>Ga0099797_100053_pt1 | contig 61558 bp, 35 predicted proteins | sample Uncmet_Sort48C_1_FD_89871 | JGI IMG/M metagenome (GOLD analysis project Ga0099797, IMG submission 89871) | Marine eukaryotic communities from CALCOFI LINE 67, Pacific Ocean - C012_Sort48C_1 | ecosystem: Environmental > Aquatic > Marine > Oceanic | place: Pacific Ocean: Monterey Bay | collected...
GTAATAAATAATATCAATAAATAATAATAATAAAAAAAAAAAATAATGTATTATTTAGTGCTTTATTATGTTTGAAGTAGATTTTTAACAAACAGCAATTTTATAATAAACAACAAAATTACAGCACAGAACGTACGCAATGTGTTAATTCGCACACACTGTTAAATTATGCGTTGCCAACAATGTAATTTCACGAAGACAACATTCATCGACGGTTAACAGAATACAAAAAAAAAACAAGCATGACAACATTGCCATTGAAAATGAAAGCGCTGGCAGCATATGCTGCACCCCCAACTGATGGTGGATCAGTATATCAATACACGTTTGAGATAATTGAAATAGATACACCGCAAGTAAGTTCACCTGAAGATTTGATTGTTCAGCTAGAAAGTTGCCCAATCAATCCATCTGATCTTGGGAGATTTAAATTTGGCGGACTAGCATATCGGGGTACTGGTAATATGCCGGTACAAAGTGGACCAGGGAAAATTACCACTGCAATAACACCTCAAATTGTAGAGTCACAAAGGTTAAATACCACTGCAAAGATTTTAGGGAACGAAGGTTCCGGTGTTGTTGTAGCAGCTGGTGAAACGTGTAAAGATTTAATTGGCAAAAAGGTTGCTGTCAAATCTGGCACATCGTACGCGCAATATACAAAAGTAAATATAGCATCAGCTGTAGTATTACCAAATGATTACGAGTGCGACGATGGCGCGTCTGTTTTTGTAAACCCTTTGACAGTTTGCGGATTTGTTCAAACCATGCATTCAGAAGGACATAAAGCAATAGCACATACTGCAGCTGGCAGTCAATTGGGTCAAATGTTGCTGAAGTATTGTAAATCTGAAGGTATCCCTTTAGTAAATATTGTGCGCAAAGAAGAAACAGTGGCGTTATTGAAAAGTTTAGGAGCAGAATATGTTATAAATACATCATCGGAAACATTTAAACGTGAGTTGATAGATGCACTTAAAGCAACTGAATGTACTTTAGCATTTGATGCTACTGGCGGCGGAACACTAGCAAGTGATTTATTGGAATGCATGGAGGTTGCTCTGACAGAAGATAAACCACCTGCAACTTATGGTTCCACTACATTGAAACAAGTATACATTTACGGAGGTTTGGAATGGAGCCAATGTACTTTATCAAGGAAATTTGGTATGAGATGGAATCTCAGTGGGTGGTTAATGCCTAATTGGTATGGTGTGCTTGGAGGTAATATGGCAGAGGCAATTGGTAAAATTATACCAGGCTTGAAAACAGTATTTTCTACATCATATGCTAAATCTATATCCTTCAATGAAGCAACAACATTAGAAACAATGATGGAATATGCTCAACAAAAAACTGGTGGTAAAGTTTTAATAAAGCCGCAACAGGAGTAAGTACATTAAATTCATGATAGAATGCCAGGTAGTACGATTTCAGAAAGCTTCGTAGATGGAGGCCGACCAGTCTCTTTCTTTTTTTTTGTGTGTGGTGAAAAATTGAATGAGAGAATTGATATCACAATCTTTGTTTAAAATAAACACAGCTTACTATTACACTAAATAGACTTACATATTATTTTTTATTATAATAGCGTTTTTTTTATTATAGTCTATTATTATTTTATTTATTTTATTATTTGTTGTTTTATTAATTTTTTTTATGTATAATATTTATTTATTATAATACCTTCTTATTATTATATTATTTACTCATATATATATATATATGTGATATACACACATACATGCCGATGACTCTATATCAAAATGTGTACATGCTTCTAACTTACGCGCTGAAGCATACGCACATATATATCATAGTGCACCGATATACAATATATATATAAAGTAAGAGGGCTACACACACACACATACACACACACAGACAAGTCGGCAGCATTGTGAAATACGTCGTTGAATCTACCTACCTATCTATATATCATCAATATCACAATAATATATTATTAGACCATTTTGATTGGAAGTCTCTCATTTTGATTATATATATATAATAAATACAATATGGAAAATGAATTAAGGCATTTGATGAAACGATTAAAAGTCATATTGAATGAAACCGGCGCGAAAGATGAGAGTTTATCAAAATTTGCTGGCGATAGTTTTATGCAATTGAGATCTAGAGCCTTAAGGAAAACAAAAGAAGTTTCAGATTTATGCGATGAGCGAGATCAACATATCAAACGAAAGTTAGAGAGAACACAGGAAAGCATCAAAAGAGACCAAGAAATACGCGGACTTGTGAAAGATTTAACAGAAATTATGGACAACTTGGCGAAGGTACACAAACAAATGATGAAAAAGAAAAAGAAATTCTCAGAAGAGGAAATACGCGAAAAAAATCAATATCTTGTTGAAGTCATGCAAGAAGTAAAGATTGCTGTTGAACGCAGTAAAAATCGCCCAAACCAAGACCCACGTCTTCGACTGGATAGTGGGGTTGATATTAATAAAGTTACGATGACGGGATTTGATGCATTGATCGGGGATGAATCAATGATAAGACGAGACAGCTTGAATGACGGTACTGGTACGGCATCAAATCAAAACTGGACAGGTGGTGATATTGAAATGAGTCAATCGATGCAACAAAAGTTGGATTTAGTTGACAGGAATAAAGAGGAAATGGATCAATATTTAGATGCAATTTCTCAAGGTGTAGGTCAATTAAAAGAATATGCAAATATGTTTGCAGAGGAATTTGAAGTACAAGATTCTCTTATAAAGGATGTGCAAAAAAATATTGCAAAAGCAGATGAAAAAATCGAAAATTTAAATGAAAAAGTTGATGAAGTTTTAAATGACAAAGGAAAATGTTGTGAAAACCAAGCGTTTAATTTAGTTTTAGTTATCATTGTATTAGGGATCATAGGTTTTGTAATTAAACAATTGGCTGGAAACTGAATGCGTATATATATATACACATATATATATTTATATATAAGTACGAGCATATATTGATTCTATCACTAACAAGTTAAACTGTATACACGTATATATATATATATATATATGCGCGCGCGCGTGTGGGCTCGTATAATATATATAGGATGTGTTAAAAATATGTATCATACAAATATAAAATACATGATAAAAAGTTTAATGTTAATGTTTTACAAATAATTTTATGTAAGTTCTCTCTTAAACTCAACATAACAATACTTCTCTTTGTAATGGTCTAGAATTATGCGCGCGTATATATATATATTAATTTTTTTTATTTTTACTTATACGTTTATATTACACAATATACCCCTCAATTTTGATAATTCTTTACTCCTCAAAAGAATACAATGTAACTGAGAGTTCCTATGACTCGATTTCACCTGGAAGTGTCAGCATAATACATATAAGAGTAAGTTTAAGAGAATTTTAAACAAAAATAAAAAAAATGTTTCTAACTCTAGATAAGCTTATATCTTCAATTTAGTAAAATCACACACACACGCATGCTTCCGCTTTCACTTAACATCTGTTTCATGAATTCGTACACGAACCCATGCAACGTACAGTGGCCGCTCCCATAACGAGGATATATTTTTTCCATGATTTTACTAGCTGTTCTTTTTTCCCAGCCCTAGGAATCTTGGTAATTGATTTCAATTTAGACGTTGCATTCAACAAACTTGCAAACAACTCTTTTGTTTCATTAGGCGAAATTTTACAATAATTTAACGGAGCACAAATATCATCAAGTAAATCTTCGAATAAGTCACGAAATTCTTTTTGCATATTTAAACCGAGGGCAATTTGCATCAAAGATTTTAAAAAGCTACGAAATTTGGGAAGAAAGCGCCTAGCCCATGCATATTGTTTCCCGTTATCATCATACAAAACTACTTTTGCAAATACGTCCACATCATTTTTACTATTTGTTCCAATGAAGATATAATTTTTCAGGTCTCTTAAATTTGATAAAAACGATCCATCGAGGTCTAATGCACCTCGTCTATTTCTAAGATTACGCCGTGTCGAAGAATCAGTCAACCCTATATACGTATCATCAATAGCACGCAAACGATTTGCCTTCCCATTACCCTCAACAACAAAACCTTGATTTTCAATGACATCTTGTTCACCAACATTAATACCTATATACACATTGTTACCATTATAATTTAATGTACTATCTACATTTGTTCGCCCCCCCCCCATCTATTGATGGTGCAGAATAAATACTATTATCCATGTTTAATTTTTGCGGCGGATCATGTTTTTGTGAGAATGGTTCAACTCCTATATCATTGTTATTACTAATAACACCCTCATTATTATTGTTAGCACCTGTTTGCAACTCCATTGGAGTAGATGAACTTCTATTTTGCGTTGGCATAATAACTTTGGTTTCATTAAATGCTGGGCGTTGTAACCAATGTAGCATAATATGCTCTGCTACAAAACAGCAATCCTCCCATGTCAATAGTTGATACTTTTTTTTAGAAATTTGTAATTGAAATCGATGAACTAATAAAAATAACGCACAAGAATATGCGCGAGATAAATATTCTGGTAAAAAATATTCAATTTCCAACAATGTTTGAGTAGTAACAACTACATTATCCCCAACATCGTCATAAAAGTCAAACACCCGACGTAAGTTATCAAATTGGCGACGGACACTTCTTAAAGGAACACCAACTTCATCCCGCACATCATCCAAATCTTTTTGAAATTTATTTGTCAACTTGCGACCAAGAAAGTGACGAAATACACGCGAGTCAAAAGAATAATATCTTGAAACTAAATCTCTTTTTTGTACGTCAGAAATGGACGCTGAAAATAAATATTTATTCCTACTCAATAATCGCGGCGTTTTCAAAGATTTTTCTAGCAATTGATAAGTACGAAAACGATCAACAGTTTCTTCTCTATACAACTCCGACGTTTCTTTATCTTTGTTATTATACTCCTCACCAAAATCAATTTTAATAATTCTATCAGCCGCGATTTGCGGTGTTAAACCAGACAACCATAATGAGAATGATTGTATATCAATCATAGGTGGAGATAATAAACCAACATTTGCGGCTGTATTAGATGATGCCATCAGAACGAATGAACTGCCCAGGATGGCACAATCTACCAAAATTTCGTTATACCAACTAATCAAATAGTGGCCATCAGGTGCATTTTACTTTCACATGTGCAAGTTACATTATTATTTTTACTATTATTACTCTATTACAATATTAATAATAATATAATTTTATATTGTTATTATTATCATTATTTATTATTAACTTTTTTTTATAGCAATATATGTTAAGGTATATTACATATTTCTATTGATATTAATATTCATATTACTTTTTTTATACAATAAATACATTAAGGTACATTGTACATTTATATTATTTTTTAAATTATATTAAGGTATATTATGTAATTATGGTAATGTTCAATACTATATATGTTAAGGTACTGATTTTAATATGGAATAACTATTAAACAATTGCAACACTTGCACAAATTGAAACAATAAGTACGAATTCAATTATAATTAATGTTATTTTTATTCAACAAGGAGAAGAAATCAAAAATCTTCTATAGTATGATATTAATATATTGCAGGGAGAGCTTATAAGATACTAAAATACCTTGAATCTTATTACATGCTACCACCACCTTGAATCTTACATAAATAATGCATACTACTATTATAATAATAATATTATAGAAAAAATGAATGATGAAGAAGAGAACTCCAGTTTACTATTATTACTATATACTGTGTATTATTATATTATTATTATTATTATTATATTTTTTATTTATTAAATTATTATTATTAAATTATTAATAATAATATAATAATAATTCCATATTATTTTGATGCATATATACATTGATTGTAAGACCTTCGCCAAATGTTGGTAAATGGAGAATAAGACATGAAAACAATATCATTTAACAGTATACATATATCGATATATCTATATACAAACTACCGAAAGTAACAATGGCAAATATAGCCGAAGGCAAATCGGATGACTTGACCGATAACAAAAGGTTTATGGACCAATATTCAAGACAAATTGGTGCATATGGTTTAGAAACTATGGGCCGTTTGATAACCCTTGATGTTTTAATTGTTGGTATGCGTGGAGTTGGAATTGAATGTGCCAAAAATTTATGTCTTGCTGGACCAAGGAGTGTTACCGTATGCGATCCAAACAAAGTTTACATGCGTGACTTAGGATCTAACTTCTTTTTATCACCTGAACATGTTGGTCAACCTCGTGGTGAGTGTGTCACAGCTAAATTAAACGAGTTAAACGGAATGGTAACAGTGAAATCAATTCCAAAGTTAACTGAAGACGCAGTTAAAAACTGCAGCGTCTTGATTTTTACAGATGGTTCCAGAGACGAGCTATTAAAATGGAATGCATTTTGCCGTGCAAATAAAGTTGCTTTCATGGCTGGTGACGTATTAGGATGTTTTGGTTACATGTTTACAGACTTTCAAGAACATGTTGTAAGAGATAGTAACGGTGAAAATCCGAACGTACGCGTTATTACTAATATTACAAATGATGAAAAAGGTGTGGTAACTGTATTAACACCACCAGAGCCTGGCGCTCGTCGTTATGGAATCGAAGAGAGTGATCATGATGGTTTTATTGAGCTTGATGATGTTGATGGAATGGTTGATGCCGATGGAAAATCAATCAATGATTACGGACCCTTTAAAATTAAATCAATGTATAATACCTATAAAAAAAAAGATGGGAAAGAGGGAAAACGCTTCAATGCATATCAATTCGAAATTGGTGATACATCCAAATTTTCGAAATATGAAGGTGGTGGTGTGATGACACAAAAAAAAATACCGTTCAAACGCGAGTTTAAAGATTTAAAAGAAGCATTGCGAAATCCCATTGGCAAAGACGAATATGGACTGTTATTTACCGATGGAAGTAAATTTGGCCGTGGAGAGCAACTGCATTTCGCTTTACAAGGTGTATGGGAATTCCAAGCGCAAAATAAACGTTTACCTGTACCACGTTATGAAGATGATGCAAACGAATGTATACGCTTTGCAAAAGAATACAATGAGGCTTGCCAAAAAGATGAAGGTGCTATGGCAGTGGAAGAAGTAGATGAAAAGGTAGTAAAACTAGTTGCGATGTTTGCAGATACAGAATTTCAACCTCACGCCTGTTTCTTTGGAGGTTGTTTAGCACAAGAAGCTGTTAAACTTGCCGGTAAATACAACCCATTAAATCAGTGGTGTCACTTGGACTGCTTCGAAGTTTTGCCAGAGGAGGAGGTAACAGACGGAAAGCCAAGTGGCACTCGTTACGACGACCACACCATATTATTTGGCGCAAAGTTACAAGAAAAAATTATGAACCAGAAGACTTTCATGGTTGGATGCGGTGCATTAGGATGTGAATTGTTGAAAAATTTTGCATTAGGTGGTATTGGATGTGGGCCTGATGGTTTAATCACCATTACTGATAATGATCGCGTAGAGGTTTCTAATTTATCACGACAATTTTTATTTCGAGAAAATAATGTTGGAAAGCCTAAATCTGTTGGTGCATTTGAAGCTGTACAATTAATGAACGATCAAATTAAAGTTAAAGCACTAGAGTTATTAGTTGCACCAAAGACCGAAAAAGTCTTCAATGATGAATTTTGGAAAGCTCAAGATTTTATTACAAATGCTTTGGATAACGTTAAAGCACGTGTATATGTTGATAGTAAATGCGTTTACTTTGGCAAACCACTTTTAGAATCTGGAACATTAGGTACAAAATGCAATTCTCAAGTAATTGTCCCACATATTACCAAATCATACGCCGATACAAAAGATGCAGAAGAGGAAGATCATATTCCTATGTGCACATTACGAAACTTTCCAAGTCTAATTGATCACTGTATTGAATGGGCAAGAGCACAATTTACGGATTTATTTGTAAAGCCAGTATCAGATGGTTTGAAATTTACTGATGACCAAGCAGGATATTTGCAAGGTTTAAGAGACAAATGTTTAAGTGAGAAAGTATCGAGGGCAGATCGTGCAAACGCCGTTGCAACAGAGCTCCCTGTATTAGAAGCATTGAAACTTCTTATTTCAAAATCCCGCGATGCTTCCTTCGAAACGTGTGTAGACATGGCAGTTGAAACGTTTAATAGCTTATTTCGCGATCGTATAATGGATCTTACAGAACGTTATCCTGCCGATGCAAAGACTAAAGAAGGCGAGCCATTTTGGTCTGGAGCTAAACGATTTCCAGCTGCTGCAAATATTGATATTAACGATCCAGTTCATATGAATTTCATTATCTCTTGCGCAAATATTTATGCAACGAATATTGGTTTAGTTAATGCACCTAATAGCATGTCTGATATGATTCCAGAAAATCATGAGTGGAGAGATGCTCGAAATGTCGGCAAGATGGTTGTAAGTGTAGGCGAAAAACCGCGTAGAAAACGCAGTGTAGTCATTGAGGATGCAAAAGATGATGACGCTTCAAAAGCTGAAGCAAAGGCAGATGTGTCTGGTGATGGAAATAGTTTAAATGATGCCCTTGACAATCAGTTAAATGAGTTTAAAACAATATTAAATGAGTTGAACGAAACGAAACCATTGGATCGACCATTTCAGCCAGCTGATTTTGAAAAAGATCAAGATTTAAATTTTCATATCGATTTTATCACTGCTGCTGCTAATTTACGTGCTCGCAATTATCGTATCAAAGAAGCACCAAAACACAAATGCAAATTGATTGCAGGAAAAATTATACCAGCAATCGCAACCACTACTGCAGCTGTAACTGGTCTAGTTATGACTGAAATGTATAAAGTTGTTCAAGGGAAAAAAATGGAAGCATACCGTGATTCAAGTAATAATTTAGGTATAAATGCATATTTCTTCTCTGAACCTGCACCAGCAGACAAAGCTAAAGATGAATATGACCCAATAATGATGGAAGAAGTAAAATGTCAGCCCCCAGGTTTTACAAAGTGGGATAAAACAGAGATTGAAATTGATCTGGGCACCACATTAAGACAATTTCTTGAAATATTTAAGAAAGAAACAGGTTTAAATTGTAGTTTGTTGCTACATTCATGTGCAGAGACTGCAGAGGAAGGCTCACCAATTCGAGGGCGTATGCTTTATGATTCAAATGCATGGCAGCAAAAAACAAAGGAATTATTTGCAAGTAAAATGGATACCCCATTGATGGATTGGATAAAAGAGCGTTATGCTGAAGCTGAATTATTTGATGACCCTAATTTACGATTATTGCCTTTAATACCAGCTTGCGAAGATGATGAAAGTTCATACAAAATCCCACAATTAGTAGTGAAATGGCGTTAAATTGAGTTATGCATTTTGTAGAACACATACAAATGTATACGAGTATATTTAGTGTTTAAATATTTTTAGTATTGTATCCTTGCCGATGTGTGTAGACACTATGAATATCAGAGATATACGAAACATTTTTGTGATAATTATGATAGTATGAAACATCGATGTACCTCCATCGGCAATTCCTTTCTTAGGTTTTACTGACGCGTATGGTGAGATCGAATATTAAAAGCTTAGCTTGTAGCTGGTATATTCTTATACTCATACGTTTCTCTTATATGATATTTTATATAAAACTTTTTATGATGTTTTCGGTATCTATATGCGATAATTGTAGATTTTCTCTACTGTCGTTCTCTCGCTCATTTCTTCCGTTACTCTCTCTCTTTTCACTATCTTTCTCGTTCGTTCTAATTAACTTAAAAGTTATTATAGACTTAATATTCATTTAAAGTGTTGTTTTCTTCAGAGGTGTAATTTGACTGTGGTAGGTTGGTAGTCTGCGGTCATTATAATCATGATAATTCTTACCTCTCCCTAGAATACAATGACTGAATTCCTTGAATCGATCTTACTGTGACTATCAATACATCTTCAAGAAGGAAGTACCGAAGGAGGTACATCGATATGATTTTAACCTTCCGTTGATAAAGAATTTGCATTACATCAGGGAGGAGAGTACATTAAAAAAAACAAAAAATAAAAACTTTGGTGTATTAACAAATACTTTGTAATGATAAATTATTTCAAAAGCATGTTATTTTATTCTTTATTCACACTTCATTATGTTTGCAGGTCTATCGCGATGCATTTCCCAATAAGGCTTGCCATCAAAATATAAACCATCAAGCCAGCTACCCTCTGCGACAGAAACTACTTTATTTTTGTATAAGACTTCACCACGTACATGATCACTAACAGTTTTTTTAAACAAACTTTCTACGCCTGATTTTACATACGGGTTGAAACGTAAACGGCATTCTAAATTATTTTGATGATCAGAAAAAATCATTTCGCCAATAATTTCTGTAACCCTTTCACCCCACATCACACCTGTCATTAATACGGTTGGCATTGTATATCTTACTCTTGATCCATTATTAAATACAACGGTTGTTGGGCCATGCCATGACGTTTCAATTATATTGCCTTTAAATAGCGTTATTAAATCCCATGATCCCTTCACTTTCCACCTTGAACCAACGTCTCCATAACGATTCCTAATTTTAATAGAATCATACACACGTTTAAATTCTCTCCCATTACCTTCTTTAATCCATTCTTCTTCATCATCATCACTGAACATTGGTGATTTGGCACGCGTAATATTTTTACTACTATTAGTCGTTTGTACATTCCCAACATTATTACTATTATCGCTAGTATTTCCATCATCTTCTGAATAATTCATATTTTCATACGCTTCATCCTCAGAAAATTCACTTTCATTACCGCTACTCATACCGGCTGAATGGCCATCATCATCTTTATGCTTGGTGCTTGGTGATAGCACTTTAAAACCAACTTGTGGTGGCTCTTTGCCTATCATTTCCACAATACACATACTACCGTTTTGCATTTTACCAGCATATGTTTTACCAAGATCTGGGACAGATGGTTTCGTCTGCCTGGCATTTTTGTAAAGCCCAGCAACAGCAAATGCCATGACTAATTTAAAACGCTCTATGTCTGACTTAGCATGATACGCCTTATCCAAAAACTTTGGGGCATACAAAAAGTTATCCGTACACGCTTCAAGTAAATTTCGTGCCTCTACGGCTAACATATGGGTTGCCATTTTATCACTATAATGGGCCGTCCCTTGACTATGAAATACATCTTGGGCAACATCCGATATTACGTCAACAAATAATCGCCTTGTGCCAAGTGTGCGCGTATTGTCTTCATGTTTGTTTGTTACACCCTTTAAACCACCGGTTGCTAAACGTGTCATACCATGCATCCATTTCTCTGGATCCCAATTATCCTCTTCTCTTGCGTCAATATCTGGTAAGCCTTCGATCCAATCGAACGTTTTGCCGCTACTCAGATTTCCAACATCGTTCTTGGAGGATGGGCTACCAACCACGTTTCTATTTGATTTATCCCATAATGTTTTAAACCTATAGCCCATTCCATCTCCATCAATGTTTTCATCTATGGTAGTCAACATATTAGAACCCATCCAGCATGTACGTTTGGATGTATCGTTCCAAACACGCCTGAATGCAATATTTGTTATCAAATGTGATCGCTCAGCATGTATGCAGTCGCCAATAGGTCTTTCCAATATGTAATACTTTTTTTCCATGCCGCCACCCTGACTTTTCCATGTACTTCTGTCCACATGCCGTTGCTGTTGCATGCAATGGGCAATCAACTCACGCAGCGCAGGAAGAACTTTGATTCTATTTAATATCATAAAATTTCTAATTTTATCCGTGAAGAGGTTACCATTAAAGTCCGCATCAATGATATATTCCACTTTTGATCCGGGCCATGAGTTGCGAGATGTTGGTGTAATGCGAAAGCCACCACCATAAATTTCACCACGTACATGCACTAACGTTCTTGGACACCGCACATTATCGACACTACGCTCAACGATTTCAATATCTCCGACCGAATTAACTTCAACATGACGCAAAATACAAAAATCGCGCTTGGAAAAATATGTGTTTGGATCAAATACTAACCCGCAATAAAAATATGAAAAAAATGGCACAATAAAAAAATTAGCTAACGTACCAACCAAAATACCACCAAACATTGCCCCAATAATAGCACCGAAAATATTTGCATCTATTCCAAACCATTCTATTGGAATTTGTTCACCCAGCAAAATGCCATAATTTTCTTTAGTCCAATATATACTGGTGTAATACGAACAAATAAAGCATATAATGCAAGAAGCGAAAGATCCGATACCTCGTTTATGAAACACATTCAATTTCTCAACACGTGATGCTTCCGTTACAATATCACGATGATCGTGTATACTTCGCGATGCAGCACGCTGCGTTTCATTCCATACTACACCACCTTGCACATGCAACACATCGGTTGAGGGACCAATATTATCAACAATGGTCGAAAATGGAAAATCGATATCCCAAGCTGGTCTAGATTGAGGATCACAAATAACGGCCGCAATAGAATGGGGCGTCGATGGTATATAACAAGCGGCTTTATAAAGAACCCTTCGTGTCCTTTTTCTTCCACTGGTAGATGATGATTTCATTTTATATTTAGAGTTTTCTTCTGCAGCTGTTACATACCTTTTATACACTGAAACGCCATCTTTACGACATACAAACTCCCATTTTATGCTTCGTGATTTTACATTTGTTAAGCTGGTTTTCGTCTCAAAATTTTTCCTAAACTGATTTAGTGACTGAATGATATCTTCTCGCATTGTGTGAGGCAATACTTCTAAATCATCTGATGGCAACGGTGGATCTTCTAACGTAACGCTCTCAATTGCATTTAATTTCATACCACTACGAAGTTGCTTCAAAGTCAAATCGCTATTATCCTCTAATGAATTGACATCCGAATCACCACGTGTTCTATTACTATCATCATAAGAGGAATGAAGCTGAGAGTGGAAATTATCACCATTCCCTATTACGGTGTCTCTTTCATGAAGTTTTGAAAATGTTTGTGCTATTTTCTGGAGCGGATTAAGATCTACACTTTTTCTTACAGCACCATTGCTACTATTACCTTCCTCAGTAGCGGCTGAGTCTATACTCAATCCAACACCAACTACACCACGTTCAGTTATATGTACATTATCGGCTGTAAATGGCGCATGTTGCTGTTCCATATTATCTCTTTTTACTATAGTATCTTGTAGTGCATCCATCCAGTCCTCAACAACTTCCCTATCTGGGTGCGAAAAACATGTCAAACGATGATCAAAGATATCGTGTGCTGCATTTGGATCTGAAACTATATGTATTCGAGGTGCATTCATAGTCCCACTTTCCCCTCCATTGAATACCATAGCACCTTTTAGAGATATTATCCCAAACGCATGGTGCCCTGAATAAAATGACGTTGCGTCGTCAAAATATTTGCACGTATATGTATCTAGAACTACAAAATATTTTTTCCATGTTTTTATTATAGGATGCTTCCGGTGTAGCTCACCAGTTTTAACCACCACAGGCGGCGATACATTAGCCATTTAATAGTTCAGTATATGGTTTTCCTTCTTGTTTTTGTTTTTAATGCAGAAATATATTTAATTGTGTGCGTGTGTACATATATATATATCCAGCTACCCAGATACGTATACACGCAAGTACATGTATGTCCCGTATACAAAGTATAGTGGTAGGTATAGTAGCATCTCTTATTATTATTATATTATTATTATTATAATAGTACTAATAATAATATAATAATTTATTCCAATAATATATTATTCGTTATAGTGTTATAGTTATGTGTTATTTTCTTTTTTTTTTTTAATATTCATTTCTTATTTATTTCAATTATTAGACTACAAAATTAATTAAATTTTTTAGCAGCAGATTATTATTAATTTATTATTATTAATTATTATTATTATGTGCGATAAAATACCATGAAATTAATTTTGGATATTATTATTCCAGTGCATTCTTATGGTGTGATACAATTGCTATTATTTCTTAATAATAATACGAGCTGGAGATATAAAGATATAGTAGTGTACGGTAAAGTTGAAGTGATACTATACCTGCTGGTGCTCAATAATAGTTACTGTTGTATTTTTTACTGGGCTGGCGAAACGTGTTGTTACACGCTTTACTTGTTATCGTAGGGGTATGATAACACACCACGTTCCATTCAGTAAATACATCATTCGTATTATTATATTATCACCATGGATATTCCCAAGTGCTTTCTCCGGTGGTGTGGTTATAATAATATTCATTACCATCTTCATCTTGAAATGCTTCCCAATCGTCGGTATTCGTATTGTCGCCATTACCATCACCACCTGCAGTATCATTTTCTTCCGTATAATAGTTATAATTGTATATTTCTTCACCATTTTCTGTATTATAATTTTGATCATCATTTTCAGTGTAGTAATCAATGCCATCATCGTTATTAATATTATGTTCTTCTACATCCTGTAGCACATGTTCCAATTGTTGCTGGTCAAATTCACCATGTTTGTTTTCTTCGTATTCTTGTAATGCATTTTCGATTGCAAGCTGCTCTTCTGCTTGTGCTTCCCCAGTTATTATTCGCATCAATCTTTCCCTGTCATTATCCATTTGATAATACATGGTCCAAACCTTTTCATTATAATCATCTATTGTAGGAATTTCAAATGCAATCCTCGTTGGATCCTCATTTAATATAATCCATTCTCGTGAATATACTATTTTAGGCGGACGATCTTGTCCAAGTGGTGCAGTAAAAACAATTTTATGTTTATCTTTTGTAGCATTGTATTCTCTTACTTCACCAAGGTACCATCGTTCAGGTTCTTTTTCAGTATTTTCATTGTCGTCAAAATCAAAGTCACCATACTCGAACTGTGTCATATCATGAACTTGTGATCTCCGTTTGTACTTTTTTGGGTATCTAACTTTGACTTTTAAACCTATTAATGCGCGCTCAAATTTTCTCTCTAGAGGGTTGGTGTCCCGTTGCTCGTTTAATAATTTATTGTAATAAACATATCGTTTTAAGTCAGAGTTATATATTTCTTGCCAATCCTCCTCTTCGTCTTCTGATGCGCTATCATGCCTCATTTCTTCATAAAAAGTGTGTTTCCGTTCTTCCACAGAAACTTCCCTTCTTTTTTGTTCTGCTTTATACCTTTTTTGTATTCTTTCATCGATCAATTTCAAACGTAATTCAGTAATACTTGGTGCATTATGGGTGCGAAACTTCGTTTGAACTTTTAATGCAGCATTAGTAACAAGCAAATGGTTATCAATTAAATATTGCCTAACTTTGCTGCCCCTGTAAACTGCTTGTAACTTTGTAATAACCCTTATTTTCATAATTAACAAGCGTCGTCTTTCTCTGCGCACTTCTTTTGCTATGTTACGACCTAGGAAACCTCTAAAATTTTTTTGAATCATCGTGCTTGCCCATAATTCAGCGGCCATTTTTTCAGCCCATTGCCGGCGTAATTCCGCCAAAGTTAGTCGTGATTGATAACAACGCCATGCACATTGGATATCTAAGCACGAGGTGTTGACATCACGACCTTGCTGAGTAATTTCTTCTACGCGAGCTCGATATTTACGATAGTAAAAGTGTCCTCTAAATACCCGTTGCAAGAATTCAGCAGCATCATTTTCCACTCGTCTCTTTAACCTTTTCTTTCTATCAATTAACATATCAGCAACTTCTTTACATTCTATCTTTGTTCTTCTTGCCCACCTGCCTCTCCACCGGGCTTGCAGTTTTGAACATATACGATGTTCCTTTGCTCTTTGAGCTTCTTCAAGCATATCCCTTATTGCTTTTAATTCATAATAACGACGACGATATACGCGTTGCAACAATTTTGCAGCTTCGTGCATTGAATCTCGATCTATGCACCATTGCCTCCATCCCTTTCGTGCTGCGTATGTTCTCCATGTCCTACGTATTACATTTACTGCTGGGGTTAATTTCATTTCTAAAATAGTTTTTCTAAAATGTATTCTCGCTAAAAATACACGAGCAGCACCTTGAATTATCATGGCCGCAGCATTCATGATAGTTTTTTCCTGCGTCATGACTTTAAGCATATCTGAATTGCGTCTAGGTTTAAGCCCTTTGTAAGTAACAGCCGGCAATAAATATGGATTCCCACGGCATAAGTGTTTCAGTCCATTTTCAGTCACGCGTGATAAGCCGTTTAAATTCATTTGTACTAAGTTCGGACAACTACCCGCAATAGCACACACCCCAGCTTCTGAAATTTTATCACAACCTGCAAATGAAACTGATTCAATCATTCTGCATCCATTAGCAAGTGCTTCTGCACCATTATCATTTATGTAAATACATCTATCAAACCTGACAGATCGTAAGTGATGGCAATTAGCGCCTAATGCTTTTAACGCTTTATTTGTTAAAAGCACAACAAAATTACAATTTAGCATACGTAATTTGGGGCACCCTTGAGACAATTCTAGGATACCTCTATCTGTTATTTGCTCGCACCGTGCGACACTTAGACATATTATGTTATGACAACTTTTCGATATCGAATTTAATGCAGGATCCCGCATTCTTTTACAATCTGAAAGATCTAGCGACTGTAACAATTTACAAGGAGCTTTGTAGTACCCAACAAGTCCTGCAAGCCAATCGCAGGATACTTGTGTTACATTGCATCCAGCTAAGGATAGTGAAATAAGAGTTTTGCTACAACCAAAGCAAATCCACTTCAATGCATCGTCCGTGACATTAGTGTAACTGATATTTAACTCTTTTAAGGCTGAAAAATGAGCTAATACTTGCGAAGAATCATCATCCAAGGATGATCTCGATAAATTTAAACTTTGCAATGTATCTCCTAAGCGAGTGGATAAAGCACGCATCTCCGTCCGTTTCAATTTTTGATAATTTTCCAATGAAACATTAACTAACTCATGCACTAATGCCCCGCACGTAGCGTTTAATGTTCGTATATTTATCAAATGGTGATATTTATCAAAATCAATACTAGACAAATTATCTTGTTTTGAAATAATATGACGTACAATTTCATTATCACTTGGTGGATTTCGATATCGTTTCGATCTATGAATAACATTTTTAATTCTAGTTGGCGAGCCTGCGATATAATTGTTTATAAGGCCGATTTGTCGTTGCGAATAAGAAGTATTTGTATTCGATATTACAACGCTATCATCATCTGTACTATAATCAGTTTTTTGATCATCTTCGTAATTACTATAAAATGTTTGCGTTTGCCTAATTCGCATAGGCGCAGTCCCTGGCCTTACCAATCGCTTACTTTTGTAGCGAGTAGATGATGATCTGGGGCGCCTGTTTTTACGTGATGCCGACATTTGTATTACTATATATATATATCTATTGAAAGCTAAAAATTGTGTATGTATATCTAATATTTTTATAGCTTGTTCTATATTTTGCAACTTTATAGGTATTAATTACATGAAGATATATGTCGTTAATAGAACCGCATGACGTCCAAATGGCCTAATGATGAAGATGTGTACAGTTTGATGATGATGTTGTTTTTAATTATTATTAATTATTTTTTCAACAATAGTTATTAAGTATATTCATACACAAGGAAAAATTTCTGAAATCGTTCATACTTTTTTTTAAATATATTAAGTATATATAATTGTATACTAAGATTCCTATTTTATTTGATAGAACTATTAGTATACAAATATATATACTTAATTTATTTAAAAAAAAGTATGAACGATTTCAGAAATATTTCCTTGTGTAAGAATATATATCGATAGTGTTCACTATTATTACGACGACGAGGAGGAGTAATAATAATTATACTACTTATTATTATTATATTTCAATTGTTATTATTATAAATTTAAATTATAATATTTTAAAAAAAAAAAAAAAAAAATCATCATAACGTATACTTTCACTAGTATTAAGGTATAATATACTATACCTTAATATACCAAGTCTCAACTATTTTAGAGGTATTGCTGTTATTATTAAAACACTGTTCAAAACTCACAGGGATACGAAAATCGTTCAAGCACACAAGTACAAATTACCGTCTATATCTAGTTCTGGTGAAGTTGAAATATAACTGCAAAATACCACGATCATATGTACATCTAAAACCGCGTCTTTTACCTTTTGCCCATTCTTTATTTACGATGCGAAATGCAATATCCTCATATGGCGGACCAGCTGAAAAATGGATGATACAAAAATCTTGGTCGTTAGCTGGAGCTAAACGATATGTTGGAGCAATTTTTGGATTAATTAAGTCGGGATAAAAAATATTAAACTTATAACCCTGTACAATTTTTGGTGGTGGATTGTCCGTATCATAATGAGTTCGGTTGTATCCACTCCAATCATATCCTGAACGTACACGATTGAAATACTTTGGCTTCCGTGGCGCAAATTTTTCTGCCCAAGGTATTCCTTCACTACTCTTAATTGAAACCTCTTCCGCAGCACCAAAACCAGTATCCTCTTTATCCAATTCTGCTTCTTGCTGCAAAATATTCATTGCTTCATGGAATTTTTTGTTAGCAGTAACCGTATCAGAAGAGGTACCGTTCATATTTGAATACATAGAACTGTTGCCATCGATCTGAGTATTTTTATTCATCGCATTACCATTTTCATCAATCATTGAAAATGGATATGCGAACGATTGAGTTTGGACAATTTCGTTTAAGTTATTATTATCATTTCCACCATCTACTATTATATGCCGTTCTTTATACAATATTATATATTCGTCCATTAGTTTTTGATGTGAATCGACAAATTCCTTATGTGCATTAATCGCAGTAATGTTGTTTAATCGTGTTTCAATTTGTTTTAAGACTTCGGTTTTAAAATCGCCATCGATAAAATTATCACTATCAGTACTTAGTGTTTCTGCACGCAATGCGATTAACTCTGCTTTCGTTTTATTGTCCAATAGAGAGTGAACATTTTCAATGACAGAATGGTGGATACTGCCTTTGCTGTTGTTGCTTTGTGATGCATTGTTGCAGTCTTGAGGTTCATCGTAGATTGACATTCCTAAATCGTTTGCGCGTTTGTACACTAAAGATTTGATAGCGTTATAAAATACACGATATAAATCCACTAATTCTGATCTTTCTAAATCTTCTAATTGAAAATACAATGTCGTTAATTCATCAGCTTGGATATTTTTAATAATTTGAATGGGTGACTCCAGATATAATTCAAACATACACTTCTCAATATCCTTAGCTTTGACGTCGATTTTATACTCTTCCAGGCATATACGTAATTTTTGTAACTTGATTATATTATTAACAAATAAATCAACATAATCAGGTGCTCCAGCGTTGACACGCCTAAATGTTTTTTCTCGTAAAATATTTGCATGGAATTTCTCTTCTTGTTCCATATTATTGCCATTCTGTTCTCGTTCTCTTTCTCTTCTAGCCTCTTCCATGGCGTTTTCCCGTTCCTCACGTTCCCGCTCCCGCTCCTCACGCCTCCGTTTCACTTTTTCTACTTCCTTGACAACAGCGAGTCGGTGATCTTGTAATTGCTCTCGTGACAGCACTTTTGCACCACTCTTTTTCCCCCAAACAAATTGTTTGTTTAAATTCGGATCGTTAAACGGATTTTCATGATTTGAATAACCAAATATATTTACATCGTTTCCACGCTTTTCAACATGTTTCTTTTTTCTTTTCTTTTCTTTTTTCTTCTCTTTCTTTTTCTTCTCTTTCTTTTTCTTTTTTAATTTTTTTTTTAAAGTAGATGTTTCTGCGGATACCTTCGATAAAGTAATTTTACGTTGTTCTTCGCTACTTGGTAAATTATGTTCACGCATAACATCATCGTTTGCGGTATTGTCAATTTTATTGGCTTGATTGTAAAGAGATCGATGGCGTTTGCTACCGTTGTTACTGCTATCAAAGTTATTTCCTTGATTATCATTAAATCGATGGCGTTTGTTGCCGTTGGTATTATTGTCAAAGTTACTCTTATCGCCTGAATCCCCCCAGCGTTTTTCTTGCTGCATATTACTACTACCACCAATGCTGTGAGAGTCATTATTATTACTGCCTAAGAGGTCGCCGCCGCCAGGATACTCAGACATATTTATGTGTTTTTATTCGAATATATATATATATTAATACATTCGTGTGCATAGTCTTGCTCACGTTCACCAGTCTCCTGTATTACGTATAGATGTGTATGTATCGATATTCATTTATTTTTGTTTGGCATCCCATCCATCATTCATCATCCACAACAACAAATAATAATAATAAATAATAATATATATAAATAATATGTTATAACATTTTCTTCCCTTTATAAACTGACTTAATATACATTTATGATGTTTAAAGCCCGTGGGATTCCATAGTGTACCGACCGTTTTTTGGTACAAAACAAATTTAAGGTCGCCAGGATTTTTGAAATCTGGACCCCTATATAGGATTATTATTATTATACTATACTATTAATATATATTATGATGTATTCATGTTTCAATAATATAATTTATTAGTACATATATATCCATATATGTAATGATCATGACATATTATGCGCGACATGTATTACCACAAATTATTTGATACAACAGACTAGCCAATTCACAAGTACACAAATGGCGTGAATGAAGGTAAACAATGTCATCACCTTCGTCGAAGAAAAAAAACATTGTAGAGAAGCACCCTTCGTTAAAACCACCATGGCGAGGTGGTGGTCGTCAACCTGCATGGGATGAAAATAAAGGGAATGTAAGTGTTAATAGACAAAGTCATTTGACAACCGTTAGTGAAAATAACTTTAAAATCCCGTGGCGAGATTATGGTGATGATGCATCGGAAAAGAAACACTTTAAATTATCGTGGCGTGGTGCAACAAACCATGCAATGTTTAATATATTACATTCTATACATAAAGATAAAAAAATAGCTTCTGTTGCAGCGGCAATAATTATTCAAAAATATTATCGTCGATATTATATGCAACATCGAATTTATAGAATAAAACGGAGGAATACAACCACCATACAAACGTGGTTTAAATATAGAATTATACAAAGGAGAAAGCGATCATTAAGACAGAAATACCAACAAAATAGGTTAAAAGCCATGAGTACTATTTATGCATTTTTTAAACGTATAAATGAACGATCAATTGCACGTGCAGCTCGATTAATGATTTGGACAAAAAGAAACGTTGCTTCAACTCGGATTCAATCGATTGGTAGAAAATTTATAACGTATAAGAAATTTAAAAGCTTTAAGGGCCACGCATATCGAATAGTAAATTGGTATAAACGAGCGTTTATAAACAATCAACGATTGGATAGACGAAATAAATTTGCGTTAAGAACAAACAGTGCACTTATTTTACAACGATCGTTTCGCTATAGTGTTAGGAAAGCATTAGCTAGAAAACGAAGGAGAGAGAAAATGCTACTTCGATTTTTAGCAAATAAAGAAAATATGGCAGCAATAACAATACAATCATTGTCACGTAAATGGCTGGAGAAAAGAGCCAACGCAAACAAAATCTTTAACATGTTGCACAATACACGAAAAGATATAAAAAAGAACGAAACAATAATGCATAATGCAAATGTTAAAGAGAGAATAAAAAAATTGAAAGAGAAAAAAAGACGCAGTGTATTACTAGTTCAGAAACAAGCAAGTAAGTTGAAGGAGGCACAGTTAAGGTATGAACAAGCACGAGAATCTGGCGATAAAGATGTGCTTGAAAAGGCGAAGAAAGAATTAGAAGAATCAAAGGCAAAATTTCAAAAAGCAAAAGAGGAAGCGGTTGAAGTGGATGAGGCAATAAAAAATATGAGTAAAAAACTAATAACCACACTAATTGACCGCACAGACTCACAAGGTGATTCACCAATTGACTCAAGTAATGACTCATCCGAAGAAGATGAAGACTTTTTAGCAACATTATTAGCAGCCGAACGCAATTATGGCGCTACATTAATGCAGCGGGCATATCGCAGCTATTCTTTACGTAAATTTATATCAGAGCAAATAATATATAGAAAGGCAGCCATAATACAAAAATTTTGGCGGGTTGCAAAGCATAACTGGACATTTAAAAGACATTTATTTCTAAATGTACGACTTCGTATCCTCGAACACGGGATAGCGGAGAAAGAGCGTAAGGAAAAAGAAGACTTAGAATGGAGAGAAATTTGGGATAATGTTGCAATAAAATTACAACGAATATATCGCTACTATCGTGATTACAAAAAGGCACAAAAAGAAAACGATATGATTCGAGCTAGGTTAGCATTGGAAGGAAGAGAATTGAAACGTATACGACAACGTGCGTTGGAACAAGCCGAACGTTTTCGAATACAAAGAGCAAAGGAGGTAGCAGCGGCCATTAAAATACAATCGTGGTGGAGAGTGCAATTAGCAAAAAAGTTGATGTTAAAAAAATTATGGGAGAGGGAATTATATGCCATATTACTACAAAGTTCATGGAGGAGAAAAGTTGCTTAGTAAGTATAAGTAAATAATTTTGGTACATCATACAATATATTAGCTAACCTCCCCCCTCTCCTTTTGTTAAAGTCGAATACTGAGACAAAAAGAGGAAGAATTTATCCTTGATCAGAAAACAAATATGCAAAATTTAGAGAAAAGAACACCGTACGGGATTGCTTTACACCAGTATCGGCGAACAGTTGATGAATACTCCGAAGATATATACGGGAAGGGTGTTGGTGTAAAAATTACAAAACATATACGCGCCTCATGGGAGATGACGACTACATATTTTCCATTATTGGTCGAGAAAAAAATCACTGATACGCAACGTTATATAGAAAAAGTAAAACAAAAACGGCAAAAACCCAGGGATGAAATCCCTGATAATGATACTTCTGTTTTGCCACATGAATACAGGGTTGGTGATCAAATTATGGTAAGATGGAGGAATCGCAAACATAGTTATAAATGTGTTATCATAGGTGTACATTATTCTAACTTTGTTTCACAAATGACAGGTCAAAAAAGAGGGTTTGATTTTCAAAATTTTGATGTCAAGTACTATGATGATAATTTATTGGAGCGACACGTACCATCACATTGGATTACTCAATTTTTAACTCGCCCCGCAGAAAAACCGGAGCGCACATATGGTGACAGAGGATATGATCCAACTGATACAAAGTTAACGGAGGTTTTATTAGCACTAAAAAACCCACAACGTTTAGCTCACCGATTTTGGCCGAAATCGTTATCATTGGCTGAAATGGAAGAAAATAATATTTGTTCAAAGCGAAATCACGCTAAAATTCAACTTGGTATACATCGAACACAGCAAAGTACACTAGGTTCTCGAAGAGGTGTTATTGCATTTAAAATATTATTGGGAAATCAAGCTTCCTGGACCTTTAAACGACGGCAGGAAAGGAAATTACAACGTTTAAAACGAAAATATAGATATAAATTTGAGCCAGGAGACCATAAATTATGGTATGAATGTGCACCTAATCGCGACCTACGGATACGAACAAGGCGAGATACGGATGATAAGCTCCCAGTGCATATTTGGGTTCAAAAAGGTCCTTCGTAAGTTTTATAGAAATACATCTATATCATATTGAGATTACCAAGTTTGTTTTCGAAGTATTTTTTAACATCTCTCATCTAATATAATAATTTCTACCTATACAATACAGGTTGCGACATATGGTAAGTGTGAAAATTGCCGGCGGCTGGGCCAAAAATGAAAAAGCATTATTGGAATTGAAAAATCATGGATGGACAGGTTTTAAATCAAATAGTGTTAAAGCTAGTGAATTGCCACAAAATAAATCAGATCACATTTATCATCGTGCTAAGCGTATTGATGAAGAGCCAAAAGCCCATTGGAGCCGCTTACCATTTACAATGTGGTCAAAATTCGATGCAATTGAACGCCCAATAGCAGATGTCCGAATATCCACCGTGGATTTAGGACAACCGAATCCGTGTAGAGAAGAGGAAATGTTTTTTGATCAAGGTTACATAAAAATGCCAGAAGATTTGGTTCAATATGGAATGGACCCTGGAACGTTTTTGTGGATCAAATGGGGAGTCAATAAACGCGAAAAAGAGGAAGGCATCATTGAAAACATTACCGAGCTGCACATTTCAAGCGCTAAAGGTAGTACAACTACTACTCATATTCTGCAATCTGCAGAATTACAACGTACAAATATGGCTAAATACTATAGAGAATTAAATAGTTTAAAGTACTCCCACAGACGTCTTTGGAGGATGGCTACACAATTGGCATTAGAAGATTTTGAAATTGGTTATTTTGTTGAAAGCTGGAACGATATTGATTTGTATTCAAATGGATACATTGATTGGGATACACTTTTACATTATGTTGGATTTGACCACGAAGATATGCCAATTTTTTTTGATTATTTGCTAGCATTTTTCCCAGTAGAAGATGACTTTGGCAACCCAAAGCGAATACGAACAAAAACCGATATTTTTCGTTTCGGAGATTTTGTTAGATTTGTAGGCGTTTATTGCATGCTGGATTCAAAACGTATCGAAGAATTTTGTTTTAACTACGCGGATAGTACAGGCGACGGAATAGTTGATTTAGATGAAATGTATAGATTGATTACTGCGTTACAATCTAGTGATGACCCTAAATCACAATACCAAGTAAAACGTATGCAACGTATGATGCAGCGATACTTCTCAAAACAAAAAATGGGATACACGGCCGACAGAGTTGAACTAAATCTCCGCCAATTTCGAGCATGTTCCCGACGTTTTCCACGAATGACGTTACCTTTAAATAAATTGCAATATTTTTTAAGTAGAAAAATACCGGTTGTTAATAATAAAGAAAAATGCCTAGCCTTCTGGAAGGAAAAGAAACGCAAATTTGAAGATGTAAGGACCGTTATTATGAAAGAACACCGGGAGGAGCAATTGAAACAATTATCAGAAGCTGCGGCTGATCGTGGCGATGATGGCGCAGATGACAATTTTAACGATTCTAGTTCAATAGGCGGGAGTTCTTTGGTCAGTGGGAGTATTAAATCAGGATTAGGTACAAGCTCAATTTTGTTAGATAGTATGCAGATGAGTGGTGCAAGCAGAGTAGTTTAAAAATTGCTAAGCGCATCTCTATAAAATAATATAAAAAAATACTTTACAACACTTAACTTATTATAAATTATGTCATATATAAAAGTTATAAAAAAAATATTTTAATGTGAGTCATCGGCCGATTGTATCCAACAAAACATGAAACGTAATGAGTTAAAGAGTTAAAACATCCAATTTGTGGAAATATTGCAACACTAATCGATTTTTGGTGCCTTCTTTTTCTTCTTCTTTTTCTTCTTTTTGCTTGCTGATGTTTCTTCTTTTGTTACAAGTACAAAATCTTCATCATCTTCATCAGACACTTCCTTTTTTATCTTCTTATCATCCACCTTTTCAGCTGCTGTTTTTGCCTTGCTATTTTCTTTTTTGTTTTTGTTTTCTTTTTCATTTTTTTTCTTGTTGCCTTTCGTTTTCTTTTTATCTTTGCTCTCACCTTTAGATGTTTGCTCGTTAACACTGCTGTCTTTTTCCTTTTTGTTCTTTTTATCTTTTGTTGCAGTATTATTACCAACTTTTGTGTCATCAGTTTCTCCTGCCGTCTTTTTTAAACGGAGTAATGCAAATGTAAATGCTATTGCGGCAAAAGATGCTAACGTTATTCTTCCTAATTTTGATTCCAAAAATGTTTCTTCTCGAATATTATCAGCTTCTGCCATTTCCCTCTCCCAACTCGCAAAATCGTCTGGAGTTTCATCACTTTCTTGTTGCTGTTCATTATGTTGTTGTTGTCGTCTGTTTTTTATTCCACGAGTTGGTACGCTACCTTCAGCCTCTAACAAATACTCATATTCCTTTAACTCCCTCCAGTTAGATGGTTTAGGCATGCCATCGAAACTATAATCATATTTATTCCCACTTTCATCACAGTCGTTCCCGTTGTTATGATTCCCACCAGAACAAGACTGCGCGTTGATAGTGCAAATAAAATATGTTGCAACTACAATTAAAATGCATAAAGTGTTTGTTTTCATAATGCCGATAATATATTAACTCAATAAGTGTTTTACTTTCAGATGTATATGTGGTAGCAGCAGCAGTGCGAATAAGGAAGTATTGCTTGGTACATACAAGAAAAACAATAATAAATAATAAACAACAATAATAATAAAAAAAAAAAAATAACACAAGAAAGGAAGAAATATAATTTCAATAATAATATAATATAATAATACGTTTTTTTTTTTTTTTTTCCAAATAATATAATACGTAGTATAGTGGTGTGTATTAAGTAGTAGAAGTATAGAAGTGCATCAATAATAATACAATAATAATAATAATAATAAATAAACAAAAAATAATAATAATAATATAAATGTGATAAAAATATATTATAACAAAATAATTGGAATAATTGAAGAAAAGCGCTAATCATCTCTAATAATAAATCAATGATATAATACTACTGCTAATAAAATAACAGGGCATACAATTAAAAATTCAGTAGATTTAATAAAACTATTATTATCGGAGTAGGTGTACTGAAATCGTGTCGGCAATACTTTTTTAATTGCATGCTCAGCAAGTCTGTGCAGTTTTAAGTACCCGTCGCTACGTCTAGTAATACGACAAGGTAGAGCACACTATCTCATCAAGAACTTTCTTTTGAAAGGACTGAATTATCTCGACGCTCGACTCACTATATAATACCTGGTGGTAAGACGGCTGTAATAGCTAGCTAGATTTAATGAAGATCAACATAAGTACTAATAAGTACTAATATAACACTACTACTATAGTATTTATACTCTCCTCGTAATGTAAATTATAACAAACAACAAACAAACAAACAAAAAGAAAAAATAATAATAAATAAAGGAATAATAATTATTATTTATAATAATAATAAAAAATTAAAAAAAAAAATAATAATATAAATAATAATGAATAATAATACAATAATAACATAAACAATATAATGAATAATATAATATAATAATATAATAATAATATAATAATAATAAATAAATATAATAATATAATTTTATTATTATTATCGCGCAATATTTATTACTATTTACTATTATATACAAACATACGTAAACAAACACCAAGCACATGGATTCGTTGTAGCAACAAATCACTGGTGTATGCATGGAAGTAATTGAAGACAAGCCGTTTTGTTACGCCATTATATCAACGGAATATATCTTCTTTTGTAAATAACAAGAACGAAAATCATTCGCTAACATTATTTATATAAGACATGGTAAGTATATAGATATAGATACGTTTTATACACTTCAATTTTACTAACATATATATATATATATATTATATCCACTCACAAGATACGGTTCATTGTCCTTCAAAATCGTCAAGGCAAAACACGTTTATCCAAATGGTACATACCATTTGATGAAGAAGAAAAACGAAAAGTGGAAGCAGAAGTTCATAGGCTTGTAGTTAACAGGGACGCCAAATTTACCAATTTTGTAGAGTACAATGTTGGAAAACATACGTATAAGTTAGTATATCGTCGATACGCAGGGTTATTTTTTACTTTGTGTGTTGATTTGAATGACAATGAATTAGGTTGTTTAGAAACTATTCATTTATTTGTTGAAATGTTAGATTTATATTTTGGAAATGTATGCGAACTAGACCTTGTATTCAATTTCCACAAAGTATATGCTCTGGTGGATGAATTTTTTTTAGCTGGTGAAATCCAAGAAACAAGTAAGCGTGCAATGCATGCAAGGTTGAAAGAACTGGAAAAACTAGAACAAAGTTAAAGAACAAAAACGTATACTTGGTATGATATAACAAACACTATATATATTAAAGTATTTGATCTTACACATGAGTACGAACTTTTGTAGCGCGTGTTAATTATAGAGTTCGTTTTAATTTTTTTAAAAAATATATAACCATATTTTAATACGCACCTATAAAATATATATTTTAAATTTTGGTATTACATTAATATGATATTTAACAGGAATTCACAAACATTTTACAGCTCGGAATCGAGCTAACACGTCTTCTTCTGAGTCACTTTCATTTGAATTACTAACCCCAAGAGTACAAGTTTACTATGGACGTAGATCTAGTCGAAGTAGATATATTTACATATTATGTAATATAAGTCACAAGGTATATAAAATTTTATTTAAATTAATGAGTAAGAATTAAGTATACTTAATGAGTAAGAATTAAAATATAATATATTATTTAACTCATTTTCCCGCGCGTTAAAAATATTTTATATCGTCACATACCTTTCGCAGTGCATGATAAGTTAAAGCTTTAAAAATGATATGCATATTAATAAAATAGACACACTTTTAATAATAAAATAGTTATGCAAGTATTATAATTTTTTTTATACACTCATGATAATTCCTACCTCCCTATGGAATATAATAACTGAGTCTCTAGAATCGATCTTACTATGATATAATATATTTTTAAATATAAATATTTGCATAAGTTTATCATAAATATCATATCATATATCATATCATGTTATGATATAAGCTATGTTAATCAAATATCAATATATATTGATACCTATTGAGTAAGTGCATAATATAGATATATGTATCATATGAATGTAAATTTTTCATCGACTAGACCTACATCTAGGGTGAATTTACTGTCTTTGGAGCGTGAATTAATATTCATATGAAGGTGATTCAGAGGGAGACAAAATGTCTAAATTTCGAGTCTGGGTTTATATATATTTAATTCTTACTCATAGGTTAAATAAAAGTTTTAAATATAAACCCTTTGGGTATATATTATATACCTTGGTATAAAATTTAAGTATTTAAATTTCAATTCTTTCAACTCAAAAGGAACAGTAATATATGTTGTTTAAAAATTTTTTATTTTGTGTGTGGTGTAAAATTAAAATTAAAATTTTTTTTAAAAAATCAAAAAATCTTTACAACTGAATACCTCGGACACACACACGCATCATATTATAATATACTTCTTCCTTTATTCATCTGCTTTAGCTGCTTTTTCTGTTTCGACAGTCTTTAATAACTTTTGTGTTTCTTTCTTCGTCAAACATTGATGGATTGTACGATTTTCTACACGTTGTAATACTGAAAATTCCATTTTATCGTCGGTAAAAGTTTGGGTATCCATAGCTTTTGCTAACACACTAACACACAATTTCAAAGCATCTTGTAACGAAATATCTTCTTTATATTCTTTTTTCAACATATCACGTGCCATTTGATTATTGTTACCAATAGCTATAGCTTTCCACCCGACATAATTACCACTTGGATCAGCATGATATAATTGATATTTAAAATTTTTATCATATCCACCAATTAAAAATGAAACCCCAAATGGTCTTTGACCACCATACATAGTGTATGTATGTGCAATATCAGCTAAGGACAACACCAATGTTTCAACTGGTATTGGTTGTTGATAACTATATCGATGTTGTTGAGCACGTACTCTTGCATGTTGGATCAAAATGTTGGCATCTGATGCCAAACCAGCCACTGCAACTGCAATATGTTCATCAATCTTGTACATTTTTTCACTACCTTTTGGTGGTGCTAGTAACTTTGATACTGCTTTTTTCTCAGCACCAAAAACAACACCTTCATTTGTTAATATGCCAACACATACACCAGCTTGATCGATGGCTTTCATAGCATATTCAACTTGATGCAAACGCCCTTCAGGGGAAAATGTTGTAGTGCGCGAATCGTAACGTGACATTATGTCTGTATAAAATATGTAATATCTGCGATATATGTATACTTATGTATGTATTATATATAAATGTACAGTTGTGTAAACGTTGATTTCCCACTACAAACATGATTTCGACCATCTATTGCTACATTAATAATATTCAATATATTGTGAATTTTCATAGTGTAATACTATTGTTAATACTTATAATGGTGTGATAAAAAAGAATCCAATAGGCGTGCTGCTCTCTATGCTATTTCTGTCTTATTTTCTTTTCATTTTTTTTATGTTTAACTAAAAACTACAGGATGATATCTTTTTTTCCAATACTAATACGTTATAAAGCACTGTAAAACATCATTCTGCTAATTCAAATTTTTTTTATTTTTATTTTTTTATATTTTATTTTATTGGATTTATTACACATTTTATAATTTATTCTAACAAGTACAGGATACAGGAGAAATATTCAATACTGTGCAGTATTGAATATTACAATATTACATTGTAATAGTCATAGGAGAAATATTCAATGCTGTGCACTAGTGTTGTAATATTATATTGTGTGTTTGTGGAGAATACGAAATAATTGTACTAAAATCCATCAGAACGAGCAAGGATACATAGTGTTGAGTGTTATATAAATAAAACCAGCTGCCTTCTTTTCTTCTTAGGAAAAGTCAATACAAAAAAATATTAAATTCAACTCATATTGTGGACTTATATTTCAACTTCATCATGTACAAGAAATGTATTATATATATATATCATATAACTTATTAACAACATTTCTTGTTACCTATGGCGTTATAATTTATTACGAGTATATATATATATATATAAACCCAGACTCAAAATTTAGACATTTTGTCTTCCCCTGAGTCACCTTCATATGAATATTAATTCACACTCCAAAGACAGTAAATTCACTCTAGATGTCGGTCTAGTCGATGAAAATTTCACATTCATACTCTCTATATAAAATATTTTATCTTACTCATTTAAATAAAATTTTATATCTGTGATTAATAACTATATATACCGTGGTTCGTAATATATTATATATATGATATATATATATATATATATATTTTTATATTTTTTAAGATACCTCGCCTTTCGTTTTCCTTGCTGTAAGTAAATGTCTTCTATTTTTCACACGAGTATTTAACAATTTTCTGCCAAAATTTTTGGTAGCAGCAGTATTATCACTACTTGTACTGTTCGAATGCTGCCTCGTATCGGAGGACGAATTGTTTATGTGAGATTCAGTAGTATTATCGAAAGAGGCTGTGACGTCTAAATCTTTATAGTCATGCCTCAATGTATGACGGAGAGGCTCCATTGCAACCGGTTTACCGCGTTTTGCAACCGGTGTTGCAGTAGCATTCCCTGTACTGTAATAATTAATTGGGTCTGTAAAATCAGGCACGTCAAGACCGTGTATTGGATATGCAAATTTGTTTAAAATTGTATTGGTAACAAAATCATTAACATTTTCCAGTTGAAGTTCACTTGCATTCATCGATGCAAGTTTTAAAGCAGCATTTTTTACAGTTGAACTGTATAACTTTTTTTCTACGTGCTTTAAACTGTTTTCCCAAATTGGGAAATGTTGAGCTATTCTATCAAATTTTTCTCTATGATGTGGTATTTTGACATTTACAATATGGTTATACAGTGCTTCAGGGTTATACTTCAATTCGCGTTCTTCTGGTTCTGCTGGAGTTTTAGCATTAAGCACTAAATTTTCAATAGAAGTGCTTCTTACTATAGGATTAGACTTTTTATTGCTACCTAGAAGGCCACCACCATTAGAAGCTTCTTCACTGCGTTCTATAGTTTTCCCGTTTGCAAAAACCACCAGGGTAATAATGGTAAATAATAGACATTTCATGGAATCTGACATAGTTAAATTTAAATGCTCAGACCTATTCAAACGTAGATAAAGTTGTACGATTGTTGTGGTACATACACAAACATATACACCTCAGTAAATACACAACAATGCATAATGAATCTAGTAGTAATACACATCCATAGTGTGGTCTTTGTTTCTTCTTTTTACCAGTTGTTTTATTGTATTATAAGGCAATACTATTATTCTATATAATCTATCATCCATGCAATGTACACCTGCAAAGCGTAGGAAGAATTACAATGCTAATGAAACCACTTTTTATTTCAATGCTATTCCGGTGTTATAACTGGGGACACGGATTGCCATTTAATTAGCTACTTCATAGCATTGCCCTCCCCCTCTTTTTTTCTGTTTCTTTCAACGCTGCATTTCTTTTATAAATAGGAAGGTTTAGTATACTAAAATCATAGTAAGACCAATATTTTAGGGACAGCAAACGAGGATTCTAAAAGAGGGGGTTCAAGCGATTACTTCACCAATAGTTAATATACTTGTAAATATAATACAAACTATCATTAGGAAAAAACACCAATTATAATCATTTATTATTATTATGGTACTTTTTATTATTATTTATAAAACAGATCTAGTAGTATGCTATGTGTGTATGTATGTATGTGTTTATGCCTGCATGTGGGTGCTTCTGTGTTCACACCACACAGCGTGTTAGAGTGTTTATGTTACGATAAATACACAATTTGGAGAAATTGACTGAACGCTTATTTTAATAATGTCAAAGATGGTGATGTCTAATGGACCGGTATTTATTATAGTGCTTTGTCTTACTACCTTTACGCTTGTTTGTAGCAGCAAAGAAGCAAAGAGTTGCAGCACAGTCAATCTCCTAAAAGCCAGTTCGACTCTAGGAACGAATAAACCAGCGTTAAACATTTTCCCTGTAAGTGTACAAAAAAATCAGTTTTTAAAAGGCCTGGAAAATTCAAAGCCGATGTGGGGAGAGTGTCTAGGAACAACAAATTTAGGTGATATAGGAGAGATAGAATATGTAGGGACGGAGGATGAGTGGGTATATTATTTTGACTGCAACAGCCAAAAGAAGAACAACTCAGAAAATGCTTTATGTAAAGTAGGAGGCCAAAAATGCATTGCCACAGAATGCGTTTTACAATTAAAAGATCAAAAATTCTGCTTATGGCTGCAAGGAGCAAATGGCGATTATTTATATGGTATAAATGAAAACTCATGTTTTCAAGAGTTTGCACCCAAAACAGCAGAGTCTATAAATGCAAATCTTGCAATAAATAGTCCGGAAAAAAACGCCGATAGCCAACTGGATGTTTCAGCAAACGCAATAAAGGAAGTGCATAGATTGGACCATGCATGTAAAGATGCATTAGCTACAGAAGGACCAGCAGCGATAAATACGAGTACTCATTGCACTCAATTGAAAGATGCGCAGAAAACTATGCACGAGAGCTTGAGCTCTTTGCGCGAGGAACTACAAAAAGAGCAGCCTCAAAGACAGCTAAATATAGTACAGCAAGAACAAAATAAGTTGGGTAAGTTAAAACAACAAGCAGCGGGATTTCAAGCAGAAATTGATAGAAAAAATAAGATTGCTGCTGCAGCGAAGGCACTTGCAGCTAAAAGAGAAGCCAAGATACTTCAATTAGCGAAACAAACAAAAGAGATGGAGCGCCAAGAGTTAAATGCTGATAAAAAAGAGCAAGATCTTGCAAACCAAGAAAAAGTAGCCCAGATAAAGGAAGCAACATTAAAGGCAGAAAAACATGCATTAATTCAAGCTGCATTGGCAAAAGAACTACAAGCAAAAGAACTTGAAAGTTTGGGAAGATCAAAAGAAGAACAAGCTGCAAAAGCAGATTTAGCAAAACTGATGAAAAAATCGGATAAGCTAAAAGCTGATGCCGAAGCATCTAATGCAAAATATAACAAGGCCGCAGAGGAGGTAAAGAAGCAAGAAAAGAAGAAGGAGGAATTGAAGAAAAGTGCAATGCTTGTTGAGAAGCAGCGTTTGGAAGAAATCAAAGCATTCAAGGCTGCTCAAAAAGTGATATCACAACAGGAAATAGATCTCCGTCAACGTAAAAAAGATATGGAGGACAAGCTGCGAGCTTTGCAAGGTGATGTTGCATCATTGGAAGGCAAATTATTAGCATCAGGTAAAAAACCATCAAAACGCTCATTATATGATGTCTCAGATATAGATTCAAAATATCAAGAACAGGCCAGGAAAAAAATGGAATCAATGGTGCATGCATATGGGAACGTCTTAACTTCTCAAATATCTGGTGCAGTACCTGGTGCAGTACCTGGTGCAGTACCTGGTGCAGTACCTGGTGCACCACCAATCCAGCAACAAAAACAACAAAACATAAATATTGTTATAGGGTGCGGTAAAAATTGTAATAAGAAACAAGAACAACATACTAAGCAAACCAAACCTGTGGAAAAAACCCAAGATGCTGTAAAAGTTGCAATAAAAAAGGTATTGGCAGACCGCGCAGCAGAAGATGCCGATCAACTTGAAAGACGGCGCCTGGAGCTTGAACACGACCAACGTGTGCAAGAACAAGCATCTCAAGATGTTAAGAAAGCATTGGACGAAAAGCGCGATGCGGAAGACAGAGTGCAATTGTTGAAGGCGCGATTAAATTCCCAAGAACAGGAAGGCAAAGGTGTAAAATCCGAATTAGCGAGGGAAAAGGCCGTTAGTGCAGTAGACAAACAGCGAGCAGCCGAAAAATCTGAAAAACTACGGGAAATTGCTGAGAAATCGTAAAAAAAACATCTAAGTATAGATATATATATATTATTTTTTATTTATATGTAACAAATAATTTATACTAATATATGTATATATTACATTATTTAGTAATAAATATTAAGTATAAACTGTTAATACTAAAATGATATAGGCAGTACTAATAGGTAGTTATGGTAGTCTAATGAGTATAATTACTATGTAAGAATATTACGGTAAAATTCCTATAACCCTTATTATACTCATAGAACAGCCAATAAAAATATTATCGGTAGTTAAATAATATGTAAAACGAATGGTTCTAACGGCAATAACCCTCGTTCTATTTATTGGTTCTTAATGCTATTTCTATATAAACCATTATTAAAAGTATTGGTTATTTTTAATAATAAAGATATTATTGAAGACGAAAAGATATAATTTAAGATAATTATACATAAATCTATAATAAATTTGAGCATTGTAGAGATAAAAGTAGAGAGTTTCTCTCTCTATATAGATATATTGTTGTGTGGTTTGAGGTAAGCTCACGCAAGTAGACAAACATAACCATAAACACTACCGTAAAGACAAACACAAACCCAAAAGAAGTAAATCGTATCATGCACAAAATGCGACAGCTATGTAAGTTCCTGCTGTTGGTTCTGCATTGCTATCAGTCAGCGGCTTCGAGTGCCCCGCTTGCCGATTTTAGTGGCTACACGGGCGAATCTTATTTTGGTGTAAGTGTCGCCATCACGAACGACTACGCCATCGTTGGGGCTTCCAGTGCAAAAAAAGCCTTTATCTTCAAGAACATGGGCGGCACGTGGAATACGACGGCCGTCGCCACCATCGATGGCTACACGGGCGAATCTACTTTTGGTGTAAGTGTCGCCCTCACGAACGACTACGCCATCGTTGGGGCTTCCATTGCAAAAAAAGCCTTTATCTTCAAGAACACGGGCGGCACGTGGAATACGATGGCCGTCGCCACCATCGATGGCTACACGGGGGAAAATGATTTTGGTCGGAGTGTCGCCATCACGAACGACTACGCCATCGTTGGGGCTTACGTTCCAAAAAAAGCCTTTATCTTCAAGAACACGGGCGGCACGTGGAATACGACGGCCGTCGCCACCATCGATGGCTACACGGGCGAATCTACTTTTGGTTGGAGTGTCGCCATCACGAACGACTACGCCATCGTTGGGGCTTCCAGTGCAAAAAAAGCCTTTATCTTCAAGAACACGGGCGGCACGTGGAATACGACGGCCGTCGCCACCATCGATGGCTACACGGGCGAAACTTATTTTGGTCGGAGTGTCGCCCTCACGAACGACTACGCCATCGTTGGGGCTTCCAGTGCAAAAAAAGCCTTTATCTTCAAGAACACGGGTGGCACGTGGAATACGACGGCCGTCGCCACCATCGATGGCTACACGGGCGAATCTAATTTTGGTTATAAAGTCGCCATCACGAACGACTACGCCATCGTTGGGGCTTCCAGTGCAAAAAAAGCCTTTATCTTCAAGAACACGGGTGGCACGTGGAGCACGACGGCTGCAATGATTTGGAGCGGATACTACCAATCAAATCTCGTATCTTCGAATGGTGACATGAATTCAATCACATTCTCGCACAGTTATTTTGGTTCAAGTGTCGCCTTAACAAACAAGTACGCCATGGTTGGGGCATCCGAAGCAAAGCGAGCATTCATCTACAATACTACTGCGGAACCTCCATCGGCATCCGAAGGTGGGCAAGGGTCCCAAGGTCCTCAGGGCGAGGCTGGCCCACGAGGGTTGCCTGGTCGCAATGGTACGAAAGGTGTTCAGGGCCCGCAAGGCGTATGTGCTTGCAATGACTCGGCAAACCATGTGCAACTGCACTACATCATCATTTGTGGGTCGATCTTGTTCGTAATGAACCTTGCCATAATTCTTTATCTATGCTGTAAAAGAAGGCAGGAGAAAAAAAATACCATGAATTCGGTCGTACCAAAAGCCTAGTTGCTTTTTATAACCAAAATATTAATTATTTTATATTTTTTAGGTATCATATGGATGTAGATATAAAATATCTAGATAATTAAATTTAAGCAAGTGTCGATAAAAGTAAAAACTTTCTCAGTAAAATGTAAAAGTGAAAACATTTAAAACTAATTACTAAAATACTATATAACCTTTATTTTGATTCTATCGAGAATATCATAATGCTATTTGTGTTTATTGGCTCTAGTGCTATGTCTATATAAACCATTATTTTATTTATTGGTTAATCATTATTTTATTTATTGGTTAAATTATAATAATAAACACTTATCATTATGATTTAAAAAACGATACGATTGTATTGAGCGTCTAGCCTCTGTGCTTTGCCTTCTAGAGCCATGAGTGCGTTTTCATATGTTTGTAAGCCTTTAGATGTTCTCCTTTTCTTTTGCTTACGTTTCTTCTTGGTTCTAGTAACTGGAATAAGAGTAGCTCGCTTTTTTTTCTTAGGTTTTTGAGCTCGTGTTGGCATGACTGTGCTAGCCATTGGAGTTGTTTTCGCTTTATGTTTTTTTCCACATTTATTATCGTGACAACATTTGTGATAACTTCTGGAGCCTTGAACGCGTTTATTCATAGACGTAATTGCTCTACTCGCTTTTGCTCTATCCGAATAAGCAGTTCTTAAATTGCTCTTGGTTGTTTTATTGTGTAAATAATATTTACCACTTAACTTCTTAATGCTATAAGTCATTTTATATACATAGAGATTAAAATATATTAATTCAGATTCTTAAATAAATTAAATAGGTCTGATATTTCCGTTTCCAGACATTCCTTTAGGATTATCTACTACTGGTTTCATTGTTGGATTTACATTCTTTTGATAATCTATTGCGTCTTGATTAATTTTAAATCTACTAATATTGAACTTCTGCTTCTGGGGCACAATTGTATTCTTTGACCAGATACCAGTCTTCTCGCCAAACTTTTCTTCTAAGTCTGCCAATGATTCCCGTTGTGGCTCTTCCTGAGTTTTTTTCTCTGTTGGAGGGTCTAATACACCAAACAAAAATCCAAGTCCAGCACCAATGGCGAGACCAGCAATAGCTCCTACGGGACCAAGTGTTTCGCCGACTTCTCCTCCTAGTTCTAATCCCTCAATAACCTCACCGCCTAATTCAGCCGCCTCGGTTCCTTCCTCGCCCAGTCCCAATTCGCCCATCTCTACTCCCTCCTCAGCTTCGTCGGATTTCTCTAGACTGCTCATTGCGGACCTAGCGAGCTGTGTTCCTTTTTGTATTCCAAGAGTAGTTAATCCAGCTGTTCCTGCGAATGTTGCACCTCCAGCTGCTCCACTGATACCTGAAGCCATTGTATTGTTCATACCCTCGTTTCTAAGTCCCGAATATACACTCTTAGATACTTCATCACTAGCCACCTGACCCACAGCAGTCGATACTCCAAATTCTCCAAACACTACCAGGTATTATTAATTATTAATTATTATTAACTTAAACTTATTAATAAAAATTAATAATAATAATATAATAATGATAATAATAATAATTATTTCTGCACGGCTCAACTAGTAAATGTTATATCTTCTAACTATATGGTATGGTACATGTATTATAATTCTACTAATTTGGTACAACGTTATGTTTATTGGATTAATATTGAAACTGGCCCAGCTAACTTAAGGTTAGTTGAATATGCTGCCTTAAAAGAAAAATTTTTTCTATCTACTAAAGGCTCTCTTAAATATAATTGTCTAATATTTAAGTGGACCTAAACCGAGCATCTTGTAAGTATCGTGTAACCCGCGTCTACAGCGTGTGGGACGAGTGCAGTGTTTGTAATAATAATAGTAGACTATTATTATTATCATCACTAACAATAAAGTTACTATACTAATAGTGGCTTACTATTATAATAATATTCTACTATTATCCTAATATTCTATTAATAGATCTCTACTCGGTACTCGATCTTAATGATTGGTTTTCCCTACTCGGTCCCTACATTTCCCCCTCTTATGTTGACGTTTCTTTAGTTGATTATCTTTTTTCACCTCGTTGTTTCGGGTACAGCATATGTATACCCAGGTGGTCTATGGTGCCTATCAAAGGGCATCATATTGTAAGGTAATCAGTACTTCGCCTTACGCAGTAAATAAATGAATTATTACTCGATTGCATGAGGTAATAATGTAGAATAATAATAAAATAATAATAAATAATAATAATAAAATAATAAATAATAATAATAATAATTAATAATAATATTATTAATAATAAAAAATAATAATATATAATAATAATAATATAATAAAATATAATAAATAAATAATAATAAATAATAAATAAATAATAATAAATAATAACAACTTCTTTTTTTTTTTCACATAAAAGTTTGAAGTGGTGAATTGAGACGATGCGTGAAACTATAATTATGGAAAACAAAATAGAATAAAATAAAAATAGAAAACACAATGGATGCATTGAAGGAAGATTATGAAAAAAGGGCAGAACATTTTTATGGAAAATATACACCGTATATCTATTCACGCGTTAATTTATATATAATGTGGTGTTCGCTTATTCTGAGATATTGTGCGTTTGTATATACAAGTTGTTTTTTTGTAAATACTAATAATCATACAATACAATTGAATAAATTGCTTCATCATTTGATTTTGATTTTTTTAGGATATTTCGTTGCCCAATCCCAATTTTTGACAGCACATTCAACTCTTCATGCAATATTTAATGCGTGTACTTTTAGAAATAATGTCCATGAAATGTGGCCTGTACCTTATCTAGGATATCTTCATCATTATCAAAACCCAAAAATTTTACCAACATGTTGGCTGTATCATCGATTTTTGTACACTCTAGCATTTGGTTCATTGATTTCTCATACAATCGGATTCGCTATTGCATTTTTTATCATCGGGGGATATAGCGCTCTGGAATTTCAATATTGTTTAATACATCTTATGTTCTGGTGGAAATGCCAAGCTCTTGGCCATGAATGGTATCATACTAATACAGGAACAGAACGAAAAAAACATTTTAATTTTTTGGAGTATTATTTTTTATTTTTTTTAGAAAATATTGGTGTACTAAATAGCAATAAACATCGTAAACACCATCAGCATGAGAAAGGATCGATTGATATCGATCATTTAGAAGATTTTTATGTACCATTGCCTGTGTCGTACATGTTTCATCAAATATGGTACATATCAGGTAAGATATTTAGTCCTAATCAAATGGAAACGTTTTGTAATATATTGCATGTCGGATGGTTGAGTATTAGTAACTGCGCACTACTTTTATCAATACGATATTTTGCTGTTGTTTAAAAAAAAGATGATGTACACACTTTTATACGAAAATTATTTATATATATAGATACTCGTGTACATTTTATTATAATATGCTTTTTTTTTTTAAATTGGATACCCCCCACATATCCCATGTACACTATTAAAAGATTTTGTCAAATAATATGAGATATATTTTCAATATTTTTTCTTATCATATTTTGATATCAGTATTATATGACAAGTTAAAAAGTTAAGTTACAACAATTTACTTGTCGTCATCTCTAAACGCAAAAACATAGGTATCTTGCCCATCGTCGCTGCCTTTGATCAAGTCTTTATATCGTTTTGTACCAACGATTCGTTCAATTTGAAAGCTATCGAATTTCGTAAATAATGTAGATATTTGTGGCCTTTCATCATTACTGCCACCACTGCTGTTGCCATTAGATATACCAACACTTACGTCACCCCCGCTAACGACCAAATCACACATTTCACTATAAATGTTTGGATTTATCGGTGGTCCGTAGAAAATTAAGTGTTTTATACCTCTTATACGAAAACGATTGTAATAATGCAATCTTTCAGTGTACAGCAAAATCCTTGATGTGCCATGGAAAAAATAAGATCTTTCTCGGGTTATTTTTCTTGGCTCGGTATATTCACATAAAAGTCCTGGATTCAGTTTTTCTTTTAAAAATAATTGTTTAATTCGCAAGTAATCGAAATATGATGGTATAAAAAGTAATGTCCCAGTATTTTTTTGGGTACTTAAATATTCTTCTTCATCCGCATCCAAGCCTTGGCAAATTCGTCTTAATCTTGGAAACATTTTACTTTTAAAGTATTCAAAGCGCCTATCATGACTTGCAGTTGGTAAATCGGTTTTATTAACTTCAATGCGTTTAAAAATATGTTTTGACGCAGTTATGACATCGTTCATTTCCCCATCATACGCTAAAGTTAGCTTACTGATGCCAGAGATATTTCTGCAGTATTTGCTAAATATGGCATTTAGCTGAACGTCCATATGCGAACTGACAACAATGGTTTGTCGCAAATATTTAGACATACCGTCTAAATAATATGGTAGTACTCTACTGAAATCTGTTCTACTTTTTTGATTATCAGTACCATTTGTTCCATTTGGTATTGCATTTGTAAATGATAAAACATCTTGCACATGCTTCCAATTCTGCATTAACATGCCACATGCTTGGTCCATTATTAAAATCTCAATAGATGACAAAAAATCTGAATCAACATGTTTTGTATCGTCCAATTGTCCGTCTGCCCCTGTTAGTAAGCGCAACCCCAATGGCGATGCCAATATAATATCAGATTCATAAAAATCACTATACAATACGCATGATTTACGATTGATACTAATTCCTAGGCGAAAGAAATCATCATTATTTTTTGCAAACATTTCGATCCATTCCTCTGGCCTACGCCTGCCATCACGCGTATATTCACTTTTTCTTCTGCCTTGCTCGTCTAGTACATCATTTTCTGGTGGTATACCAAATTCTGCATTGAATTTTTGCTTATTTTTTATGTTGGTTATGGTAGAGGGCAAGATCTTCAAAATTAAATTGACATATTTTTCAACTGACGCTCGTACTGGCAATAATATTAAAACCTTTGGACGGGTAAATCCTTGATCTCTTAAATTTCCTAATGTCTCTGATTTTGTATCATTGTCACCGTCACTTTCTATCAACTTTGTTGGTATTTTTTCTGGATCTATATCAATCATAGACGCAAATTTTTCTTGTTTTGCTTGTTCTCGTTTTGATTTTTTTTCCAAGCGTCTTCTCTTGCGTTGCCGCTCAGAATTGTTGGGATCATCGTCGTCGTTAGCTTTATCGCTCTGCAACACTGCGTGTTTTATCATTTGTTCATCTCTCCGCTGTTTGCTTGCAATACCAGCTAGCCTGATCTTATTGTTATTCTTTAGAATAATATCTCTACTTTTTACAACATGATTTATTAAATGCAACGATAGTATCGATGCTATTTCGTTGGGAAATTTTTTTTCTTGAAATCGTGTCGAAATAAACAGGTCTTCATAGCTGTTCAGAGTTGGAAACACGATACTTTGTAGTTTCGTAAACCCATATACATTATTATCAATATTGCTTTTGATCGGGTTATTTGTTACATCACTTTGAAAAAATTCCATCCATCTTTTTGCTACTCTAGGTTTCATAACAAAGTTATGTATAAGCATATTTTCGATGGATTCCTTGCCTTTTGTTTCCATCGGAAACTGCTGCGTACTGCGCAGCAACCCCTCTGCGCTAATTTTATGGTATAAATACTTGTTGTCGCCGATGGTAAAAGCCACTTTTTTATTTATGATTTCACTACTAACGTTCTTTGGTGAATTTACATTGTTATCTTTTTCAAATTTGTGTCTATTTTTTTCCCTCCTTTTGTTTTTTACATTTCTCAATGATTCATACTCTTTCTCAAAAAAGGTTTTGCTATGGTTACCAATAGACTGATAACGCAATCGAAACAAATCACGCTTAGATAAATCTGCATCCATCGCATGAATACTTTTCATTTCATTATCATCACCATCAACATCAGAGGAAGAGGAAGACGCGTCGCTGATACCATTCTCCAAAGAATTCTTGTCAACCACGCGAGATTCAAGAAGATCATCCTTTGTAGTGTCGTTATTGTTGCTACTAAATTGATTAACATCATCATACTGGTAGTATTCTTCTTCATCATCTTCTTCGTCTTCTTCATCATCTAAGGACGATAGTCCTTCCTCTTCTAATTTTCGTTGTCGCAAGATTTTACTGTATTTATTTGACGATTTTATTGCATTATTTACTAATTTCGAATAGTCATCTTCGTCGTCAGATGATGAGGCGCTCGACGACGAAGACTCGGAAGATGAAGATGTAAATGACGACTCCTCATCAGACGATTGTCGTTGAAACATCTTTTGTTTCTTTTTAGGTGCATGCATTGCGTTTGCGATGTCTTCATTTTTATTTTTATGATCAAAACTTGGATTAAAATCATCATAGTAACTCCAATCTTTTTTCTTTTTTTTATTACCACCCCTACGTCCTCCACCCTTTTTATTCTTGTTAAAACCACCACGTTTTGGCATGTTGTATATTGTCGTTGTTGGTAGTTTACTTTGTGCGAGCTAGCTCTGTTCTTCTTCTTCTTCCGTGAATGTATAAATATGGACGCAATGTCGTTAGACCAACATTATTAATTATTATTACATACATTTACATTAACACATTATAATAAATTATGGTGGGGTGGTGTGCGGAACTCTATTTTTATGCTATCTATAATATTATCATCATCATTAATACTTTTTTTTAAATATATTAAGTATATATAATTGTATACTAAGATTCCTATTTTATTTGATAGAACTATTAGTATACAAATATATATACTTAATATATTTAAAAAAAAGTATGAACGATTTCAGAAATTTTTCCTTAATACTATATTATACTACTACCTGGTACTACTATAATAATACTACGTAAATATAATGCATTTTTTTTAACATTTTAATAATTTTTTTTTTATTATTATATTATTATTTATTATTATTATAATATTATTTATATTATAATAATAATTATTAATTATTATTACGTTATTATTATTTATATTATTATATTATTAATATTATTATTTTTTTTATTAATTATATTATAATAAATATTATTATATATTATTATTATTTATTATTATTTATTATTTATTATTTTTTCCGCACGCACGCATTGTTGGGTACCATCGATAAAATAGAGGTTATTATTTACGACGTTGTTGTTGCTACTTTGTATTTTTGCGATTACTGAAACAATATTGCGAGAAGTCTTTGTATTAAAATCTGCGGTGCAATTGAAATATGCTGAATTTAGAAGATGCCATTGGTGACATTATACAAGTGAAAGTGAAATCAACAAATAATAGGGATATTTACAAACTTGGCAAGTTATACACTGTAGATAGGCATGCGAAATATATTATTTTAATTTTAATAATGCAACGCAAAGCAAATTATAATGCCAATAGTAATGCAAGAAACGTGTCTGTAATATATTTGCATGCTGTTGAAAGGATATACTTGATGCAAAAAGGAAGCACCGTGGGGGATATTGAAAATACAAGAAATAATAACAAAACAACGTTTCTAGAGTATCCACAAAATTTTTCAATAGAAGTTCAACAAAAACAAAAAAAGCTACTAGCATTATTAAACGAGCGGAAGTTGTCCCCAACATTAAATGATACGAGTGGTATAATATCGCTCCTTAATGACGCCGCGCAAATTTTGCCACCATACACAGATGCGTCATGCAAAGCAATAAATCCTATAATATTAATACGTCTTAAAACCTTGCTTTCCTCAATAGACGATGCAAACGTAGTTGATTATGATAATTTCCAGATGGAGCAAAAACCAGCAAAAGAAATCAAAAAAAATGTATATAATAATGATGCTTGTACTGGCACGACACATAATGGCTCCAATAATAGCGACAGTAACAAGGACACAAGAAATGATAGCAGAAATGATAGCAATAACGAGAAGGTAGACCCTGTACATATTGTAAAAAATTCAACAAAAATCACCAGGGACAAGAAGAAGAACATGTATGACGATAAATTGAAAAAGAATGAGGATCATGCCGCATCAAACGTCGTAACAACATTTGCTACCATAAACGACGGAAATAATCATGATTCATTTCAATGTTTTTTAAATAACCCATTAGTACATAAATGGAAGTACAATATAGATAATTCCATCGAATCGCATATTTTAGATCATGTTGGAAGCAACGGTAGTAATTCTATTTTTGACATAAATACTTTTGATATCAGGGGAAAAGACCAAAATATTCAGCACATGATACCAATAACAGGTTTTCTGCATGGTCAAACAATATTCCAAAGCAAGATAAATGCTGCAGGCAAAAAAGAAACAACATACGTGATAGAGAAATTAGCTATATTGCCAAACCAAGAGGCTGATGTATCGCTTCGAAGTATTGAAACACGTTTATCAAATTTTTTGTTGCAAAAACAAAAAATACCGTCAATTATTGGATATTTTGTAGCAAATATAGGATTTGGTACCGCCATCCCTTATCTATTAGATACATCTTTGTTACCATTTGAAAACGAAGGTTGCTTCTTGATAATTGATTTGCTTAAATCCAATATCAGCGAATTTGCATATAAAACATATTGTTTGCCTAGCGAGTAGTTGAGTGTGTGTGTGGGTGTTTTTGCAAGGATATTTTTTTGCCTTTTAATAATATTTCCAATATTTTATTATTATTATTAATTATTATTGAAAAAAAAAAAAAACAACCTATAATAATAAATATATATCCTTGTAAATATGAGAAGGATCATTAGTGCATTTCAAAACGACGTTTAATTTAAGTACTAATTTAGTATACTAATATATGTATATTTGATAGAGAGGTAATGGATATTACCAAAAATCCAAAAATAGCCAATAGTTATTTTGATGAATTTACTAAGAATATCCGATTTTTGTAATTTCCAATCTCTCTCTATCAAATATACATATATTAGTATACTAAATTGGTACTTAAATTAAACGTCGTTTTGAATTTTGAAATTCAAAATGCACCACTATAATGATCCTACTCATTTACAAGGTATTATTACAATTACATTGAAAGATACATTTATTTGCATGCACTTGCAAATCGCAGTCACCTTACCTCGTGTATAGTATTAGAAAGACACGTTAAACATTGCTTATACAATTTAAGAACACATTAAGACCATGCCAGTTAAAGGTAAGACGCTATCAGATTTGATATATCACTTTTCTGGTGTGGTGTGGTCAACAAAACGCGGCCGTTTACTATTGACCGTATGGGCTAGTTTCCTAGCTTGGACTGCACGTGGCGCCCCATCTCCACTTAGACTGTGGCAAAAAAGTTTTAAAGAGCAAGGAAAAGATGGAACTGGAAAAAAACGCAGCAAAGATAGTAAGTCTAAGAGTCAGGTAGGATCAAAATCTCATGTATTGACGCCGTTTGTAAAGTTGCTTTATCCATCTTTATTTGGAAAGTTTGGTGCTACTGTTTTTATTTACTTATTTGTTTTAGTTGGTCGCATTCGTATTACAACTATATTAGCCAAGCTAGCAGGCGAAATGGGTGGATTCTTCTCGTCAAAAGAATTTGACAAAATGTTTATGAATCAAGTGAATTTTGGTCTATGGTGCATGATTGCAACAACATGGACACAAAGTATGAAATATTTAGAGAAATTTGTAGGTGTACAAGTCCGTGAAATAGTATACGGACACTTTCACTCAAAATATTTTGACAAAAAGGCTTTATCGATGTATAACAATAAGTTAGTCGATACGTCATCTCGACTGACTACTGATATTCGAAATTTTAGCAATGAGCTTGTGCACCATTTTGGGCATGTTGTAAAACCTATTATTGATATTGGTTATCTATCATATGATTTATCGTCACAAATTGGGCCGTTTCCATTGCTAGGCTTCTTTGGGTTCTTTTATTTATCAAAAGTAACATTAGAAGCAGTACGTAAAGGATTACCAAATAGCTTAAGATGGTACACCAGCGAGTTTCAAAAACGCGAAGCACATCTACTTGAGCACCACGGAGTCGTCCATGATTATCGGGAAGAAATTATGTTTACAAAGGGAGCAATTGAATCAGAAAGCGTTGTTGCAAAACAAAAATTTCGTCATGCGATCAATCATAAAATGAATATGGCTGAAAGTTTTGCAATTGTTGGCTTGTTGAATACTTACGTCTTGAAATATGGTGGAGCGATGTGCGCATTTTCAATGCTAATACCAAGTGTATACATGGATACAACAAATAAAAGTGGCAAACAGATTACAGCAGACTATTTGTCACAAAGCTCGCTGCTTGGTGCATTGGCAAATGCGGTCAAAGATTTAACAGATTCAATTACGTGTTGGAACGAACTCCTAGGATATGCTGAAAGGTTGCGTGATTTATTTGATAAATTTGAAGAGGATGTTAAAAATATAATGCTCAATACTAGTACAGCTGCAGCAACCAACGCGGCTTTAAAAGACGAAATTATATTACAACTAAATGATTTAAAACTACAAGCACCTGATACAAGTGGGTATATTGCAGAAAATCTATCACTTGAAATTGAAAAAGGGCAACACACCTTGATTCAAGGGGTAAATGGTGTGGGTAAAACTAGCTTGTACCGGACTATTGCCGGTTTGTGGAGACGGCGTTCCGGCACAGTGAATGGTGATCTCGATGACGTGCAATTTTTACCACAACGGCCATATTTCATGCCTCAAATGTCATTACGGGATCAAATTACATATCCAAAAATAAATGTAGAAAAACTAGATGATTACATACGTAGTTTATTAGCATCGGTTGAACTTAGCGAAATGTTAAGACGTTACAAATTAGACGATGTGGAAGACTGGCAAATGATTTTAAGTGGTGGACAAAAACAACGTATTATTTGGGCACGTTTGCTGTTTCACAATCCAAAAGCTGCGTATTTGGATGAAGCAACTGCTGCTATCAATGAAGAATCTGTCAGACCATTGTATGCGTTGTTGAAAAAAAAAGACGTGACCATTATTGCTATAAGTCATTCCCAAAAAAATAACGACTTTTTCAAACAGGTTGTTACAATGGAGAAAGATGGTTTTAAGAAAATGTAATTTATTATTCTTTAATTAATGAGAGTATAAATAAAAAATATAATACGCGCATAATTATTATTATTAATCAAATATTAGGGTGTGTATATATTTATATTTTTTGAATTTTACCAGAGTCGTTGTTTGTGTGACGTATAAAGAAATTCCGTAAAATTTTTGAGTTAAACGTATTTTTAGAAAAGAATTACACGAGAGAAAGTACATGAAATACGAGCATGGCATGTAACGTATTTTCTTTTTTCTTTATATTTTGCAAAAAAATATTAAATTTGCAAAAAAAAACGTTTTTCTGTTCGTCATGTGCGTGAGTATTTTACACATCGGGACCTTCCTCATCCGTATTGACATCAATATCTTTATCGTATCCTCCTAAATCTTGGTACTTAACATCATCTTCACTCGTATCCAACTCTAATATAAATTCTATTTCAAAATTATCATCAAAATATTGACAAGATTTATCTTTGCATGCTTTATCGATCACCGGTTTGCTAAAACGCAAATACGTATGTTCAATATATGCCGTATTTACCCACAAATGAAACATTTTATCATCAGCACTTAATTTATCATAATCATAAAATACAAATTTAATATCACCTTCCAATATTGGTGGTGGATTTTTTGTGCAATCCAAGGTAATTTGTGTTGTTTTTAACTTAAAATGCTTCACCGTGTTGACTTTGCTCCAATCAAATATTTTAATCATTTTCCCTTGCTCATTACGTATTTTAATATGGAAATATGGATCACAACCACCACCCTCAGCCCATCCATCAAAATTTGGAGTTGTAAATAAACGAATTGTTTTTAAACGGAATTTTCGCTGTGGCCTCCACTGACCATTTGCCAATCTTTGTCCGTAATAATGAACATATCGCATTTGGCTAGGTATAGTGACGCCCTTTCCATCTTTGGTTCTTTTTTCACCAAACATTTGTAAAGCAGCATTTGGGTTTTTGACTAAGCCTAAGCGCATCAATAAACAAGCAATTATTGTGCCAGTTCTGCCTTTACCAGCTTTGCAATGTATAGCAACAATATACTCTTTGCCTTGGCTTAGAAAATCCACCATATGTTCAACCATAGGTTCAATCAATTTCAATGGCGGTGGATTATGATCGTCCCATACAAAGCTATGCTCACATGCCCCATCAAACTTATCGCTAGAATAATGTTTTTCTGAGCATACATTATAAATCATAAACTTGCCTTTGTGTTTTGCAGAGAAGAACCGTTGTACGGCAGACATAGGGTTCCGGTAAGTCGCTTCTGCTCCTTCGCTGGGAAAACCCATTGCGATAATTTGGTTTGTAATATATGAAAGATCTATCAATAAGATATCAATAAGATGTTTCAATATTGTATAATTATCATGTTGAAAACCATGTAACATGTTGTTAGATATGTTTTATTTGTATAAATATTTTTTATTTAGAGCAAACTCTGTGTATATTTTAAAGACAATGTTGTATAGTATATTCATAGTTTACAAATTTCCAACTTACCCAAGTCAAAACCATCCTCTTGGAATCTTTTTTTTTTCTTGCTGACTTTTGCTCTTAGGAGAGACATAGTTGCACGAACGTTTTATTGCGTATATATTGTTCCAGTAATATAGATGGGAGTCACACATACACACATACAGAGACACACTGATACACGACTAAAAAATCACCTTTTGTATCTCATCATATATTATACATTATATTATAACATCATCAAATAATTTAATAATAAAAAATAATAAATAATATAATAATATTATAATAATAGTAGTGCAAGCGATAATAATAATAATAATAATAATAATAATATGTAGATTGATATAGTATTTATTACTACTATACTATAATACTATACTACTACATTTTTAATTAATAATAATAATAATATGTAGTAGATTGAGAGAGATAGTATTTATTACTACTATTATTATTATTATATTATTATTATTATTTATTATTGAAATATTTATTATTATATATATTATTATATGGTGCATATTTATTATAGAGCTCTATATTTAATAATATATATAAAATAAAATGAAACGAGCGAAATAAATAATACAGTAGTAACATGGCTATATGGCACAATATAAATAATTCTGATGATTTTAAGATTTAGATTACTCTATGTGTAGGAGTTAGGGGAGTTAATTATCTTAATATTGTATTCTGGATCTTAGCTAAGTATGTGTTTTAGTATACTAAGAGGGATCTTTCAACTTGTTTTTAGTGTTTTCATAAATAATTTTTTTATTATTATTATTATTATTATTATTATTATTTTTTATGTTTGTTGGTAAAAAATATACTACTAGTCCAACTCATTAAAAAACTGCTGCCAGTAATCAAGTTTCGCAAACGCATACACGCATTTTTTATAATACAATTTTTATTGCAACCATCCTTTTTGCACTCATGCCAGTCAAAGCGAAACCGCCAGAAGCACGAAAATTTCACACCCTTGGCTTAGCCTTGGAGACAGGCGGTTTATATGTTGGTGGTTTAATTGACATGGGTATTGGGCCACAGAGGCATGGTGAAGGTACCAGGTATTATAAAGATAAAACAACTATTGCATATCAAGGTTCATATAAATGCGGTAGGTGGGACGGCTATGGTGAAAGATTTGGAAGTGGTGGTAGGCTAATATATAAAGGCCATTTTTCAAACGACCTGTATCATGGCAAAGGAACATACTTCGGTGATAATGGAGAGTATTACGAAGGCGATTGGTTCGAAGGGTTAAAACACGGTATGGGAATATATGTAAAACAAAATGGGGAAAAATATGTAGGCACTTGGAAACAAAATAGATATCATGGACCTGGCGAGCTTCATAACAACGAAGGGACCCTGGTATATAAAGGGACATGCGATAATGGTATTCGAGTTGGTAAATGCTATTATTTAAACGAAGCTACTGGTGAAATATTTGACGGGCAACATGCTGAAGGTGTATTACACGGTGAGGCAAAATATGTTGATGAAAATAAAAATTCCTACGAAGGCACCTGGAATATGGGTGTGCGTGAAGGCTATGGTATATCGGTCCAAAATGATGGTAGTAAGTATATTGGGCAATGGAAAAATGATATGAAAAATGGAGAAGGGGCCGACACTGATAAGGATGGATATACTTTAAAAGGCATATTTACTGACGGCTATTTGGAAGAAGATGGTACATTATATTTCCCAAACAAAGCCGTGGCATATGAGGGAGAGTTTCAAAAAAGTAAATTTCATGGACTGGGTGAAGTCTTTCGGGGCGATGGTGCTCTCATTTACTCTGGAACATTCATAAATGGTAAATACAATGGGTATGGCAACTTGTATATGGAAAATAATGGTTATTATTATGGGTATTGGAAAAATGGATTGCGTCACACTGGGCATATCAAAAAAGATATAGATAAAGACGAGGATAACAACTCTCCTCCTATCGATGGAGGTATGGCAAATGATGCACGGTTGCATGACGAAGGGGAGGAGGAAGACGAAATGGTAGGCGAATTTAGAGATGGGCATGGGTGGGTATACTCTGGTGAATGGATAAATGATGAACGGCACGGGCATGGAAAATTGTATGATTCATCCGGTGCATTAGTATATGATGGTAAATTTGTACATAATGTGGCAAGTGGCAAAGGCCAGTTTTATTATAATAGTACTATGATGAAAGGTAGCGATTTTAAAGGAACATTCATTAATGGTAAAAAAGAAGGCTTTGGCATTCTAACGTATAAAGATGGGACTGTTGTGTACAAAGGTACGTATGTAAAGGACGTACGCCACGGCGAGGGAGAATGGCAAGACTTATATGGCACAACATACAAAGGTATATTTATAAATGACAAACGCACTGGGGATGGCGAACTTCAATTAAATAATGGTGATTTTTACAAAGGTAGTTTTGAGGACGGCAAATACCACGGGAGAGGTGTATTAGTAAAGCGAAATGCTCTATGTGATGGATATTTCGAACACGGTAAATACTTAGAAAGTGACGAAGAGCGTATAAAACGTTTACAATCAGAAGAGCTTGAAATGAAACGGAGGGAATTGAAAAGACAAGCCATAGCAGAACAAATGAGACGCAGAGATGCAGCACTAAAAAGAAGGGCAGATGCAAAGGCAAAAGCATTGGCCGCATTGTCTAATTGGGGCGAAGACGAGGATGATGAAGATATAAACGCGGCAAATGAACGTATCTTAGCAGAAAGTGAAAAAAAAAAGCACCAAGAAATAGCCTCCGAGGAAGCAAAACAAGCTACTATTGAAGAAACTCCAGAAAATGAAGCGTTGCCGTCATTAGTTCAACAAAAACGTCTCGATTTATTGACAAAACGGGGTTCGCGGGCATTAAATAGAAAGAAAATCCCACGCAGACATGGTAAGGGTGTATCTGAAACAGAGGAAATAAAACGGATTGAACGGAAATCGCTATTGTCATTGCCAAAGATTGGAACAGTGCCCTAACCCTATTAAGTTTTTTTTACTGCTATAAGTATATTTATATTATACTATTATTAAAATTAAATGAGTCCAACAATTTAAATTAATGAAACCTATCATACTTGTACTTATATACTACTAGTACAATAGTAATAATATATTATTACAGAGTATTATTTGAAATTATTTTTTATTATACTGTATATTAAATTATAATGAGTAAGAAACTGCCATATAAAGTGTAACGATAATAATATAACGATTATTATTATTGAAATTATTATTTTTATATTATTTATTATAATGGCTTATATACTGTGTTGTTGATATGTTGCAAAAAAGTGCCATTGATACATGCCCTTCTAGTTGTGCAAATAAGAATCGAAAAAACATCTTGTTGTATAAGAAAACAGAAGAAGATTTTTTCAAATACATAGAGAAAATATACGCCACCCCAAAAGAAATGTCTTTTAGAAGTAATACGACGCAACGTAAGTCATGTCGTTTAATAGGTTTTGAAATTGCAACATCATATTATGAAGAGACTAAAACATTTTATAAGAAATTAGGCTTTATCGTACACAAAGAAGTAGAAGATAAAACTACAAAGTCGATTTGGTTAAGAGATCAAAGATTTGGGCCAGATTTAGTAGATGAACGTACATCTTTTTTTGTATTTACTTGGAAGAAAGAAGATGCTGCGTTACAAGTTTTAGATAACGCTTTGCCACGTGATGTAGGGTTTATGTTAACAATACACACAAATAATATATTAGGGGACTTTGAGGATGTAAATAATATGAAAATGGAATTAGGGTGTTGGGTTGAAAACCAACCAGTTGACGTTGTAGATAAAGATATTTTAGTTGGTACTGTCATTGATCCAAATGGTATGACTTTGCAATTTATACAATTTTCGAACAAGCGATTTTACGTTGAAGAGGATGTTGGGAATGATAAAAATAATCATTTAGGTTGGGATATCAAATTTGGTGATTTGCATGTACAAGTAGATCAACCGGAAAGAACTGGGAGTTTTCTAGAAAAAGTTTTTTCATCAACGGAAGATCGTCATCATCTTTTCCCCAGCACACTAAAAAACGAACAAAGTTCTACTAAAAGTACTAATGCTCAAAATATAAATGATTCACTTGATGCTCTTGTGTCTTCAACGCCGATACAAAAAGTGGAACAAGCTAAGAGAGAAGGCATTTATATTGTAGATCGCGAGGATTTTCCAACTGCTGCTACAGAGTTCGTCTGGTGCGGTAGCTGTAGTAGGTCAATATCAAGTTCTTTGTGTTTATATTCCCGTCGTAGACGTAGCGCAGATATAGTGTCGCTGGCTAAGACATCTACCATTACAAGTAAAGAAGAAAAGAAGCATTTACTAATTGGGTGCTTAATTTCAGTAAACGATTTGAGCACATTTACAAAAATGATAGATGTCCATAGCATGGCAGGAGGTGATGTATCCCGTTTGCTAGAAGTGAAAAAGATTGTCACCAGTATTGAAATGAACAATGATAGGAAAACGTTTGTATATCATCCGAAAGGTAAGATACCATTAAAACTAAAACTATTTACCTCACCAATGAATGAATCACAGGTAGAGACGAAAGACGAACAGAGTAAAGAAGTAGAAGGAATAGATGCTAAAAAAAAGTAGAAGTAAAAAAAAGATGTATTTATGTGCGTTGTTTATTGTGTTGAATTACCGATATTTATTTTAAAGGTTATACGCATTACGCATTTTATAATACGAGCGGATAATTTACTCGTATTATTATAAAAACACCTGTTCGTAATTTAGATGTATGATAGATCTACTTGTAAGATAATATATCTATTCGTATATCTTAGTATATACCAAATATAATAATGTGAAATATCAATCACAGGGGGTATAAATTTTTATTTTTAAATTAATGAGTAAGGACCATTAATATTGTATTTTACATGTATCATTATGTGTCAATAAAGTTAACTTTTTATTACTCGTACGAAGTAATTTGTATCTTACTCAAATTAATTTTTGAATGAAAAAGTTATTTTTTTTAATTTTTAATTTACTCAAATGGTAATTCCTATGCTCGCTTAAAAACATGAATAAATATGGCCAACTGGAATAATATCTATCTCCAAGTTAAAAGTTACGAGTCGAAAATTTACATGACGCTACTTAATTCTTCCGCCTGCTGTTTATCAGACAAAACACTGTAGTTTCTACCACTTAAAGTATTGCCATCACTACTTCGCATACCGCAAACACGAAATGCAATTTTATCAATTAGTTGTTTTGTCCATGGAAGTTCTTGCATAACTATGAAACCACTAATAATAAACAACACGCCTGCGTAATTCCCACCAGTGTGTGTTCCACCCTGGAACGCATCGTATACATACCCGGTCGGTATGATTAATATTTGCCCAACCGCCATAAAAACTGGCCCTTTCACCGCAATACCTGCTAGTAAAAACATGTGAAAGCCTGTTTCTAATAATGCCACAAGAGCTATCGAACCACCAACATCCCCAGGAGGCCATTCAAATGGCCCCTCTAAACCAATTGCCTTTACTATGGCCATTCCAGGCAGCAATAATATTAAGTTAAAGCATCCCATTAAACCGACAAATAGAAATGATTCCATTACATCGTTTCGTTCTGCCTCAGGGATAGGAGAAGCTTTTTCTACGATTGCATAGAAAACCTCGTAAACAGCATAACATAAAACTGACAGTATACAAAATATATAACCTCCTGGGGTAGACGAATGCGTTTGCCCATCCTTTTCTTTTTGTGAATGTGTAAATAATGTTATAAAAATAATTCCGATCATGCATAACACTAAAGCAACAATTTTTGATTTCGTTACTTCCTCTCCTAAAAAGTAAACAGACAATACAAATACGAACACTGGTCTATTGATACATAAACATAGTAGTTTATGGTTAGTAATGCACAAGTATTTACATATCTATGTATCTATCTATACATATATAATATATATACATCGATATACAATCGTAATATGGGATTATAAGAAGAGGCATGAAGAAGGAGCAAATTATATCATATCCATTATATGCGTATACATATAAGAAAGATGTATAAAATGTATGAGACCGTTCTGACGTTCACTAATATTATAAAATTAGAAACGCAAAAGATATGGAATCAATATAAATTATTCTTGCAAATATATAGTAGCCATAATTATGTATAGGTTACATAATTAGGTAGAAAATACTGCTTTTTGTTTACTGTGCTCCGAGTAGGTGGTACTAATAATATGAATATGTTTGTGTGTATGCATTACTTACACAGTTTGGTAGATTGCGTTATTTGCTGACAGCACTGTGTTTTCTAACGAATAATACCATAGACATGTTCCAGTTAGAGATAAAAATGAAAATGCTGCAGTTATTTTTAACATTCTTTTATCTGTCAGCCGCCCTTTCAAGTAATCTATCGGCGTCTTGTAATAAAAGATGTGTAAACTAATCCAAACTAGCAGCGAAGATATAAAACCATTGTGTACACACCAAGTTGTAAAATAATGTTGTGGATAAGTCGGTTCAAAGTTTTGTAACACCACTCCCATTGCTTGCCAAAAACCTATACAGCATATTAATAATACATATGCTAAATATGGCACAAGAGGTGTAAATATTGTTTTTGACTCATTGACTGGCGAAACTTCCTCATCTATCGCACCGTTAGTTGTTGAATCACTTATCATATTATAAGTGGTATTGCTTTCAGATTTAATATGAAAATTACCATGGCCTAATCAAAGTACAAACAGCGATGGTGGCAATCCAAACGCTGCAATGCTGTCAGTAGTATGATGGTGTGTATAACTACATAGTCACCATCCATTATTAATTATTAATAAAGTTTTTTTTCAATAGTAGTGTGTGTAAAATAATATTCTTGTAAATAAATAAATGTTTCCCCCTATTATTTTATTTATGTGGTGATTATGATGATGTGGTTGATAATATCGATGTAAATCTAAATCATATAGTGATCGTTCATGTAGTTGAATCCTGCACATGTACTTATTAGTATAGGTAGATACATAGGACCGTGTTTTAATTATTTATTATTATTATTATTTATTATTACCTACTATTATTATTATACATACACATTATATATTATTATTATCTTATATTTATTATTGATGATATTATTATTATTATTATTATTATTGTATTTTTTTTAATTTATTAATACTGTCAATCAGCTTCAATTTAAACTATTTTTACTAGCATTTAATGTTTCAGCTAATTTCATTTGATAGCTGCGAATGCTTTGGGTTAATGAAATATTGCCGTTTGTAGCAGCAAAAATATCTTCATCGTTTAAATTATCATTATCTTTCAATGATGGGGCAACAATATTTGCGAATTTAGATAAGGAACCATGGGCTTTGGCTGGGCCCATGTCAGGTATTTTAGGTAACACGGAACGACGATGCGCCGCTTTGTTTTGTCGTTTTCTTTCAGAAATCAGTGCAGAGTATTGATGGACTAAATTTTTTGCTCGTGATTCTAGAATACCTAAGAACAACATGTAATTATCACTTTTTACCTCAGTTGTAGGGTCGCTAATACTGATTGCTTCTGGATTTGATTGTAAAAATTCTATTTGACTTGCATCTTTCCCAGTTACATATTTATCGCATCCAATTTTAAAGAATGTCGTATGCAACGGTTCAAATAACGTCTCTAAATTTTGTAAGGAATTTTCCTGCATATGTTTTCCATTTAAATATAATTGTTCAGATTTTATATTCTCTTTTTGAGTTTGCGATAAAACTTCTGCCCGCTCCGCGTTACGCGTTTCGTTCTCCTCCATTATCCCTTTAAACTCATTATTTAATTTTTGTACTGTCTTCAATGCTTCCTCGTATTCCAACGTGACTTCATTTACCTTATTAATTTGGTTAAACTCTTCCTTGGACATATTATCAAAAGTAGTAGTAATTGCTTTGTATATATTATCGGCATTGTCATCCAACTCTAGGCCAACAGCTGCACCTAACGCAGCAAATTGTTCCTCTACTAGTTCCAATTCTTTTAATTTTCTTTCATATGCCATATCATTCAAGCTTGCTAGCGAGGAGGAGGAATTCTTCCTGCCTTTATTTACGGGCGACAAGACTTTTCCATGCATCCTAGTTGTACTAGACCTACGATAAAGTTTTTGGCGTTGCAACTTTTGAATTGCTATATCAGCTCGGTCAATCACAACAGTCAAATCCTCATAATCTTTTAAAAATTGATGTTTGTCCTGGTCATACATTTTTTTCAAATCTTGCATACGAAGTTGAGCGGCATCTCTATCCGCATACAAATTTTCAATTTCATAATTTAACTGTTTCAATTCATGCGCTGTATCTGCAAGATCTTCAATCATACGCTGCGAAACACGTTCAAATACAATCTTTTCCCGCCTGGCTAAATCGATTTCTCGCTTAATTTCGTTGTTAAATCCAACTGCTTTATCATTTTTACTTAATACAAATTGTTTACGTTTTGTTAATAGTTCACATTCTTGACGTATACGCCTTTGGCTAACCGCCGGAGCGTCCGACGCACCCAACGCTCGTTCATGAAGCTGCCTAATGTCATCTCCCCGAGTAACCCAAGTAGGGTAACTACCCATTTTCTTTCGCACTTTCCACAACTCGTCTTTAATAACACTGATTTGTGGCGACAAGGCATCTATAGTTTTTTGCATTTCTTTGATGTCGTTTTCTATATCAGCCTTTTCTAACTCTAGTCCATGCGCCTCCCGGACAGCTTTTTGTTGCCAAATAGTCAATGGTTTCACACCCGATACATCATCGTCGTCATCCATGTTTTATGCAGTAATGTTATTTATGTCGAATGTGCCTATATATGTGTGCGCGCGCGTATGTATGCGTGTTTGTATATATGTATTGATTGACTGTGTGTTTGTGTGTATGAAACTGTATGTATGTATCTACTAATTTAGGCAATATTAACAACAAACAACAACAACAAAGAATAAAAAAAGGAAAATGATTATTATTATTATTATTATATTATTATTATTTTAGTCTGAGTAGCAGCCTTTTTTTTAGTATTAACATTGACAATAATGTATCATTATTGTCAATGTTAATAATTGAACTGCCAAGTATGTTTTTTCGTGCTATAGTTTATAACAATAATTACTAATCCCATTGTCGAAGCCTCTCGTCGTTTTTACAATTGTTATTCCTGTATATTTGTTGGCTAACGGTATTTTCATGTTACTAGTTGGTGATACTCAACGTGTAATATGTAATGCGTTGTATAATCTGGAGCGCCGACCAAGTCCATAGTGATTCATTGAAACAATGATGGTAGTGTTTTACACACAATATCCCTATGTAAAAAAAAGTCTGTTGGAAAGTAAAAGTAACGACGTTGTGACACGTTCAACCTTAACTAGAGTTGTGTATAATACCTTATTATATAGATAGGGCAAGCAACGTTCATTTTCCCATACTAATTAGCAATTAGCCTGTACCACCATTGTGCTGTAGAGGCCAACTACAACTATCGCTTACACGTAATAATAATTAATAATAATAGACGACACTATTAAATACATTTTTTACTACCACCATCAATCAAAATTAAAAAAATGTAATAAGAGAGCTTTAATTCATTTAATTTGTGCATTTGCATAATTGGAAGAATTATTAATATATAATTATTAATAAAGTTGAAAATAATACTGTATTTTTTATTACCAATATAAATAATAATAATTTTTAATAGTAAAGCACTAAACAATTCCTTCCAAATATTTATTTATGATTTAGATTTAGATTATATTATATTATTATTATATATTATATTTATTATTATATCTTTTCTATGCTGTTGTGTATATTATTATCAGATAAATTTTATTTAAGTAATCTTCTTCTTATTATTATTATCTTATATATAGTAGATTAAGATATTATTTGAAATGATCATTGCATCATTATTAATTACAATTATTAAGAACTGTGCAACTATTATGTGAAATATTATGTATCATGATTACACCACCTTTGTGTCGTCCGACAACGTGTTAGCTTTTACATTTCTATTTATGTGAGTAAACAGAACGTAACGTAGGAAGTAACGATGAGTACCCCCAAGAAGCTTACGCAGCAGAACAGCAATCAAAATGTACGTATACCTCCCTCCTTTAGCCCGCTTCTTTACGACTGTAGTTATTTTTTTAGCAAATTAAACGGACCAGCATTTGTATTGATACAGATTATATTATGCATTTTGTATACGGTGGCTAACTTTTAACTAATATTATTTTCATGTATTACACCCACGCATCAAAATCTCACTAGGCGATACTTTCAAGTTTGAGTTATGCGCTTTGCTCAATAACAATGGTTTTACTGAATAAAGCTTTAGTTACAACATTTCAGTATACACATTTTATGGCATTAATTATGATGCAAAATATAATAGGTTTATGTTGTTTATTATTACTTCGTAAATATTTTGACCTCGTTAATTTTTCAACCAAGTTAGAATTAAGGTTCGCTAAAATTTGGTTTCCAGCAAATTTGTTTTTCTTGTTTATGCTGTATACCGGCTCTGGCAGCTTACACGGACTACCCGTTCAACTCGTAACCGTATTTAAAAATACAACGAATGTTATTATTGCTGTTGGCGATTTTATATTTTTTAACAACAAAACTTCATCTATGGGTGCGTTCAGCTTTATGTTGACAATGTTGGCCACTATTTATAGCGCAAAAGAAGATTTTGAACACCATAATCGTATGCAAGGGTACATTTTTATGACGATGAATTGCTTAACAACTGCTGGGTATGTGCTATATCTACGGTATGCGATTGAAAGGACTAAATTCACGCGTTTTCAAGCGGCTTATTACAATAACGTGTTGTCAATTCCAGTACTTTTTATATTGGTATGGTTGAACAACGGTAATCCAATGAAACCTTTCATGGATGATTCATTTTCAAATCTTTCATTTTGCTTAATGTTACTAGGTACAGGATCACTTGGTGTCACGCTTTCTATATCTGCTATGTGGTGCATAGAATCAACATCTCCCACTACTTATTGTGTGGTAGGCGCGGCTAATAAAGTCGCCCTTGCTGTATTAGGCGTGATATTTTTTAAAAGCAATGTAACCCAGAAAACATGGATATTTATTTTCGTTGGTATACTTGCAGGTTTAATATATGGGTTATCTAAATTGCCGTCAAGTAATGACAGTGCCAGCAAGAGCCTTAACAAAACTTCATCTATACAACTTAGCGAGAAGCAAAATAGTAATAGGAAGGACGATAAAAGCATGGTATAAACTTTTAGTATTATTAGCTTTATTGTGTATAAACTCACACGAACAAACGAGTATTAATAGTAAGCTTTATCAATATCACAAGAACAAAAAAACATATATATAATTAATTCTTACTCGTTTATTTATAGAGTATCATATATAAAATTATACTCGTATATATATAAAAAATATATATGTGCTGCGATATAGAGAAGATACGAGTAAAATATATGAAGCACACACATTGGTAAGACAATTAATAACACGAGTATCACAAATTAATTTTATTTTTTTTATAAAAAAAATATTTTTTGATAAAGGCGCACGTGATCAATTTCCTTTTCTACGAGTATTATTTACTGCCCATCACCAAACCAACATAAACGAACAAACATTTTGTTGATATCATTTTTACATTCTTTGTCGTTACTTGGGCAGCCTAAATATTCCCCAGATTCTTGGTTAACGCTAATTACTGGGATGTCGATCAACTTTTCAAGGGGGTTACCAATATCCATTTTAGCTCGCACTGGCAAATCAGCTTTTCCATCTTTTTTATGACAGCAAAATATTAACATTTCAGCCCCAGCTTCACATGCTTCGTGTGCAATATTACCAAAACTAGTAGTCTCTGGAAAACCATCTGCTGGCCTGCACACCAATATTGCTTTGCCTCTACATGATTCTTTATCAATATTTGGTATGTTGCGAAGATATTTTATACGCGCCATTGGAAAATACATTGATGAAAAATTTGATTGCTTCCCAAACTTTGCTCGTTTGCAATCCATCATATTACAACCTGTCTCCATTTTAAAAGTCTCATCAATTATCCTCCCTTCGATCTTCAAGCGTGGTCTCTGCACAACCGCCATTGAAAACATTGGTGCACTACCTATGCTCAAAACATATTGCCCCACTAAGTCTGGGTACGGATAACTAGGATTATGATCTTCAGCACCTGGTATTCTACCCCATGAAAATATTTGGCCACTATTGGTCAAGGCTGTGGTATGCATCTTTCCACAGACAACGTCCTTTACAAGTAATTGTATACCATTAAAATATTTATGCTTTTGTTCATCTGATACAACTAAAAAATCGTCTTTTAAAACTATTTCAATAGGGTCTGCAATAAATGCCCTCGAAGCGGACAGACTGAGAAATATTTTAGATAGATCCACATCTACATTTTTATCACCAT
>Ga0099797_100054_pt1 | contig 61463 bp, 28 predicted proteins | sample Uncmet_Sort48C_1_FD_89871 | JGI IMG/M metagenome (GOLD analysis project Ga0099797, IMG submission 89871) | Marine eukaryotic communities from CALCOFI LINE 67, Pacific Ocean - C012_Sort48C_1 | ecosystem: Environmental > Aquatic > Marine > Oceanic | place: Pacific Ocean: Monterey Bay | collected...
ACTCCCGTGTGTTGTAACGACGTAACGACATTGCATGATGTATCGTGGCACACGAGCAGTTCATTGTAGTATTTGTAACAAATTGCCTATCTAATCGAATATCGGGGGAAATAGCCATCTACGAATCGACTGGACATACCTACCTAAGTACCTACCTACCTACCTACCTACCTAATAATAGTAGATAGATAGACAGACTACGCGACGTCGTCAGGGCAGGCATATGCACATGGCCATGTTTACGTTATGTTATACCCCGTCCACCACCAGCGAGCTAGCGAGTCGTCCGTCCTAGTTCTAGTCTAACGACACTTTGAGCACGTCGACCAGGTCCGTCGCCTCGACTACGTACATAGAGACGGTGAAGTACATAGTTCTGTAGTTGACTTCTGGTCAAGAGATGCTACAACCGTTTTTAATTTGAAATCTCACAAACGACCTCTCGGTCCACCTGGTACATATGTTTCTAATACGGTAGACTAGCACACACAGCGATCTATGAAATTTAAATGATAGTGAGTGTGGAGCCGAGCAGCCAATGGAATGGCATCGATTCAAGAGTAACAATAGGAGGAATATGATAGTCGAACGTATGATAGAGTCTACCAAATATGGTCCATTTTGATAGGATTCAAAACTGTCTTGGAGGCTTCCTTCCTTCCATTCACATGTGGTGGTACATACCTAATATCTGTTTTTGCGTACATCGTCGTTCACGAGGTACTAAATACTTGTCCTTAGACTACAGACTGCGTGACGGCCGGCAGTTATAATTAGACCCGTTCTATTCACCTGGACAGACGTACAGACATCGTCACAGAAAAGAGATCAAGCTTCATTACAACGATACACAATCAATCATCGTCGACTATGCCGCCGTTCATCATTGATGTCTCTAGGTGGGTGGGCTGGGTGGGCTTTTCCCTTCGCTGGCTGCTGTCATGACATCGTCCCGCCGCCGTCAGCACCGCCAACTTAGGTTATTGTTGGAGGTTATCAGTCAAACCTGTACCGTCTTTCAGCCCCGTTGTGTTGCGAGGAGGAGACCCACACGTCTTCGTTGTGGTTTTACCGGAAGATTAAGAACAGGTTTCCATGAGCACCGAGGAGAACACTTCGGCTTCAGACCAACTTTGGTCCGACAGTGTCGCGGACGGTGAAGTTGACGAATTTTTGGCGGAAGGGCCAGGTGTTTTAGCGGATGCAGCTTCTGCAAACCAAAGCCTGGCAAAGAAAAATATTTTAGGAAAGCATGTCACGCCGGGAGGCGTAGTATCTTCGTACAAATCCGTGCGTGCCTGCAACGATGATCTTGAGCGTGGGAGGATCCAGCGTGAGATCGAAACGGCCAAGCTGGATGTTCTGGCGAAAAGAAAAGTGGCGTTGGAGGCACGCGAAAAAGCTGATCGCGAGGTGGCAAAAAGGCGTGAGCTTGAAGCGCACATAGATAAGCTAAAAGGGGACATTCAACGTCTGCAAGGACACGCAGAAAACGTAGTGCTCGTCAGGAAGCACGAGAAAGAATTGGCACAAGCAGAATATCAACTAGGGGAGCAAATTACGTTCGTGGAACGTGAAACGAAGCTGATGTACCACGCTGAAAAAGAGGCCGATTACGCCGACATGATGTTGGAAAAGTTTGCAGACGCGGACGAGCGTCTTCAGCAGCATGTAAAGGAAGAATACGAAGAAGATAAGGTTGTCGCAAACTTCCGCATCAACAGAGAAGACAAAGCTGCGAATCGCTTTAAAGAGAGACAAGTGAAAAAAAACGAACGTTTGGCACGCCAGACTGAGGCACAAAATCAACTGGCAGCAAACCAGGTGGAAGTGACTAAAATTCAGCACGCTATTGCCAAAGACAACTACAGCAAGCTGCTTCAAGACCAGAAGACCACGCTTAAAGAGGTGACTAAGCTTCACGCAGAGGAACATACGAATCGTGCCCGGGCTCTATTGAAATTAAAGAAGAGCACAGAACGGGCCAATGCTTCGATGAAGGGAAAGAATGCAAAAAAAAAGGCGGCCGAAAAGAAGTTGGAGGAGCAGCAAAAGAAAGAATTTGATGCTATCCTAGCAGATGGTCGAAACCCTTACGAAGTGTTCCGTCGTGAAAAGCAGCAAAAGAAATTCAAAGCAGACAAGCAAGCGTTGATTGATAAGGAGAAGAAGAATAAGGATGAGATAGCGAAGAAAATGATTAAAGAAGAGGTGCATTTTGTGAAACAAGACAAAGTCATTCGTGAGCATGCTAAATTTGCCGACGTATATCGTGATAGCCTCGGCCGTCATGTGGTAGAAGAAAGGAATCAAAATTATGTCAAAAGCATGACAAAGACAGGCGAAGATTTTGTCGACCCGACAGGTAGAATGTTCCGCATCGAGGGGTCGACGGTGACGGCTATTCCAGATAATTCTTTAGGTATAGGCAAATTAGCTGTTCAACGCCCGGACATCATTCAGAAGAAAGCGTCGCAAAGCACCATGAAAGGCGTTACTTTCAATGAACTTCATTCATATGTGAAAGGAGCAAAAAGTGGAGACAGTGATTCCGACGATGGTATTGCAAATGCCGGTCACGATCAATTCGAAGACTTGCTGGGTAAAGAGGAGCGCCCTGGTGAGGGATTGCCTATTAACCTGTCGGTATTGCCAAAAGATCGCGTGGCGTCGCTCCCCCAAGCCAGCGCTGCTCGTACGGACGGCCAATCATCATTCTCGGGAGGATCCGTCACGTTAAACAAGGGCAAACCACACGAGGCACGAACATTGACCACCCTTGAACAGCAGTATATGGAGAAAGCGAAAGAACGCCATAAGCAAAATATTGTGGGAACGCAGGTGGTGTGGGGAAAAGAATTTCAAGGCGCTGCATTCATTTCCAAACCAGCAAAAATCGTCTTCAAAGATTTTGAGGTCGGGAAAAAAATGAAAATTCGCTTTGCACTGACGAATGTTTCGTACACATTCAACAGCTTCAAGCTTCTGGACTTAGACGATGAAATTAAAGATTTTTTTGAGATTACGTACACCAAACCTGGCCGCATGAGTGCTGGAACGTCGTGTTCTATTTTAATTGAATTTGAGCCGAAGTTGAATCAAGATATCATTTCGGTCTTGCCCATCTTGTCGGCCACAGGAAAAATTACTGTACCCCTGGAGTGCTACACAAAAAAAGTAGTCCCATCTTTGTCTACATCTTTGCTAGACATGAGCACGGTCGTTCTAGGCGACGAAATAAAGTGCGTTTGCAAATTAATAAACGGAGGCGCGCTGCCTACTAAGTTTCATATTGAAGAACTTACCTCGCTTGATGAATTTCAATTCGATGCCGAGACGAATGAACTGCTTGTTGAGCCCGTCAAAGACAGCCAGCCCGAACTATTGAAATATGCCTCGGAAGGAGATATGGACGCGTATAGCTCTACCGTTGTATCGTTTACGTTCCGTCCTCTTCAACCGGGAAAACTTCACCGTGTTTTGCGCGTGACATTTGATGGCTCTGATGTCGAGGCCGTTTTGACGGCAACTGCATTGTCGCTCCGTGTTCCTATTTACGTTGAAAAGCGAATGATCGACTTGAGGACTTGTGTTTATGGCAAAATGTACCGCGCCGCTGTGAATGTTCGTAACAGAGGAACAGTTGCATTAAAAATGTCGTCGTCAGTGCCAAAAGAGTTAAGCGACGCCCTGGGTATGTTTCCACCCATGGGGTTTGTACAAGCTGCAGAAAAATCCACTGGTGAGTCTGGCTTATTTGGCATACAAATGAAGTTTCGCCCAACGCCTGAAACTATTGAAAGGTGCCAAAAGTTTTGCACGGATGAGAGCGACCCAACTATTATTGTAGTGCCGATAAGATTGTTGGTTCCAGACCAGACGCTTCCAGTCATTTTTCGGCTGAAGGCGAAGCTGTCTACAAGTGATATCTTGTTTAAGCCGACCTCGATTGATTTTGGCCCTTGTTTCACCGAACAGTCTGTTTCTGTGCCGCTTGAAATTACAAACCAGTGTGCTTTACCCCAAAAGTTTGGGTTTGTTCATTTGCCTAGGGAACTGTCTGTCCCGGAAGATGATGGGTTTGGAACTTTATTACCTGGAGAAACAATAGTTAGAAATGTCGTATTTAGCCCCATCGCAGCCGTTTCGGGAAAGTACACTTTGAAAATGCAAACTTTCTTGGGCCGCGAATTCAAAATTTCTTGTGTTGGGGCAGGCGCAGAGCCGGTTTTGTCCTTGAATTATAATGTCTTAAAATTGGCTGCGTGCCCAATGGGAGAGAGGGTCGTGCAGTCAATTATGGTGTCTAATGCGTCTAGGACTTCCCAAATTTTTGAATTTTGTCCTCCTGATGTCCGCATTTCTGGAATTACCATCTGTCCTTGTGTTCAAGTGCTGGAGCCAGGTTGCAAGGTTCGTGTAGAAATTTCGTTTAAGCCTGATTTGATAACGATAGGGCCCGATGGGAATGATGCATCGATTGTAAAGGAGCAGCAGAAAACCGTCGAAGAGGTTATCGCCGGAAGCGAAGTATCATCGGCTGCAAGTTCTCGTGCGAGTACAAAAAGTGGTGGGAAAAAGGGAAAAGGCAAGCCGAAAACGCCCGGAAAGAAATCTGTCCCTGCTCCAGAACCAGAAAAAGAGGAAGAGAAGATCGACGCCACTCCCGACATTGCCACCAACAACGTTGAGCCATTTCAAATGCCACCACCCCACGAAGGATCGGTTTCTTGGAGCGATGCTGTAACTGGGGGAAGCGAAACATGGAGCCGGCATGGAACTTGGAAAATTCCTTGCTACACAAGACCTAACCGAGAAAATAGCAAAGTCGACCCGAAAGCCCCTTTGGTATGCGTTGAAGTTTACACAGTCACCATCGAAAAGGTATTCTCAGCTGAAGTTCCAAGCGATGTGTTGCTTCGTTTCCCCGCCTCAAGCCCATCACGTCTTGATTTTGGTCAGATGGCAGTTGGGCAGGTTGAAGTTGCTCCAGTAATCGTCAACAATTTAAACCCGAAAGGCACATGGTTGAAGTTAAAACAGCCCCCGAACATTCTCGGGCCTTTTTCTATAGTGAACGCGCTAAGACCATTGCACGAATTCGGTGACCTTCATGGCAAAGGAAGTCGCAGTTTGTTCATTCAGTTCAGGCCAGAAGCGCAGTTAAAATATTCCGAGCGCATTAGTTTTGAAACTGAGTATGGGTCAGCATCAATTTTGTTGGTTGGGCAAGGAGTTGAGCCAGTCTTGGAAATGATGCCATCGGATGGAAAACTTGACTTGGGGCAAGTGTTGGCGGGAGACTCTAGCACGCAAGTTGTCACTCTAAAAAATCTGTCTGTTTTTCCAATGACTTACAATACGAAGAGTCGGGGAGATGTTCCTACGAATTACAACGGAACTGCAGTATTTTCATGTGTGCCTGAGACAGCTGTTATTCAGCCAGGAGAAACGCAAGAGATGAAGGTCACGATTCGACCAGATCACGAGCTACCCGAGCCGTATAAATGCCAAATAGTGGTGCGTGTTCCCACCGCCGACGAAAAGAAAGCGGTTGAGAAGACCTTGTATTTGACAGGACGGTGCTGGCAAAGGCAGCTATATGCTCGACCAACGCAATCTGCTGATGAGCCAAAGTCCGGATCGAAAGATACAATCGATGACATATTTAGTGTTCCTCCTGAACTTGGAGTTGAGTTACAATTGCCAGAAGAGCATGCTAAACACGGCACAAAGCCTCGTGATCATTTTGTTCGCTTAGTCTTTCCGAAACCGAAACCCGGCGAAGAACAATTGGTAAAAGAAATATCATTGGGTTCGACAATGATCAACGAGCCAGGGAAATCTGGGTCGGCTGGCAGTTTTGAAATTGGCGCCCCGTCAGAATCTGAGGGTGCTAGCTATTTTTCGTTTGAGCCCAACAAGGGGGCTTTAGGGGCTGGAAATTCCGTCACGGTCAAAGTGAAATTCACTCCACCCGTTCTTGACGAAGTCGAAAAAGATGATCCATGTGTCACAATTGGACGTTGGGTTGTCTTGGATTTTCCATGTGTATTAAAAGGTGGTTACGTTCCTGCTGGAGTCCCGGGAGAAGAAACGGTGAAGATCACTGTCAGTGGCTTCGTCGTTGGCAAGCAATAGTAGTAATATAATTAATTCGAAATTCAGAACAGGATATACAGTAATAATTGGTTGTTCGTATTGATGGATTCAATGTATATTGTTCCCTAAAGAACACAGTTCTCAATCTAATTAATTACAACCAACCATTAGTTTATGATATTTTATGATATCATATCATACTATCATACTTGTAACTAATATCATAATAGTATTATCGTATGGTAGTAAACGCCCCAGGCTGAGGTTGGCCAAACCCGGCGCCGTATGCTCCTGGTAATCCTGGGTTCGTTCTCTGCTGTGCGCTTTGCTGTGCGCCAAACGTATTTTGTGCTCCTTGTTGGTGTCCTCCATATGGGGCTTGTTGTTGACCGAAAGAAGAGAACGTACTACTACTACTACTTCTTGATTGTCCACCGAACCCATTTTGCGGCCCACCGAACGTATTGCTAGTTCTTTGTTGGTGTCCACTGAAAGAATTGTTCGTTCCTTGGACACCGAACCCATTTTGAGGCCCACCGAAAGAATTGCCAGTTCTTTGTTGCTGTCCACCAAACGTATTGTTCGTTCCTTGGACACCGAACCCATTTTGAAGCCCACCGAACGGATTGCTAGTTCTTTGTTGCTGTCCACCAAACGTATTGTTCGTTCCTTGTTTTTGTCCACCAAACCCACTGTTCGTTCCTTGTTGTTGCATCCCACCACCGGCCGGAGAGTTACCAAACGTGCCGGCTACACCGCCTGTCGGGATTTGCTGGGCTCCAAATGGATTCGCTGTAGCACCTTGCTGCTGTGATCCAAATGCAGAGTTTTGCTGGTTGCTGAACCCAGTCATTCCTGTTTTTGGTTGTTGTTGCGCGACAACTCCCGCAAATGTATTAGGCTGTTGACCAAAGCCACTCCCCGTGAAACTCTGTTGTTGTTGCTGGCCACCATGCATAGGTTGCTGTCCACCGAACCCAATTTGATGGGACTGAGACTTTCCAGGATTGACGTATTTATTCCGCAATTTCTCAAGCAACTGTTGCTCGCGTCCAGCGTATTTCGCGAGGGCGGCTTCTGCTTTCTGCATTTCGGACGGGTTATATTGTTGGTAAATTTTCATGACTTCTTGTCGGACATTACCAGCCCCTGAAGAAGATGGAGTCAGAGAAAATGCGTGCGCTCCTGGTAGCCCTGGGTTAGTTCTCTGCTGTGCGCTTTGCTGTGCGCCAAACGTATTTTGTGCTCCTTGTTGGTGTCCACCGAAAGGATTGCTAGTTCTTTGTTGCTGTCCACCAAACGTATTGTTCGTTCCTTGGACACCGAACCCATTTTGAGGCCCACCGAACGGATTGCTAGTTCTTTGTTGCTGTCCACCAAACGTATTGTTCGTTCCTTGTTTTTGTCCACCGAACCCACTGTTCGTTCCTTGTTGTTGCATCCCACCACCGGCCGGAGAGTTACCAAACGTGCCGGCTACACCGCCTGTCGGGATTTGCTGGGCTCCAAATGGATTCGCTGTAGCACCTTGCTGCTGTGATCCAAATGCAGAGTTTTGCTGGTTGCTGAACCCAGTCATTCCTGTTTTTGGTTGTTGTTGCGCGACAACTCCCGCAAATGTATTAGGCTGTTGACCAAAGCCACTCCCCGTGAAACTCTGTTGTTGTTGCTGGCCACCATGCATAGGTTGCTGTCCACCGAACCCAATTTGATGGGACTGAGACTTTCCAGGATTGACGTATTTATTCCGCAATTTCTCAAGCAACTGTTGCTCGCGTCCAGCGTATTTCGCGAGGGCGGCTTCTGCTTTCTGCATTTCGGACGGGTTATATTGTTGGTAAATTTTCATGACTTCTTGTCGGACATTACCAGCCCCTGAAGAAGATGGAGTTGCAGCCGGTGTGAAAGCCGGAACTGCAGCCGGAGTCGCCATATTTCCAACGGTTGCATTCCCGGACTTCGTTATAGAAGGTGAGTTGGGCGAGCCAGTACTAAAATGGCTGAACCCCCTCCCCCTGCCACCCCCCTCCCCGCCAGATAATGGAGTCTTCGTTAGCGGTGCTGATGCTGAAGGTGCCGCGGAGCCTACTGAAGTGTCATGACGGGAGACCCCCACTCCTGGAGGAAAGTTAATCGTCTTCGGTTGTGTGCCAGAACTTTGAGGCGTCAATACCGCATTAGGTACCTCTTTCCCCTTTGAATTTGCATCGAGATCATTCGATGAACGCGACGATATCTCTTTAGTGGAGTTCTTCGTTTGAGCCCAGTTGAAAATGCTGACATTTGCGAGGGTTTTCTCTGTGCCCTTCACCACACGTGCCCCCCCACCAAAAACAGAAGCGTTCATTCTCGTGTCGCTTGTCGCAGTTTTCACAGATTCGCCTTGAGAATTTGCTACGCGAGCGCTTTCTTCTTGCATTGGAATATTAATTGTGCCGCGAATTTTTGGGGAAATTCCTGTTGTCCTTGAGATACTCGGTGTACTGTTCCTACTTTGTGGAGCAGAGCTCCGACCTGATGGTGTTCCCTCCAGCTCCATTAAACCTAGTCCTGGAGGTTTTGAGGGTGTCGGACTAGTAGGTGTACGCTGTAATTTTTGTTGCGATGGTGATGCAGAGGGGAACACAAAACCATTAAGCAATTGAAATAAACTAGCCTTACCAGTCACCGTTCTCGCATATCTCGCTTTCGCATCGTTTGCTTCCGCCTCGTGTGAAGCCATGGTAGATTTGGTCTCGGCTTCCAGATCCACATTCTTTAGTTGCTGGTCTAGAGTGGCGAAATGTTGCTCTAAATGACAAACAAATTTTTGCCTCCTATTCCTGTTGGATTTACGTTCATATATTTGTCGACGACCGTCGACCTCATCCAGCAGCATTTCCCTTCTGTCTTCATGAGACGCCTTGCGAGAGGCGACGTAGTTTCTAGATTTACAACTTTGGGCGAGAGCCTCCATCCGACTGTTCAAATAGGGTAACTGGTTTTCAGATATTCTTTTCACTGTATTGAATAGTTTCTTTCGCTGTTCGTTGGCATCGACACTCGGCGAGCACATGTTCGCGTCAAGTTCTCCGACGAACTGATGAATGTCGGCAACTCTATCAACTATTTCCTGAATCTTTTCGCGCCGTTTTCCACGGCGGTCCTCGGTGATTGTTCCCAACGGATATTTTTGTTGTCTTACACCATTTCTCGAAAAATATAATTCTTTTAGATGTCGTGCTGATACATTTAATTGCTCACACTGGCAGCGGACGTCATCAAGACTATCGTGTACATTACCGACTGCCTTCAGTTTAGTTTTCACTGCTTCATTGATCTTCTCTACGTGCTCTAGATTCTGAACTAGAGAACTATTCATCGCCTTTTCGGTCACCGCTTCGGCCTGGAGCTCAAGCAAAGCCAGTGCCCCTCGCATAAAGTCACACACTTTCTCGAATTGGGGTGTCATATGCGTTTTCTTTTGGATAGACGAGTCCGCTTTTGTTTCTGAAGTCTGTCGGTACGGATCAATATCCGTCAATGATTTCGTAGTATTATGGACCTCATTGAATGCAGACGACGAAGGGTATGTGAGAGTACCCTCCATTCGCCCGTGGTCACCAATTTGGTCAAATACATCCTGCATAGCCCCAATTTGCATGGCCCCAACTTGCATGGCCTCAATTCGGTCAAATACATCCTGCATAGGATATGCTATTGAAGAATCGTCCCTACCCGCTTCCAAAATATCAGCAGAGCTGTGTCCACTATTTCCTTTGTCATTGCTAACCGGAGAGTCCGCAAAGGTAGATTCTTCGGGAAGATCATCAAGCGGAGAGTCCCCAGAGGTAGATTCTTCGGGCAGATTATCAAGCGGCTTCATAAATGTGGGCATGTTAAAGTTTACCAAAGTTATACAACGCAATTCTCCTTTCGTTGTAAGAAGCAACGTCGTTGGACCAGACGGATAGATTTGGTCGTCATCTGGATTTCCTGAAAGCCAAGATTGATGAAAGTTACATGATAATGCCATTCCAAGTAACTTCGATGGGTAGAATTCATGTCTTTTCCCTTCTCTCCCTTCATTTTCCAGTCCCCCAAGTGTCAACAATTGTGGTTGCAACTTATTGAGCCCAATCAAAGCAAATTTAAGGCTTCTGTTTGAGGACAGAAGAATGGCTCGGTACGGATGAAGATACAGCCCAAAAAACTTGATCTCAGAGCCCCTGGGTATGCTGGCAGGCTGCATTTCAGTCTCCTCATCGTTATCTGAATCACAGGATTTTGGATTGGACAATCCTTCTTGGTCTGTAATGGGTGTGCTCCACGTTTGGGAATTTAGATCGAAAATCCTGAATTGGAAGTCATCAACTTCTTCACTGTCTTCATCTTCATCGTCTTCATCTTCACTGTCTTCATCGTCACTGTCTTCATCGTCACTGTCTTCATCGTCACTTTCTATTTTGGGGTGAACAGCTGCAAGGTAACTATCTTCTAACACTTTCACAAAAAAGCATTTACCATCTCCTTCATTCTCAATGTTTTGCTGCGATTCAAGGTTTGAACCAACAATGTGTATGGATCCGTCCATCATACCAAAGGCACCTTTATTTATTTTTGGGTTGAAATCGGCCGAATAAACACCTTGCTCCACTTTTTCTGGAGACCCACCATTTGTACTTACTCGATAAGCATCGCCGTGGATACTGATGGCTAATAGAGTAGAGTCCGTCACCCACGCAGCTTGACGGACAGCGGAACCAATGTCGGCGAAGGCCTCATGAGACACAGCATTCTTGACCAAGCTGCTAACATTGTAAAAAAATAGCTTTGAATGCGACAGGACAAATAATTTCAGCCCATTCGGGCTTATTCCGAGGGCATGAACAGCGTACCCTAAATGAATCTCCCCATCATCCACAATAGCAATTCTTTTTTGATCGGGGCTTGTTTCGCGATAGACACACAGACCTTCTTTACAACCAACGAAGATATAGCCACTCGGCCCGGCAGCAACTAGCGACACATTTGTTTTCAACTCGTCGTGAGGTGATTTTAACAACTCCTTGTACTTCCAGCGCGACAAAGTGCTTTCGCCAACGTCGAAATGACGCCATGCTAAATGGTCGCAAGTACCATCCTCGTTTACAACAACAGCATGTTCGTTACCATTTCCTGTAGCCATGGACTTGGGGGAGAATTAAAGACGGCAGCCGAGTCGAGAATACGAAATTACCGCGGTGTACTCGACAGGAATGAAAATGAAAAAAAGCCCTTTAAAATTATGTTCTTGGATGTCTAAATACCAATGTGCCTCATCGTTGGTCCCAATTCTAAACATGGAAGGCAGGACGAAGAAGATAGAACAAGGCAGATCGAAGGCCACACGCAAAAGCAGAATGATGGACAGGAAGGACAAGAAAGTTCGTTTTGAATCAAGTTGTAACCAGATAGATGTAGCCTCCTTGCTTGTTTCATATTCTAATTTACTATCTCAACAACGGGATTAATATGGAAGATCTCGACGAATCCTATCCACCACTACCAGTACTGTACACACGTTACATTAATGGTAGTAGTGTGCTCGTCGCGCCTCTCTCAATGTTTCACCCCCCCCCCCCTCTAATTTTAATGTGCGACGCCACCACGTTTGGTTCCAAGAATTCCACACGAATCCGTTTATGTGACCTTAGTGATCCCTCAAACCCGACGAGCAAACTAAAGACCAGCAGCGACAATAATCAGCGACCATCCACATATAATCCAGGCATGCAATACACGCGAGAAGGCTGAAGCATGGACACCTCTACTCAGTAATCTATGGTCCACCTTCTTCGGTTTCGGTTTCGGTTTCTGCCGATTACCTTCTGCGGCCCCGCTTGCCCCAGACGATCCACTTTCTCCAAGAAAGCGATGGATACTTCGTCGTTCTGCGCACCTAGATTGGGAGTCAACAAAAACGCATGACCAACTCTCGCAATCAAAGTCTGACAAACAACGCTGACCCGTTTGACATAACTCGAAGCAATCTTGACCGCAATCTACATCACTTTCATGGTTATCTTTGATACCGTTTGAACAAGTCGATTCTAATTCAGGGACTTCCTCGGTCACCCCAGATGTCTTTCGCAGAGCTAGGAAAAAAATGAAACCAGTAAAATAATATCTGACAGCCATACCCTAGCACCTGGTGACTACTAAACTGCGAAAAGCTTGACAATGTCTTTAGCCGATCGTTTCGATGGACCTTTAATTCTTTCAATGTTGTTCTCACCGTTTCAAAAAAAAACTGTTCTGTACAAATAGTCATAAAATGCCATTTAATTCGACGGCAAGTTTGGCGTCCAATCGAAACATCAGCACACTCAGGAATCATCATTACGTCATTGTAAACAATAAAAATGAATGATTCGAATACCGAAGTGTACACACAATGTATATAAAATAAATAATTTTATAACATTATTACTAAATAACCGAAACTTCAGCACATCATCAAATTATCATGTGCAACAGGCATAGCAACACGTAACGTCTCACACTCCAAGTAATATAACAATGTCGAGCACTTTCAATTCAAAGTCGTGCCCATGTCACCCACCACTAATAACTCCGTTTAACGCACACTTTTCCACTTGGGCTTTCGTTGACCATCGAAAGTAGGACGCAGTTAAGACAAGGGGGATTCGAGAACCTCCATAAGGGGTTTGTGTGCATAGAGATGTTGCAATCTGATCGACTCCTGATGCAAGGTATAATTGTATCCATGACCCTTGGTAGCTTTCTCGCAAACGGATTGCCTGGTCCATCTTCGTTTTGCCACGTTTGGAACTCTGCAGGGACGCTATGTGAAAGTTGCCTCAGCAATCGATATTTGTATGCTGGTAATTGTGTCCAGGATTGCCCAGCAGGATTTATGGAGCGCACTTCGCGCGTGCACCATGCCTATAGGAATTCAATAGGTGGAGTATGTATCAAAATCATTCGGGGAACCATCGCCGTGTGGGGCGAGGAACAATTTGGTGGGAGCAGCCCCGCATGGCTATCAATTTCTGGAGCAAAGGGCATTTACCCTAGTTCGGAAGGATTTACCATTACCTACCACAACAACGAAGTATCTTCGTGGGGTGGATCATCATACACTCACCGTTCCTTTCTCAAAGACGTCAAGCAAGTGTTTGCAAACAAATATGCCTTCGCAGCAATTTATGGCAGTGACAGAAATGTGTCCGTGTGGGGTCTTCTCGACAGTGACATAGACGTACCGCATAATACCTGGGGCAGAGTCCAAACTGTATTCACTAATGAAGGAGCCTTTGTAGCTGTAACGGACCATCACATCGCTTTCAGCTGGGGATCCTACGATTATGGTGGGTGCATATTGCCCAACGCCACCAATGAGTCCGCTGCCAGTGTGACAAATAAAAACCGCACCTGCCTTGTCACCACCCTCGAGAATGTTAGTACTGTCTTCGCAACTGCCCGAGCATTTGCTGCATTGAGGTTGGACAAAACTATCTTCAGTTGGGGAAGCCACTCGTATGGCGGCTGTGACAGCGGATTAGGCTCCCGAGAGTTCACCTGCAAACCCGCATGGTTACGAAATGTAACAACAGTTTTCCACAGTTATTCGAGTTTTGCGGCTCTCAAAGGTGATGGGACGGTGGTCGTCTGGGGCAACAAAAACACCGGTGGATGCAATGAGATGCAAAGTAATGATACATATGTTGCTTTTACGTGTTTGCCCCACCATCTACATCAAGTGCGTACTATCTTCACGAACGGCCATTCGTTCATGGCAATGCGTTACGATGGCTCTGTTGTAGGATGGGGTCTTAGCACGACTGGGTTGGTTGCTCCCGGCACGCTTGATCGCTTAGGTTTCAATGTAAAGCGACTATTTCACAGCGGCATCGACGGAGACAACTACGTCGCCCTTCGATACAATGGGACGTGTTACTTGTGGGGTGACCGGTTTGATACACAAACTAAGGTGGCAATAGCAAATGCCCGTGGAATAGCCCAAATTGTTGCAACTCGTTACACTTTTTTTGCCTTGGCAGACAACGGAACTGTCTCTGTTTGGCCGAGTAGTAACAATTTTCGCAGTCAAAGGACGTCATTCAAGATTGTTAAAATGTATGCCAGTAGCGCATCTTTTGTTGGAATTGGGGATGGTATCGATTCGATGTCGCTGCAAGAAGTATCGCAAACTACCGATGGGGTTGATAGTGGTCCTAAAGCACCACCCTTGGTCTTCAACGTGTACGATGTTTTTTCGACACTCCATGCGTTTGTAGCAATGTTGGATGGTTGCAGCGTTGGAGAATACAAAACAGAAAGGTACGGCATGAATTGCTTGGTATGCCCTCGTGGAAAATACTATTCTTCAGATTCCGCATACCGTTGTTTGGACTGCTCGCTCGGCCGATTCAGCAACGAGTTGGGTCTACCGTTTGATTGTCCTGTTTGTTCCAGTGGTGCATATCAAAATGAACTAGGACAACGGTCTTGCAAGGTCTGCCCTTTCGGACGTTATTTAGAAGACCGCCATGGGCGGGACCCGTCTTTGCATTTGGATCTTGACAACTGTTCACTTTGTCCCGTAGGGAAATTTTTGCCCGCCCAAGGCGCTGGGTTTGCCGAAAATTGTATGGTGTGTGTGTCTGGTACGTATTCATTAAATCCAGGCCAAAAAGCATGCACCAAATGTCCCGCAGGGAGATATTTGAGAGACAATAGTGAGCAGTCCACTCTTCACGACAATCTTGACGACTGTGTCTTGTGTGCCCTCGGAAAGTACACACAAAACGAGGGGCAATCAGAATGCAATGAATGCCCAGAGGGAAAATTTGGGAATATTTACTCAGCACCTAGTGGAAGCATAAGTTCGTGCAGAATGTGTGAAGTAGGTTTTTTTCAAAATGCGAGCGGCGAACAAATGTGCAAACCTTGTGGTGAAGGTCAGTATGCCTCCAATCCAGGAAGCACAGCATGTCAAAGCTGTGAGACAGGCCAGTATGGAACGAAAAAGTCTCAGAAAGAATGTAAAGTGTGCTTGCCTGGAACATACCAAGACGGAAGGGGGGGGAGTTTCATGCAAGAAGTGTCCAGTCAACACCTTTAATCCAAAAGCTGGATCGAGTTTGATCGAAGCGTGCACATTGTGCGGGGAGGGACTAGGAACAGTTTCACGGGTGGGGGTATCTTCCAGAATTGGATGCTTCTGCATAAGTGGATACTTGCAACATCCAACTAAAAAAGGGCAATGCATTGAATGCCCCGACGTCGGTGCTGCATGCATTGGTACAAACGCAACGGTAGAGCACATGTACACGATGCCTGGTTATTGGCGTTCATCTAAAACGTCATGGACATTTCTGAAATGCCCTGTTCCAAGCAACTGTCCTGGTGGCTATGCTAACGTGAGCATAGATCGACAATGTTCAAATGGTCATGGAGGACCGGTTTGTAGAGCTTGTGTGGCACCATATACGCATACCGCAAATACTTGTGTCATTTGTTCACGAAGCGGAGAAAATTTGGTCGGATGGGTTGTCTTGTCACTATTCTTGTTTTTATCCTATTGCATGTGCCTAATCCCATGTTTTTCTTTGGGAAACTTGGAGAAACAGAACATATCAACATTAAACAATAAGAATCCCAGACAAGAATTAGAAATGGCAACTAGTGCCTGCCTGGAGAGGTGGACAGCTCGCAAAGAAGGAACCATAAAATGTAAGGCTACTGGAAGAGCCCAGTCTGAAAAACCCATTAACGATAAGCGAACTGAGTGTATGACAAAGACGCGTATCTGCCTGGAATTGTTTCAAATAACTTCGATTGGAAGGCACGTCTACGAAGTGCCATGGCCGACTGCATTCAATCGTTACGCTGATCTTCTAGAGTGGAGCAATGTTTTCTTACCAAAAGCAACATGTACAATATCCTTCATTACTGCGTTCTATCTTCACACCATTGTTCTTCCACTCTTAGGAATCTTAGCAATTGCCGTGGCTTGGCGTTTAGCAGGGACACTGTTGCCGCACGAAGGCAATGGCAAGGGCAACACCTACCACGCATGCTCGATCGTCTGGACGTGGCTCCTCCTCTTGTACCCAGGAGTGTCCAGCACAGTATTCCGCATTTTGGATTGTACTGAAATTGACGGTCAGTCATACTTGTCCGCTGACGCCTCCTTCACATGTTGGGAAGGATCACATGCAGTGGCTGCTTTCTTTGCCATTTTTCTCTTTATAGTCTTTATTATTGGATTCCCTGTTTTCAGCGCAAAAGTGCTCTTACTTTTGAAGCGGAAAGGAATGAGGTATGACGAGACATCTATTGCAGCATGCGGATCGTTGTACATGCCGTATAAGTCTTCGTGCTATTATTTTGGCATATTGAACATAGTGAAGACAGGCATGTTTGCTGGCATGTTCCTGATCATTACCCCGCATGAGCCAATTCAAGTGTTGCTTGCCTTGCTTCTTGCACTGGGTATATTTTCATATTTGCTCGATTACACTCCATACGAACGGCCAGGGGACAACAAGTTGCACACGATTACCTCATTGCAACTCTTTATGAATTTTCTATTTGCACTGATATTCAGACTAGACCACCTTAAGATAAACAATCCTGCCGCGATGGGTATTTTCTTGGTATTAACGAATGTGTGTGTTGCAGTCGCTGCATCAAAAGCGATACTTTGCGTGGTGGCGGATGTAGCACCTGAAATGGGAATGGTTTGGCATATTTTCATTGACAACTTTTGCTGCACTTGTTTTTCGCGATGTTCTAGACGATTTTCAGCCCGTATCTACATTCTTCTGAATAAAGTGGGGTTTCTGAAAAATACGAGAGTAAACATTCAAGTTGAAGAAGAAAGTAGCGATACGGAGGTTTTGAGAGAGACCTCAACGACGGGTGACGAAGAAGAAGATGTTATTGTTCCAGAGACAAACGAGAAAAAGAGTTCATACGTTATTACGGTCGCCAATGAGATTGCAAAGGGAGCACTTACTGAGGCAAAGCTCCGCAAGGGAAATTATGACCGTATGCGACGCAGAAAGCGACTGGCGGCGAAAGATAGAACTGAAGGGTTTGAAGAAGGATTTGGTACCGAGTTTTGGAAGTGGTGGGGAAAGTTAAGCCTCGAGGAGCAAGATGATGCAAATGAAAAGGCCAGAATATGTTGTGAGAAGATGGGCGGAAGAACTATATAAACAAATTTTTGTGTAACAGACAATCATTGTTTAATTTTTTAAACAACCATTCATTTATATACCGGTATATATATATATATATATATATATACACACATATTATTTTATATATTTAGTTTTACAAAATGTTTTTGTGTATGAATGAAATAGCGCTGTGTGTACGACACAAGAAAACATTTAGAGTGAATCCTCGAAGGAGATTGATACGACTTTTTCACAAGCGAGGATTAATGCACGCTTTTGCTCCTATTCTACACGTTAGATCGAGCTTTCGCAAATCCTCTGTGACATTGAACTCCCATTTGGCTGGATCAAATATTTCAAGACCATTATAGGGCTGCCAAAGGCGAACAATATTTCGGCTTTCTACCTCGGTCCAGACGTGATGGGGGCCCTTGACGAAGTGGTCACACAAAAGCGGGGCCTTGGCTGTATTATCTAAAAATTCAACGCCAAGCAATTCCCTGCCAACGTATTGCGCATCTGCTGCCCAATCATGACTCACTGGCCCAACACCAACATTAATACATAAACAGGTTGGTACGGGATCAATGCCATACTTCGTGATCTCAGGATGCACGTACGAGTCAATGTGATGAAAAATCTCGGTCATATTTGTGCCTGGAAGCGGAGTCTTGCTGCGCAGATAGTCTATACGTAAGGCAACATTTTCGATGTCATAGTTAAATGTTCCTTCTTGCGGTTTATAACAATGGGTGCCATTAGAAACGGACGCAGGGATTTGTACCAAACACAAAGGGTCGTGTTTGACGAAGATTTGCACTTCATGGAACCCTGTGTTGACAAACTTCTTAGGGAACATAGGAACGGGCGGAACGATACCTTTTGCCTTCATTTCCGCTGCAGTTCCCACCGATTTACAGGGAACCGGAGTAAACGCGTCGGGCTTATCGCTTGTTGCTATCCCTCCGATCCCCTCGCACGTGGAACAATTGCGAAACATGGATGGACACGCTTCGTCGAACATGTCGCACCTGCGAACGCGCCCCCAGTTATGTGGGTTCCCATCGCATATAGCTTCGGCGAACAAGCTGTTCAATCCGAACACAACAATCACGACGAAACTTCGAAGCGCGAGCATTTTCTTGGAATGGACGAGAAATACAAGGAGCTGTTCTAGTTTTCATGCACCGATAATACTTGTTTCTCTGCATTCGTGCTATAGTAGATGGCATTGTTTGCGTCCCAAAGACGTCCCAGCTGACCTGAAATAAATGTATCATTTCTTCTTCGAACAATCCATCCACGTGTGGAGTACAAGGCCACTGCAGCTGCAAGTTTGTGGCGGCCATCTATTGTATATGATAATATCATGTAACCAACCAACCAACCCCCCCCCCGTCTACCACGTGGTACTGTACGGTAGTCACCCGTGGTCTTAGTCTCGTGCTTGTGACTTGTGACGTGGCAAAAAAACACTTTCACGTAGCGGATGATGTGATGATGTAAGAGTAAGTTGTTGTCACAAACCTCTCCTGCCCCGGGATACTAGATACTATTTGTCCCACGGCCGCACATCGAGTTGCACGCTTACGTATATCTATTCTTTGGTCACCATTGAATACCAAACATCGAATTAACAGTACATTTTTACTTTCTTACCCCTTGGGATCACAAGACGAAACGCTTACGCCATGCAAACGCTCATTATTGGACTGGATGCGGCGGGCAAAACCACTCTGCTGTACAAATTGAAACTCGGACAAGTTGTGACCACTATCCCGACCATTGGTTTCAATATTGAGACTATGGTGTATAAAGAGCATTCGATAGTGGGCTGGGATGTTGGCGGGCGAAGTGGAAATCGCTTGGTGGCACGTCACTATTTGAAAGATGCCGACGTCCTTATGTTCGTTGTCGACTCTAACGATACGCAACGATTGGAGCAAGCGGCGCACGAACTGGTTATTTTAACAAAATATGCAACTCAACTGCCCGTTCTAGTGGTAGCAAATAAACAAGATCTACCTGGCGCAATATCACCGAAAGAAGTGAGGGAACGAATGAAACTGCAAACTATTCTGAAGGACAGGCCCTGGTGTGTCCTAGGCTTGTCCACAATGACCAAGAATGTTCCTCTCGAGTATTCTTTCCCCAGTTTCTACAACAATGCATTCGAATATATTTCGTATCACCATAAGAAGCACCAACAGAACTCAGCAATTTCACAGAATTGGGTTGGGAAGCTTTCATCATTAATAAAACCCATCAAAGCGTATCTCACAGGTGCTTAAGTTGCTATTTTTTGAAGAGCACGGGGACCAACAGCGATCATGATATCATGATGCTTTGTATTCGAAATTATGACGAGCACAGGTAATAAGTGCATTAAAACTATAAAATATCTACTATCAGAATAGCATCATGCATCCGTGTCCATAAATGGATGTATGAATGTAATACTGTAATACTGTCCATAAAACATAATAAAATAAAAAATGCTGTGAGGTTGAATTAAGCTGACTCGACGAGAACGAACAATCGAATGAGTGTTGGAGGGATGGAAGCGATGTAGCTCAGGTGCTCCCTTACGAAGGAGTGCCGCTCGGTACCCTTAAGCACGGATGCAATTCTAGTATAATCTTGTGCAAGCACTCAGAACTATTAGCACGATCGTTTTTCTAAAGAAAATAAGCATGCAAAAGTCGTCGCCTCTCTCCTCCTTCGGCACCGTGCTCCTGCTAGGGTTGGTAGGGTGCGTGTCTACTGGGTTGGCCGCCCACCATAACTTTGACTTTGTCGTCGAAGATTGGGTTGTCGATTTCCTTCGACCAACTGTTGCCCTTAGTCCGAAAAGTGCGCGCAGACAAACGCCTTTCTCTATCCCTGATGAGAACAGGAAAAGCGCGATATTGATCAACGGAAAGTATCCTGGCCCGAAAGTGGAGGTTACAGTGAACGATACCGTCTCTATCAACGTCATCAACAACATGCTGAGCGAGTCGACGACTATTCATTGGCACGGGATCCACCCATTTGAGACCCCCTGGACCGATGGAACGCTTGGAGTGACACAGGCGGGCATACGACCTGGGGAAAACTTCACGTACTCCTTTCGCGCTTGGCCCGAGGGCACACACTATTGGCATAGCCATATGGACGGCATGCAAAGCGCGAAAGGAATGCGAGGACCATTTATCGTTAAGCCGAAGCAAGTTCCAGGATGGATGCCTAAGTATGATGATGAGCGTGTCATCGTACTTGCTGACGAGTGGAGGGATCCTTCTGTGTGCTTAAAGTTAGAAGGGGCCATGGCAGGAAACGATGTATGTTCGGATATTGACTACGCTTCCATCAACGGCCAAGTAGCATGGGGCGACGTTCAAAAAAAGCCATCGTTGAAACAATATCCATATCCGCTGGTAGATGTGGAGAAGGGCAAGTGCTACCGAATGCGTTTCATCATGATGGCATCAAACGCAGAAAATTATATCGTCTCCATTGCTGGACACGACATGACGCTAGTTGCGCTGGATGGTGTCAATGTCCGCCCTCTTCAAATCACTTCGATCAATATGCATATAGGGGAGCGGGCAGACGTCATCGTCTGCGCGAATCAAAAGCCTGGATACTATTCAATGGAAATGAAATACGACTACGCGTGTGCGTTGACACCTGGGCATTTTATTCCACCTGGGTTTCACCCAGTTTCATCGTGCCGATTTTACGGTTTCTTGCACTATGCCAACGAAAAAGAAGGTCCTTTTCACTATGGGCCACCGACATCACCGAAAGGTACCGGTGGTGGTGCGAACCCAAACCCCGTGAGTGGGGTTCCGTTCGACCTTACCAATCCTGGCGACTGGAATAAGACTCAACCTGTGTATCCACACCCGGAGCCAGCAGTGCCGGACCAGCAATATACGATCTCCCTTGGTCTGCAGGGGGAGTTGTACAAAAACCCAACTGACGAACCATTGACGAAAGGTCGATGGTATATGGATGTGGACGGACGTCGGGAAACGTGGAAGAAGCCCACCACCCCCGCACTGCATACAAAGAACAAGTGCGGCAGCAGTGGTAGCCCGATACTTGATATACCGGAAAATGCATCTTCCATTGAAATCGTCTTAAATAATTTGTCGCCAACGGCTCACAATATTCATTTGCATGGTCTGCTCTTCCAAGTCATCAATGTGGCTAATTACGAATGGTGCAATGTGAATAAAACTGCCTGTTTCCTCATGCCGGTGCAGCTGAACCCGTGCCCAAAGGAAGATCGTGTGCGGGCAGGGAAGCATGACCCGATTATGGGCATCGAAGATTTGTACTGGGGCTGTGCGTACAATGCTACCAAACATAAAGCGACACAGAATTTGGAAACACCACTGCGTAAAGATTCATTTCAGTTATGGCAGCGGAGCTGGGCCGTGCTGAGAATCCATGCGTGGGCTCCCGGAATCTGGCAATTTCACTGCCATATGGAGCAACATATCCCTTTAGGAATGATCATGGCGTTGAATGTTCTTCCAAGCCAACAGCCTCCAATTCCAATTGAGGTCCCGACGGAAGGGCCATGCCCAGGTAATTTTGTTGGGAGTGCTGGACAAGAGGGTGTATCGAAGTCAACATTACTGGAAGAAAACAAAAATTTGGAGATGCGCATTGCCGATCTGGAGAAACAGTTGAAAGAAAAGAGTGGCGTTCAATGCGGGGAACAGTGAAACGATTTCCAGTCCACTTTTGTCATATGAATCATAATATATGGAATTTGAAAGTAACACCTCTACTTAAATCTGTCGCATGCTTCACAATTTCGAGGATAGTATGATAACTTCGTACTTCGTAATGAGTAAAATTCTGAACCTGGGGGACAGGTACACACTATGAATATTTAATACTATCTAAACAGGATGATGTAGTTATAAAAGCGCCAACTCCAGGACGGACGTAATTCTGCTCGTTAATTATTCAAATATTAATATGTTAATATGCTATGCTAATATTATGGTCATAGATTGTAGCGTAGAAAACTACGTTAATACGTTAATATGCTACAATAAAAAAGTCGTCATATGGGTAATGGGTAGTCATATGGAGATATGGAGTCAGTCAATACTTTTTTTTGAATAACGTTACTTGGATTTGTTTTTCAAATATTCCATTTCCTTCTTATTGGTGGCTATCGTCCCAGCCGGCAAAGCGCTATTCATTAGCGCCGGCGGAATGCCTCCTTTTAGATCTTGGAATATAAATTCTGTCATTTCCATCACGTCGTCTTCTTCTTTGCTCATTTGAAATAAGCATGCGTTGTAGTAGTAAGCGCGAATCGTGTTTTTTCTCTCTGGATATTTTTCGTGTTGGCAGGTCCTAATGGTTACAAATATACTACCATCGTCCCGTTTGTCAATTGTATATTTCCACACGTGGTCTCGTGCCTTCATACAGGGCGCCTTTACCCGACAATATTTGATATAGCCGTCCGAAAGGTCTTCTACGTCAACCCACTCCAAAAGCCCCGGCAAATTTTCAGGGTTCAACAGATAGTCCAGAAATTGCTGGGGTCGAACACCTACATATTTCCCATCGCCACGAAGTAAATGGTTTGGGTTACCACACTCGTGCGGTCGAAGACTTACCCTCATTTTAAAATCGTTTTTGTACTCTTGCGGCCAGTCTGATTTGATCTGCCAGCCGTGGAAATTTCCTTCCGATAGATCTTCAGCAAGCAATCGTTGAAACTCTTCGTACTCCGTAGCACCTCCTTGTACCTGAGGTAGTATGGGATTTCTTCTCGTGCCACAGCAACAACATAATCCCATGGTAATAAGTACCTCTGAAGTAGAATTGGAGAAGAAACGAAAGTGGGCAACACTTCCAATATGAATAAGAAATTTAGACTTCCTCTGGCAACGCCATCTCAACACGCTCACCGTGTCGACTCCATTGTTCTACCAGTCGGCGTTTCAATGCTTCTGGCGAACGACGATTGAGATGCGGGCGCGGTATCGTAAAGTTGTCTCGAGTGCCGTATATAAGCACAGCATTGGAGGGGACAAAAGGGTTTGGGGGCTTGGGGGGGGCATAGATAGGCCTTGGTGATTGGTGAGCCTGATGTTGTGATGTTGCATAAAAACGGATTGCGAGGAACTTGTAGAATTTATATTATTAGTCAAAGAAGTCAAGTTGTCGTCAGCCAATGAAGGTTAAAGAATCACCCAGTATTTGTCACTACTATTGGCGAGCTCTCACGGCGTAAGTTGGTAAAAAGGACATCATCCAGCGTACTGTTTTGTGCTCCCACCTTGGTACAACTTAAAGGAGCATGTCTTTTGGAACAGACTACGCTGTGGAGTACCTTCAATACTTCTTTGGTTCCATAACAAAATACACGTATTGGTACGCCCCGATCAAAAGCAATACCGCCAATGAAGACTTCGATTTCGTGGAAGTGGAGGAGGATACCATGGTAGCATTTAGTGATATCAATGTCGCACGCGCAGCCTGTGAGAAGTATGGATGGCCAGGGTTGTTGGAACTTGGTCCACGGAAGTGGAAGAGCTTGAACATTCAGCAGATGGCGAGACCAAGAAAACTCTTAAAGAACCCAGGCAGGTTTTCTACAAAACCTCACTTTAGCACCTGCAGACAAGCGGAGCGTCCCATAATGCTCGCAGTCGGGATGACTGTGTTGTTTTCCGTTTGGTATGCGTTTAACGAGATGGTCTGCGGGCCATTCATGCTCGCGGCTTTTCTGATTTCGAGAGTAGTGAGCCCACTTCTTCAATTTTTCGTCTCGTTTCTTGTGTTTTGTTTATCCATGTTCTTAGTAGGTATAAACGGCGGGATATCTGTCTTGTTGACTTGGTCTTTGGTGTTTTCTTCCGTTGAAGTGTACGAGGTGTTTGCCCCCAAAGTTTATATCATAAACATCGATCACATAAACTTGCGTGATATGGATTAGGGAATACGAGTTGCGAATATAATGGCTGTACTTAATTAAACTTAAAAAAGAAAATGCTTGTCACAAAAATCAATCTAGTCTTTGCTCCCCCTGCAGTATTACAACGATATTCGTACTAAGTTATTATTCAAATATATATATATAAATATATATATGAAAAAATCGTTGAAGACCGATTAGAAGTGGTCCCACTCAGTGAGACTGATGACCTCTTTCGTCAACGAGGGCCCTCTTAACCATCGGCAGCGTCGACCGTTTCGCTTGTCATGACACGCGCTTCGTTGTGATGATCGACTCCCTCTGTTCGTTTTCTCTTCATCGGGAGAGTAGAAGTATCCAACGACAATTCATTGGGACAAAATGAAACAAAATGGTCTCTGAGAATCTGGAAGTTTCGCTTCAATTTATTTGAAAGCTTATATACCTTTTCTTTGTTCGCCTTTTCAAGTACCATATCTTCTAGGAGAGCTATGTGATCTGGCCAAAATAAGCAAATCGACAAATCGGCGAAATATTGTGTCATGGCTAAATCGACGAACCCACTCAACACTGATGCTATTTTTTTCATGGTGTTTTTCTTCGGCAATGCCTTCAATTGATAGAAACTTTCGTTTCTCGCATTGAAAGCCTCGACGTAAAAGGGAATATTTTTTGGAGAGTCATTGTACGGGCAGCGGATATTTCGCTCGCACAACTCTTGCGTGGTCTCTGGGCAAATGCGGTAGCTGCCGTCTTCAGCTTCCCATTCAACTGAAACACAATGGTGGTGACGCGTTCCCGTTCGCAGGTGTAAGCAATCCGAGTCTACAATCGTATCCACCACGTATAACCGTCCATATTTATCGCACACTAAGGTGCCTGCAGGAGTGGATGGACTCACTCTGGTATAAGACTCAAATGGGACCTTCTCCTGCTCCCTCGGATATTTAAAAACAAAACCTTCTCTAGCTCCGACAGAGGTACTCTGGTCAGGATTTTCGGGTGTGTTTTGTGAGTTCGTTGAAGCGGAATCCAGCGGGGGCTCTGCATCTGCTTTGTTTGACGTACTTTGTTTGTCGGTTGGAGTGTTCTCTTTTGGAGGGGGAGACTTACTCGTCACGGAAGGACATTTTCCTTCGCTTGAACTTAGACGATGAGATAAGGCAGCGAGTTTTTCATGGGACTCTACTATTGCGCGGTCATTTTTTTCTTTTTCCCCTTCTAAGTACACGAGACGCTCTTTCAATTGAATTATCTCGCCCATTATGCGCGTGTCGTTTTTCATCCGCTTCTGTAGTTCTGAAAACGCACGTTTGAATTCTTCTTGCTCCCCTCGATACATTTCTTGAGTATCGCTTCGCAAGATGTCAAGGGCTTTATCATTCAGCTCGGACTCCGCAAACATTTTGCAAACATGCGGAATGGTACCGCGCTCTTATTTAGCGAGGAGTAGAGTCATTAGCCTAAGATGCGGACTGTGGTAGTCGTTACATTCTGTCGGCAGGGAGAAGGGGCGGTAAATGTTGATTGACGTGGGAACTCTGGACATCAATTTGTTAGTATTGCATGGTACCTGTAATGTAACTTCATCATAGGTACTGTACCATATGTACAATCGATCTTATTAAATAAGTACTCAGTGTCACGCGAAATAAAGCCGTGGTTGTTTTGATATACCACAAACGCCTGGGGTACACGCTTAACATGGGAATACTTTGCCTCCCCCCCCCCTTCAGCCGAAGGTTTAGACGCACTCGATCCCCTCTCGTTGTGGCACTTCCACATCGATCGCCTTTGCCCCGTCGTACGAGACAATTTTGTCTGGCTTCATTTCAATGTCTACCCCCGTTCCATGGCCTTCGCAGACGCGGACAATGTGGAACGATCGGTTCGTCAGCATCCCGACAAAACCCTTTCCTGATCGGGCCGATATGGATAATTTAGAATCGGCGTCGTTCCAATGAAAACTAATCGTTGTGCTCTTCAAAAAGTCAGCACTCTCTCCATCGTCTTCGTACAAAATAAAATCCCCGTCAGCCCCCGGATAGACGCGCAAATACAACGGGTCAGGAAGTTTTTCCCGAGTGTATTGCAAGTCAGGTCCGAGCGGGAGGATTGATCCCGCTTTCACGTACAACGCAATTTCATTCACCGGGACCGTCACAGTGGTGCTTCCAGAACTACAAATCTTCCTCCCACTAAAAAAGTTGTAAAACAATGGATGTGACGCAAGCTTCTGGGGCGATTCGGAAGGCGAAGGAAAGTACACTTCCCTGGTTTGCGCCTCGGTGAAGAGGGGGGCAACGAGAAGTTCAGACCCAAACATGAACTGATTGTTCATCTTGTAAGTTTTAGGATCTTTCTGGTAGTCCATGACCATTGCGCGCTGCATGGTCCACCCAGACGTCCCAACCTTCCAAAACCCACTGTAAATGTAAGGAAGGAGACGGTACCGCAACCGTATGGTGGACTGGACGATTACATCCTGTACCTCTTGCCCATAGTTCCAGAGTTCGGTGTTGCTCGCACCCCCATGCACCCTAAATATGGGAGTGAAGCATCCGAACTGGAACCATCGAATCAGCAAAGTGTGGTACTGAGGGTTTGTGTACTGATCTACAGGACGGAAAAACCCCCCAATATCCTCGCTCCAGTATGGCATCCCAGACATTTGATAATTGAGAGAGGAGCTGATCTGGCGTCGTAACGAGTCCCACTTTGCTTGAATGTCCCCGGACCAGAGCGCTGCACCAGAACGTTGTTGGCCCGCAAAACTAGACCGGGTGAGCGAAAAGACGCGTCGGCCTTGTGCAGAAAAGTAATCTTCTCGCATACCGTCCGCAATAGCCTTGGTTGTCATTAACGAATAGGTGTTAAAGTAAGCATTCGCAGCTCCGAGTGCAATGCTTTGGTTTTCATGGGGAAACCCCTCAGGCTCGGTGGCGTCCAGCCAGAGAGAGTCGACGCCAATGGAAAAATGTGCCTTCTTCGAGAACTGGTAAAAGATCTCCCTAGCCTCGGCAGACCAAGGGTCATAGTAAATCGAGGTGCCCAGAATATGCCCTTTCTGATGCATTGTTTTGTAGAAGGACGTGAAATTGTCAAATTTGCTCCACACGCTGACCATGAATCGAATGTTTTCGTCATGAAGCGCCTCGACCATCCCTTGAGGATCGGGATAAATCGTTTTGTCCCATTGGGGACCCCACCCAAGGGTTCCCCAGTAGCGCCAGTCTTGCACAAAATTGTCCACCGGGATTTTTAGTGCGCGGAACTTGGCTGCAGCGCTTAGCAGCTCGGTCTGGTTGTGATAGTGCTCCTTGCACTGCCAGAATCCGTACACATGTTCCCCGTATAGCGGGGCAGCCCCTGTGATGTCCCTGTAACGAGCAATCGCCCCGTCCATGGAAGATGGAAACGCTGCCGGATCCCAAACGAAGTAATAGTCGATTAGCGGAGCAATATCCGATTGCAGAACGAACCCTTTTCCCTGCTGGCCCAAGGGCCCAGCCACATACACCTTTACATTCGGCATGTCACACGTGAAATAAACCGTGTACTCCACCTCTTCAATCAACTCGGGTGCTCGCCCGGAGATTCCATCCGGCAAGTTGGACAACTCATCCCAGTACTGGACGGTCTTCATTTCCCCCCCGCTTGCCGGAACTATCGTCAGATTGATGTAGTGCGAAAATCCGCAGCCGTAATCGGGGCACATGTCAATGTAAAACATGTAATCACCATTCCCTTCTTTAGGGACGAACGTCTTTACAACCGTCGCATTTGCTCCGTTCTTCTCCAAGAACGGTACGGCTCGCTTGATGATGCTATCCGGGGGGTTCAGCATGGATCTTCCGTTGTTGTCCCATAGGATTCCGTACCCTTTCGAGGATACAAAGAAAGGAACAATGGCTTCTGTATTGAACTGGATCAAATTTATTGACGCATCAGCGTAGTCTATGATTCCATTCTGAAACCCACCGCCACCGTACAGAGCTTCCCCAGGGACCAACGACCACGCTTGGGCAGTTGAAAAGGTCTTGTACGGCCCCCTTCCATCTACATCTGTTTTCGGCGAAAATTGATACACCTTTTCTTCTGTTAGCACCTTCTTGGTGGCAGCGTCGGTGAACACCAACGAATGGTTTTCTTGGATGGAAACAATAAGATACTTTGTGTAGATTGTCTTCGTTGTATGGTCGTACTTGAAGTCGACGTGCTTCGCCGCGAAACTTTGCTGGACCATTAGGCTGGTACGGGCAAGAAGGCTTGTAGAGGCGTTCTCATGCGACCCGCCTGGTACCTTCACCACCCTAACGATCGAATCTGAACACACAGCCACCGCTACGGTGTCACTGACATGAATCAACGACCCCGGTAACATACCACACACGTTCGCTGAACCCCGCTGTCCCATGAGGCCTAGTAGGACACTGACCATCAGCAGGGGAAAGCCTCCACCGATACGGCGCGAAAGCATTTTTTTCCCTTACGGCGAGCGCTGCCACTGCTACCCTCAAGGTACAGGATGATGTTTGGAAAGAACTTTCGAGCAGCCGTGCCACTGCGTCCTGGCCTTCTTGGCGTGCTGGATGATGCTATCGGACAGACTAGGGTTCTGTGTGTTGCCGAACCGCAACGCTCTTCTCGAGATATCATAGTTATTACGTTCTTCATTCATTTCGCTCGGGCTGTGTGCTGTGTGTGGTGCCAGCGTGCCAGCGCCCAGCGCCTCCATGGATCCATGGATTACTTACTACTTACTACTGGTAGCGACAACAGTATGCCAAGGAGGGTGAGGCAGCTTTCCGCCTGAAGTATAAGCTAACTGATAGGGTTACTTGTAAGAGTCTTACTCTACAATAACACGGACTTTGACACTTGGACTTGATTTCACCTGCTTTCTTTACGAGTACAGTACGTGATGTCGTTCGATTGTTCTTGGAATCGAAGCAACTACGCAACTACCTACCTACTATCTATCGACTATTTACCATCCATTTGAAAGCGAGATTCTGACATCAAGGCATTGCGCGCGTATGGTGCAGTATCCACTTCGAAGCATGAAGCTGCCCACGTTTCATGGACCTACCACGCAATAGTAGAAACGCACACGCCAGAGAGTGTGAAGAATGTACCTGCCACTGCGGAAGGGAGCAGGCGTGGGACAACGCTCATGGCGGCTCTTCGCCTTGAGACGGACTATGGGTTCGTCGGCAAGCCCCTCTTCCGAGCGTATGACTAGCTATGAGAAGTTTCTGTTCGATTTAAATGGTTTCATCGTGCTTCGGAATATGCTGACGCCCCAAGAAGTGGACGCCATGAACGCGGCCGTCGATGCCCACAAAGACGGTATACGGGAAAGAAAAGCGTCTGCCCTCCAGAATACACCCCTGGCTTCAAAGCTATCTGCGCCAGGGAACAGGCAAGACTTAGGCGGTATGCTGGGTTGGAAAGGCGAACACGGCAATATTTTCCGGGGTATGTTGACCCACCCTAAGATTTCGCCCTACTTGATCGAACTGTGTGGAGAAGGCTACCGCCTGGATCACCAGCCACTCGTGCTGCTACAGGGCAAGAACTCGGAAGGATTTTCGTTGCACGGCGGTCCTTTGTCTGGGCACGATGGCGCCCCGGAGGGAAGGTTCAACCCGGAGCTGCAATACCACTGTCGAAGCGGTTCGATCTGGAATTCGCTCTTGGCCATGGAAATCTGTCTGTGTGACTCGAACCCTGGCGACGGTGGTTTTTGTGTCGTCAAAGGCTCTCATAAGCTGAACTTTGCTGTTCCCCCTGAATTTGCCACGGGCAATGTGGACGGCTTTGAAGAGCATGTGCATCAACCCGCGACGAAGGCAGGGGACATTATCTTCTTCTCGGAAGCCACTGTGCATGGAGCGATGGCGTGGACCGCAGAGGAAGAACGAAGGCTCGCATTGTATCGTTTCTCCCCGGCAAATTTTGCCTACGGAAGGGCGTACATGAATCAATTTGGAAACGACGTCTGGGAACAATGTACGTCCGCGCAGCAAGCGGTTCTCTCTCCCCCTTACGCTGTCCGCTTGCAGCGCCCGTGCGTCACCGAGTCCGGTGAAGACGGTCCAATACACATCACAGAGCGTGCTCCGGAAAAGATGGCCCACGATATTGCCACGTTTGGAAGCGAGTACTTTTGACCGAAAACGGAATAGAAAGCAAGTGACGACACACTTGCCTTTTCGTTTGACGCTAGTTGACGGAGTAAATACCTACGGTGGGACGTCTTCGGCACGACCGCCCAGACGTGCTAGTGGCTGAATACGCAATTAGGTGAACTACAAGAATTTTTAAACTTCCTGAATACAACATAATAGTAGTTTAATGATGCATAATCGTAATATCGTAATATAGATATCCTATTTGTATCGTGTGTTTACGTACCCCACACGGTGGATGGATTCTATTATTAGTAGTACTCGAGTCACCCCCACAGGTGTTTCGACCGACACACGCGACTAGACTACGAATGAGAACATCGAGCCTCGACGACAAACAAAAACAAAAAAGTGGAGGACTCGGGCATCGATCCCGATGCCTCCCGCATGCGAAGCGGGCGCTCTGCCATCTGAGCTAGACCCCCTGGTCCGTAGTCACTGGACACAGCATCATTGAAATAATACGTATATATACTGTTGTAATAATAAAAGTGCGTGCGGGACGAGACCTGGATACATTGGACAAGCTGTGTAAAAACGTGTAGCAGTATAGTGTGCCGGATATAGGCTTTTGTAGTGTAATATGATAATACCAAAACCATTTTTTCAGACAACATTTCCGTGTTAGGATCAGGGTTGTCCCCACTTTTTGCCTTTTTGTCGCATTTTGTTCGGCATTTAGCGTTATGCGATACGAAGATACGAACCTCGGGTGTATTTCTTTTGATAAGAAAACCACCACCGGACTTGAGTTGACTGGACCATCATCGGTTCTAACTATTCTTATTCTAATATTAAGGTGACATGACATGCATACATTCCTCCGGTACAGTTGTGTACACTTATGTGATGCTGTGCCATTGACACACCTTCCCTTATTTGCTATCTACTTTTAAAAATAGTTGGTGAAAAAAGAGGAGTGCTATCTTGTTATGCACAAGGGCCTTTTCTTTTTGTTCTCCTGTAGTGTCAAGCGTGAAGCCAACGTGCGCGTGCGCGAGGGAAGAAGTGGGATAGACTGTGTGAATGACGTCTTTGAATTGCATGCACACAGAGGCTATTCGACGCGTCGTCGCAGAACTTGAATCCCGCGGCTTGATTTCATTGTCTGCCCAATAGTTTTGAAACCCGGAGCGTATGCCGGCAAAATCTGTCCAACACTTACCCATAAAGAATCGGTACAGCTGTCCCGAGGAAGGTTGCAAGAAAACATTTGGTCAAAAATCGGATGCAACACGCCATGTGCTGAATGTTCACCGTGGACGAAAATACCAATGCCTCTTGTGCCGCAAGTCGTTTTCTTCGAAAGAGATGGTGAAAGCGCATCACCTAAACGTCCACTTGCACCGTCGTTGGAAGTGCAGCGAGTGTATGAAGGTGTTCAGGTGGCAATGCAACCTGTACAAACACAATTGCCGCGGCAATCCCTTGCACAAACCATACGTTTGTAAGCATTGTAATAAATCGTACGTCCACCTGTCGGGACTTTCTCGCCACAAAAGGAGTTGCAAGGTTGCAAAACCTGACGTAGAGAAGGGTAGAGGGAGCCAACAGGAGCCTGTGGTCACTGAAGAAGTGATAGTTCTGCCAAGTAGGAAGGCTGTTTCACCAGGGCTGAGTCCTACTTTGCTAACGACGGTGAGTGTTCGTGATGAAGATGTAGTGTCCGACGACGACACGTTGACGCCGACCCTTGTGCTTGCTGCGCGATGGCCGATGATTGTGTGCGCGGGCGATTCTACTCAAGAAATAAAACCTTGGCAAAGGAAGAAGAAGACGATGCCTTTCCCCTTTTTCTCAGAACAAAATTGCATCGCATAGCTTAGCCGGGGAAGGAAAACTGTGGCTAGCAAGGTTTCGTAGTCCTTCTGCGATAGTAAGAAAGGAAGGTTGGTGACGACCACCAGGGGGACAACTGGAGGCTTTCCGCGAGCCGATCGTCTTAAGGGGCAGCAACACAAGGCGTTACTTCGCCTTCCCAGCAGATGAGTGAAGATGTGAGGAAGACGGCCATGGTTGTGCAGAAGCATTTGGAGCACTTGTTGGACGAGTAGCGAAAGAGACGAACGAGCACAGCCGCGGAGTTGAAAAACGCCCAGGTTTCCTTCTCGAAAGTAAGAAGTGACCAACATGTTGTTGTGGACCCCAAAACGGAACTACTCACAAACGGTACGAGTTGATACCCCGAATCAGAGGGATTCACAACATCCGCGCAATCAACCACCACCACGTATTCCCATGCAAGACTTGTCTAATCATACAATGGATGCAACGATATCCACATCCTCAAATGCGGACCCGTCGACCGCTTCCGATGTCAGATCCTGGCCAACTTCAAACAATTCAGGCCGCTGCTCGGAACGTCACACAGGATCCCATTCGAAGAATCGGGATAAAACTACACCACAGAAACAGAACCCAAAAAGACTTAACATGTTGGTTAATATAAATGGGAATAAAAAATTGGCTAGGAAATGTCCTAAGCGAATCACATACATGCATATTATGCACGATTTACAACAAAAGTTGTACAACTTTTAAGCGTGTATATTATTTTCGAAGGTAAGCATTATGACCAACAAAAAATTATAGGCATTTCAGAATACGTCAGACATCTGGAGTAAGTTATTATGATTGAACTACCACCAACAGCTGCATGGTTGTGCCCAGCTGGCTTTTTTGGTGCTCCCGGTGGGGCATTTACGGGATTGGGTTAGGGTTAGGTGCAGGAAAAAAACCGACACTACCATAAAAAGATGCTTGTATTTAAATATCTATCCAATACCATTACATGGGAATATGGGGGAATGCCGTGCAAATACAAATCTGTTAGGTCGAAGAATAGACTACAGTACTGTACAAATGAATGAGAACATCATCGTTGAGCCTCGACGATAGTTTTCTGATCGCGATGGAAAGAAGGTGCTAGCATGAATACTGTTACGTTTACTGTACAGGACATTAAATCGTGCATGCTGTTCACAGATTTCCGGCCCGACGACTACGTCGACAATTCGCGAAGTGCGTGATTCAATGATGACGACTTGGCAACTGGATCCGTGTCGATCTATCTGCTACATTGGATGCACGCACCCGCATCACTCTCTCGCCACCGTCTCTTTTACATTTCACAGTTACTCGAAGGCGGGTGGACGACGCGCCCGCGTATGGATGCCGATGCTTGGAGGCTGGTCCGCGCCCGTTTTTCTAGCGCTGTTGTGCTTGTGCACGGGAGGGAAAGAACCTGACCAGCCGAAGGCGACACTTGTGTGCACCGACGCTTGCTTATCGTCGAAGGAAAATGGTTCTTGTGATGATGGGGGCGAGGGGTCGTCCAATTTCTGGTGTCCTTTAGGGTCTGACTGCTCCGACTGTGGACCAAGGAAGGCACCCGAGCTTGGGGAAATTTATTATACCGTCAAGCAAGGAGACACCTTGAACAAGATCGGAGAGGAGTTTGGTGTCACCCCCGACAGCATTCAAATACGCAATGGTATTGCCGACCCACGAGATTTAGAGAAAGGTCAGCGTCTCCAGATTACGAAAGCAGCAGAGCAAAAAGCACTGCTATCTGTCGGACAATCCGAAATTGCACGTAGACGGCGTGTCAACATCGCCGCGCGCGTCTTGGCGTTCGAGCGCCTGCTGACGAAATCTGGGTACCTCAAATACATTGAGCATTTTTATGGCCCGGCGAGTGGTAGTGTGGAAACGGGGTCGCGTTGCTTTGTGTCGTTGGTCAAGTTGGCCGAGCACCCAAACCACGTAGTTGAACGTCCTTTTCCCTCGTTTCAGGAGACGGAAGCTACGTATGGCATGGGCACCCCGGACGACGGGGCATGGTGGGAGCCCGCGGGGTGCACACCTCGGGACACCGTCGCGATCATCGTCCCTTACCGGGATCGGGCAGAACACTTGGCTGCATTTTTAGCACGGATGCACCCGTTTCTTCGAAAACAAATGATTCGTTACCGCATTTTTGTCATCGACCAGGTCGACAGCAAGCGATTCAACCGCGCGAAGCTGTTAAATGTAGGCGCCACCCTAGCCTCACAAAGCATCGACGTCGAGAAGATTGCTGGCCCAAACCGTCGATTCTGTTTCGTGTTTCATGACGTCGATTTGCTGCCAGAGTCGGACCAAACGTTATACACATGCCCAGACGTGGGGGAGGCGCCGAGACACTTGAGCGTCTTTGTAGACACTCACCACACGTGCCTGTACAAAGAAATTTTCGGGGGAGTGGGCGTGATGAACATAGAGCACTTTGCCTCCGTCAATGGATATTCCAATGTATATTGGGGTTGGGGTGGAGAGGACGACGACATGTCTGCTCGAATACGGTGCGGGATCAATGCCAAAATTGCACGCCCAATAGCATGCAAAGGCCCATGTAAATTTTTTCGAGACTGCATGGAAGATATGGAGCCTATCGTTGACTACAAGGGTTTAGATCAGTCTCAATTTGAAAGCAACCCTGGCCATTTCGTGATGATTGACGGTCACAGTGGCACCGGGAAGCAAATGGACACGCGAAATTTGAAATATTTAGTTCACGCTTGCCGGCGGTTCGCTGGGGAGGGGCTGACGACGTTGAACTTTACCGTGAAAGAGGCTTGCGTGTATACACCGGGCGCATATTACCATTGTCGTGTGGGATTGTAGGTCGTAGGTGCCATATATAATACATGAGACACATATTTGTGCTGTCTCGCATAGCGCTTATGATTGGCCGTGCCAACACGGTATACTTCTAACTACTAAGCCTATATGAATAATGTACCTCCTTAATGGCAGCGTTCTGACAGCTGACAGCATGACTCTCATGGTCGTCTCCTTTTCACAGCTTCTTAGAGTACTCGCCGTGTCCGTTGGTACTGTACTACATGGCTACACTTCCTTGCTCTATGAAAACGAATCGTTACGAGTCGAAGTTCATACAAGCATGTATGATGTCAGTTATGTCCAGGCATCATCGAGTCAACAAGCAATTATTGTTATTACGAGTTTCGTTTAAAGCACAAGGACTTGAACCACGAATTGCTGTTGCCATGCCTTGCACTGCGATGTCGCTCGTGGCCAAGGGACAGCATCTTCATTCTGTCCCCACAAACCTTTGATCCGCTGTTCCCCAGAACACGGGGATTCTTGGATACGTCAGTTCCCCACGATATGCCCTCGTCTTCCTAGCCATGGAAATAGAAGCTTCCCCGTCGCAGCAGCCTGAGGCTGAAGATGATGCGGCCATCGACCCTGTTGCTGCGTCCGCCGCAGAACGTAAAGCGGCGCTGAAAAAGAAACACGACGAAGCCATGGCAAAAAAACGGCTGCAGGACAAGGCGGAGCAACAGCGGTTAAAGCGGCTAGAAAAGTCGAAGGCGGAAAAAGACAAGCGGCAGCAAGAGTCTGACCAAGCTCGCGATGGAGCACTCTCTGTCGAAGAACGGGCCGCAATGGTACAAGCGAAGCGGGCGGCGCATGACAAAGTGTTGGCCGAGGCAGAAGCCGAAAGGCTGGCCATGGAAAGTGCAGCACAGCGTACCAAATGGGGAACGATTTTAGATATTGGAGAAAAGCTCAGCGAAATAAATGCATCCTGGTATAAGTTGGATGAGATCCCGGATGTCATCTACAATTCTCCTGCCCGAAACGAAATTTTATGCCTGCGACTGGTGGGTGTTGGGTTGGTCGATTTGTCTGAGCGTGTTGCGGAGACCTTTACCAATTTACGAAGTTTAATTTTAGATGCTAATAAGCTGCAGGCATTGCCTCGAAACCTGTGCCAATTAAATGGGTTGAAGGAGCTCAGTGCCATGAAAAACGAAATAGTGAACTTGCCGATGCAAATGGGCCGTATAAAAACCCTGACCCACCTCAACTTGGCCAATAACAAACTCCGTTACCTACCAAAAGGGATGGGGACATTATCCCACCTAGAGTTACTTGGATTGGAAAATAATGAGCTTACCGAGTTGCCAAACATGGGAGACCTTCACTGCAGGGTGGTTCGCTTAAATCACAACCGCTTACGCGACATATTAGGTCTATTTATGGTGGACGATGTTCACAGTGAATGGGGCATGGCCTACACGTTAGAAGATTTGCAGTTGAATCACAACGACCTCGAGACCCTCCCTCCCAAAATAGGTGCGGCGAAGAATCTCAAGCGCATATTTTTAAGCAGGAATAAGTTACTCGAGCTACCCGTCCAACTGGGGCGTTGCAAAAAATTGGAGTATGTTTGGTTAGACTGGAATGGAATCGAAGCCATACCTTACACATTCGCAAACTTGCATAAACTAAGAACCATCAGTGCCAACGGGTGCCCTCTGAAAAAGCCACCACCGGAGATTTTGATCAATGAAGGCGTCAAAGGATTGGTTCAGTGGTGTGGAAAATTTAATGGGCAAACGGAGGATCTTTTGCATAAACAAATCATCACGGCGTTGCAAAAGCTGCTTGCCTCTGTTGCAAACGATCCAGACCTAGTCATAGAACTTGCCGATGTGTTCAATCCTGACTGGAAGCCGCTGCCTCCGGGTGCATCTGCCGCACAAATGAACGACCCCAAGTTCGACGACGGCGGCGTGCCTGCTTTCTATGGATTTGTGTGGGAAGCACTGTGGAACCGGGTGATTCCTTTGGCGGAGCCAGAATACTATGCATTACACACAATTCCTGGCGCAAAAGAGGAGCTTCTGGGAGAATATTTTCTGTATACTAAAGGAGAAGTGGAAGAAGCGATTATGGAATATGATGATAGTTACGGACCGATCGGTTCCTTCAATTACGAATGCATGTTCAAGCAGTGCTCATGTGTCAACACGAAAGGAAAACGAAGAGTGTGCGTCCCCCCAAACCCAGACTACCGATGCAAACGTTCGCCGTGTGTGTTGGTACGAAAGGCAATCACAACCGCTGCAGAGTTCAAAAAGCACGAGATTCGACGCGCGGAGTTAAAGACGATAAACGCAGCACTCGAAGATGCGAATAAAGCAGCGGAGTTGTACTTGCAAACCCGACCCGGGCGACGCTTGATCAAATCCCGGGCAAAAGAGTTGGCCAAAACAATTTGGCGCGATTTAAAAGATCGACGGTTGGAGAGGAAAGACGAAGTCCGAGAAGAAAAGCGTTTTCATCAAGAGAAGAAACGGCGTGCCAAGCGTCGTGAATATTTAGAAAAGAAAGCCGAGCGCAACAAACAAAAAATGCTAGCAGAGAAGGAAGAACTGGAGCGAAAAGTGAAAGACTACCGTGGTGCTGCGAAAGACGAGTTGGAAGAGCAAATCATACAACTGGAATATGCTATTGAACACGAAGCCATGGACGAGGATGGCATAGCCGAAATAGAAGACATGGAGCGCGAGGAAGCGGAAGACGAACAGGAAAGAGAAGAGCGAATGCTGGAGAAAGAAGTTGAAAACTACGAAAATGAAACCGAGGAAGCAATTGAAGAAGAGAAAAGAATGAAGCGTTACGAGAGGATGACGTGGGCGCAATTGAAAAAAGATTGTGTTGTCTCGTGCACAGAGGAGTACATCCAGGAGAAGCTCGATGCAGTCCGTGAGAAAATCGAAGAGGAATTCGAAGTCATGCGCCGTGTCATGAAGCGCTGGCTTGGGGCAAAAAAGAAAGAAATGTTCGCTATATGGAAGGAGGCAAGCAAAGGCCGGCGGAATCGTCGAATCGCGAACGAAAAGGCTCGTGCCAAACGGGAAAAGTTAGATAAAGAAGCTGCCGAAGCACAAGCGTATTTGGAAGGCCTCGAGTCTGAAAAGTGGATTGAAGGCTTCGATGAGTACACAGAACGCGTATTTTACGAACATTCTGAAACAGGGGAAATCGCATGGGACGAAAAACCCGTCCGTGGCTTCGTCTTGCGAACTTGATAGTGGACTTTCTAATCTAGTACGTCCGTCTGTATACGATCAATACTATCTTGTTACTACCATGATCTTCAGTCTACTACGAGTACTGTATTACTGCCGTACGACGTATGGCGAGTGAGTGCGTAAAGAACAAGGCCAACAACCGCAGAACACAGGAACCAAATCTTTTTCTTTCAGCACGCGTCTCCTCTGACTGACTTCGTTATGTAAAATAGTATGTCAATGATTGCGGTGGAACGAGGGCAACTAACTACTCAACCCAGTCCCGTCGCGTGGAACCCGAAGGATTCCGCCTCACACTGGCACCTACACCCCGTTTGCCACACCCCCCTACCACACCGATTTCAAAGATTGAATTCAAGGAGTATGTCAGCGTCGTACGATCCGAACGCGTTGCACTCCTTTGTGAAAGACAAGAATACTCACGGGCCGGCGAAGAGGGGTACAGCTTTTTACTGCGAGGCAGCAGAGCAGGACAAAAATCGCGAAGTGGGTACTGTTGCAGATGTAACAGTCGTCGACCATAAGATAGTGGAAACTGATCGAGAGCATCTAGAGTTTAAGCTCAAAGTAGTAGTGACAACAGAAGTCGATGAGCCGAACGCGAGCTTATATATTTGGAAGAGGTGGACTGATTTCGTTGACGTTGGAAAGCTGCTCACGAAAAAATTTCCACGGCTGAAAATCGTATTGCTCTGCAAGCCAACGAGAGGGCTAATGCAGGGAAAGTTCGACTTGAGATACGTGAACTTGAAAAAAAGCGCGGTACATACTTTCGTGCAAGGCTTGTTCACGCACAAAGAGGTAGTTCGATGTGACGAGTTTGTCGATTTTGTGACAACAAGCGGTAGCAAAGTTACTACGCCTGAAGCGGAAGCTGCTACTTTAAGTGCCATATCGAGTATTCTCAAAGACCAAGAATTTTCAAACTGTTCCATAAAACCCGGTTTCACCCATAATGTGTTTGTTGACATCGAAGGGAGCGAGAACATACTAGTATGGGAGTTTAAATCGATAAAGTATGATATGGGATGCAGCGTCAACTTCAAACCCGCTGTCGCCAACTCTTCTACAACGGTGGTGATGCCGCTTAGCAGATATCCTGCACAACACAAACACATACAGTTGACATATGCGCCACCATGTGCCGGAGAAGTGACCATTGTGTTTGATAACTCGTATAGCAAAATTAATGCCAAAAAGATGAAGTATCGGCTGAAAGTGATAAACCAAGCGGACGCTGACCAGGCTTTGAAGCTCATCGAAGAAGAGTTCAACAAGGAGGCGGCCAATATGACGAAACGGGACGTGCACGATTCATCAGCAAGCAGTGCTGAAGAGGATGATGGTGTTGATGGGGTGGCTAGCGAAATCTCGTCATCGCCGAACGATGATCATGGAGGATTCCTTACCTTACGGAGCGGTCGCAAGAATAGCGACTCAACGCACTCGTCAAAGCGTTCTCAGCGTCGCCGTACAACCGTGAAAGTCAAACGGGCGTCAATATTTGACAAGAGCAGCTCGCTACAGGTGCAGGAAGACAACGTGGAAGACGGAGAGAATGGCGATAATGTCGTTAAAGTTAACGCCATTAAAGGGTTTGGAACAAATGGAAAAAAGATTACGACGACAACAGTAAAAGACTCAAAGCTCCACTACGAAATAGAATCCATGCGGAAAGAAAAAGAGGAGCAGAAAGTCAGCCTGCAAGAGGCAGACAGCGAGATCGAGCGGTTGAACAGACGATTGCAAGAATTGGAATTGGAAATTGACGAAGTCGTCGATGAATCTCGTCAGAGACAAGAAAATGTTGCTCGGCTAGAATCTGCAAATGTTGCTTTGTGTGAAGAAAGTGATAGCGCCCTTGAGAAAATGTTAGAGGCAGAGAAACGTGCGGAGGAAGCGGAGAGGTTGCACGAAATCTGTTTGGAAGAGACCGATTTGCACAAACAACAAATCAAAGAACTGACGGAGCGCCTTATACACACAATGGAAGATATGGAAACGGAAAAGGCCGCATTAAACGAAACGATTGAATCTCTGAAAGAGGAGATCAAAGTTTTTGAATCATCTCCACAAAAACTAAAAGAAACGGTAAACATGGAGCGCAATTTACGCTTACATGCCGAAGCAGAGCGTGTTGCAGCGATGAACACTGCAGCGAAGTGGCAAGCGGACGCAGACGAAAAATCAAAAATCATCGATTCCCTTACTTCACGGCTGACGTTAGTGACAAATCAAAAGAAGATCCTTATTAAAGCAGTCGAAAACTATAGGAAACAAATCAATAATCGAAGTTCCGAAACCGGTGGCCCAGTGAACGGTGAGAGTAGCAATCAAAAGGCAATAAAAGTCAGGAAAGGACGTCTGTCCAATGTGGTCGACCCTTCGTCCCTTCAGATCGCACAGATGAAATTGCGTGAGGTTGACCCAGAGGTTATGAAACGAACAGAACGAGTTCGGAATGGCCTAGGTCTCGATCAATCTGCAAGTTTCAGCTCGCCCAATGGAAATCGTGTCAACACCCCCAAAATGACGACGCCGCAGAGAACCACAGCCAAGGATACCAGACGAAATACCCCTATTTTCGGGGAAGAAATATTTGATATTGGCAAGTCCCCACCGCCAGCACCGTCTCTAAAGCCTGCCTCTGACTTGAAGAGGCGAAAGAGTGCGACAGAAAAGGCAAGGGATGCATACGAAAGAGCGGGCGCTGTCGGGCTCATAACTAGCTTATCATCGACGTTATCCGACGAAGGCCCGGCTATTTTGAAAGGAGTCGCTGACAAAGTTGGGTTATCTTTGAGCTCGAACTCGACGTCGCCAAAGCAGACACTTAAAAAAGTGGTGAAGAAGGCAATTGACTGGGGACCACTAGGAACTCCTGCAATGTCACTCCTAATTTCGAAACACCTTTGCAAAGGTAACGATAACCACCGCAAAGTTATTTACAATATTTGGGGCCATATTTTAGACCAGAAACCCATCGAAGAAATCCAAAATATCCACAAAGGTGGCATCGAAATTACAAAAGTCGCTTTCGAGCACGCCATGGCTTTTCTTGATGTTTTTATTCCACACATGCGATCGTGTCGGCATGATATGAGTTTCAAAGCCCAGTGGATCGAACACGGGTGCAACTGGAATTCAAGGCAAAAGAATGTATGGCTAGAGCCTCTTGGCAAATCAGCACTGGGAAACAAGACTCTTATCAACGTGCGCATAGGCATGAGCAAGAAATCAGCAGAGCCGGAGAGACAAAGGCGCCTGTCCAAGGGGCGTTATGACTAATATAGTTTTTTTTAATTGTTACAGTACTTAAATGAAGTTCCACTAAAAAGAATCTATATACTTATTTGATTAGTCTTTCGAGCTACAAGTACTTGCTTCTTTGTTACTAATTGCGGCTGTTGCGAGCTACAGCATTTTTTGTTAAGTTGTCGTGAGTACCGTTTAGTGCCGTGTATGATTTTGCCACGCACTACGAGCTCTTCTAATTCTCTTTTACCACGAGCTTTTTAAAATTGCGACACGCTGAAAGACTGTTACCATTAGGACAAATCATTGAGGGGTTGCTGTTTTATTCATTGTGCTTAACCTTTCGCCGCACAGCTCTCGCTGATAAGCGTGTGTAGGTACCGTTCCTGATGCAGTGGGTTTTTGCTCTTCTGATATTTTTTGGGCAGTTCGCAACGCGGTCAGATGCTGGCTCCAGCTTTGTGCTCAAAGAATATGATTTGTCTTGCCTAGCTGTAACAGGATATACGTCTCATTTGATACCCACCGGAACCGGGTCAACAAGACCATTGTGGAAGATGGACAATGGAAAGGTTTACAGAGAAGAATTTTTTACGTGTTGTAACATTCCCACATATTTCCCTGTCGAGATTGAACGAATGGCTTTTAGTTCTAAAGGTGACGACACTAGGTTTGGTATTAACGATACGATAACACTATATTTTCGACGGCCCGCGCACCAAGCATTAAATGTTGGTGTATTCCCCTACAGAGTCTCACAAGCACAAATATCGGATTGGATTCAGGCAACCGTGGCAGTAACAGGCAGTGACGTGAGCAAAATCGTCACCCTCGCCACAGCGTATTACGGGTATTTCCTAAATAATCGAACACTGCAAATAACGATTGTTGACGATGCAAGCACATCCCAGGAACTGGTAGAAGACGCTGAGAATACGTTGAACTTTCGTGTTGTCGGGAATCTCTCTGATTCTATCGGTGGCATTATAATGGACAAATCGAATGTGAATGATACAAGTGTCGATATTGAGGACATCAACACTATAGACTGTGGTCCTCCTGGTGCGAGAGCAGATGCGACTTGCCGAGTTAATACCAGCATGTATCCATCAGCTCGAAATTCAGCAAGCAAAGATGCCCATGTCAAAGTTAGACACGGAAGTTTTGCAAGAGTGCACGCATCTGCTGTATATATTTCGCAGAATTTAGAATTTGATCAAACGAGTTCATCGTGCTTCACACCGGCTTCAAAGTTGTATTTAAATATAGCATTCAGTCACCCGCTAAATAGTTCGTTCGTTGGCATCCAACTAGACGCGGATGACCTGGACACTCTGCTACATACCTCCGCCCCAATTATAGCAGCCAATACCACTGCAACATTCGTCGAAATCTTACTGCAAGACTTACTATTTTTCAAAAGAGACGTCTCGGATATTTTAGGATTCGCCCCACACTCATTTTCGTCTCAAACTGGTGGCTATTGGACGGAGCGCCTTCATCAATTCAACCCATTCCAGAGTTTGGGCCCAGGTATTTTCTCTGCTGCATTCATAGACACAGACGGGCAGAATGGAGACGATTATTTGATGGTTAATAGAAACGGTATGTTTGAAAGTTACAATGTCAGCTATTTGTTTGATGCCGATGGGGTGGATCAAATCCAGTTTCTACCGGTACCGAATTACGTACAATGGTTCGATATTGGTGACTTGAACGCCTTGAATTGTGTCAGTTGTAGCATTTCGGGAGGTGCCCACCATTCCGGAAAATACCTAGTTGCTATTGGAGACAAGGAGGGGCATATCTTGTTTTCTGAGAATGTACTCCAGGGTACAAATTTCCAAAACAATATTGGAGGAATGTTTGATAAACTGACGTCAGACGGATTGGAGGCATCACCCGCTGTGGCACAACTGTACGCAGAACAGTCTACAATCAACACTTTAGTTGCTCATTCGAATGGCATCCTTCGCTTTTTCACGTACGATGTTTCATCCAATTCTATCGCAGAGTTAGTGGACCACCCATTTAAAAAATTTAACGATTTGGGAATAACACAGCCCACATTCATAGATGTAGATAACGACGGGGATTTTGACGTGGTGTACCCAATGACAATTAAGAAAGATAACACATCACATTTTGAGTGCCTAGAAAATGTAGGTGGATTACATACGCCGGCATTTGTCAAGTCGCCCACGAGGTATACGATTAGGAGTTTAGGTGGAATGAGCAAGGGATACGTTCCTCAACATTTAGCATTAGCGGTTATGCGGAGGAGGAAACAGACGGTTCTTCAATTGAAGAATCCACGGCACGAAGCATTGAAAACATCTGCATTGAAAGTTAAACTAAGAAAGAACATGGAAAAATACCAGGTGACGGAGCACCTGTTATATTCAAAATTCACAACATTAGAAGTTAAAAATTCTGACTTTCTGGACCCCTTTGCGATCGTAACAGGTATCGTTGAAAGCGGAGATGGAGTTATATCCGACGAGATGTGCAGAAATGCACCAACAGTTGGAGATTTGACATTGTTAAAAAAGTTCACCATACATTTTAGCAAACCCATGGGAATGAATCACGTTGGGGCAATTGACAAAAAACTACAGGTTGACTCTCGATTTCTCTTCAGCCGAATACTGGGATCTGATTACGAAGGAAAATGGGTAGACTCGTTCTCTTACGTGATAGATATTACTAACACAGAAACACAGTCCTTTGACGTCAGAGGCCGATTGACTGTCGGCATTGCCACGAACTCGAGTCAAAATTTGTCATGCATTCCATCATCTAGTGACGTTTTCAAACAGGGATTAGCTTTTCCAATATCAACGTACGTCGAAAGTTTTGTTGCCAAAGGCACAAACTGCTCCTTAAACAAAGGCTCAACTTTAACCATCACGTTCAATCGAAATGTCATACAAAATCCCGTTGGGTCGTTTGAGAATGTGAGCAAAGTAATCGCATTCAGCCCCTCACTGTATGCGAACTACACTGGAGAATGGAAAGCGAAGATCGAGACTCAAAATGGAGCGACTAAATCAGTTTTGATGATTACCATAGACCACGTGTTTTCGTACAGCCGGTCACTTCATGGCCTCCGTGGCATATTTGTAGGTGATAGTCTTCCATTGAATGAAATGATCAACGAAAACACTACATTGCCTGATTGCAATCATGTGAGTGGAGTTACTCCTCCTCTGTCTGGCACTTTTTCCATGAGCCCTGAAATTTTAAGTGTTGTTTTTCTGCCCGGGACAAATCAAGGCACTGAATATGGGGACGGTGTCGCGATTGATATCACGCTGACGACGGAGAAGACACAGTTTGATGTTGGGGATGAAATAAAAACAAAAGAAGAGATAAATCAGTTCTTCGTTCCAAACGTAGACCTCGGAAGAAAATACAGTGGGGTTTGGATTCGCTACAATGTTTTTCGGATCAGCATCGAAAGTTCGATAGGACACCAGAATCCTAGTAGAGGGCGATTGTTTTTCAACGTACAGAAAAAATTAAGAGGTGCATTTGTCGGTAATGCTACACGCGAATATTTTTGTGAGATCGAACAGTCACAGATGCCTCCACTGCCAAAAGCAACAGCGACAGGAGATTACCGAGGATCTCTTCGAATTGTTTCTGCAATTGGTAAAGATGGATGTACTCCGTTAGAATATGGCATTGGTGATAGAATTGACGTAACGTTGTCCCAGAGTGCACTTCAGACTATCACTGGTCGACCAGCGATGAAAGCGAATGACCCAGATTGTCAGCTTGAGACACTAGAAGACAAGCCAATGCACATCAAATACAAGTGCATGAAGTTGGCTGTTTACGATTTTTTAGAATTTGCAAATGGCGACAAATTGGTGTGTTTTGGCTATTTCGGCTGGATGCAGTGGACGACGATGAAAACGTTTACTGTCATGATTGATGATCCTCGAGACGATTGCTCTGGTATGGCTAATAACGATGGCCCACAAGTCACGGAATTTGCGCCCGCGGTGGCGAAAACAAATGCTTATCCTCCGTCAGTAATTGATGATGATGTTAACGCCCTTCACACTCGTTTGATTCTAGAAGATACTGGAAATGCCGATAAATCCCACCCAACTGTAATCAAATTGAAAAACATAGGCGACGACTCGACGTACCTCAAGGGTCGCTTCACCAACGGGTTTCGTATTACCTCTCCAACGCATGAGCATGTTCTTATAGACCTCAAAGTTCTTTACAGTTTGTTGCTGGAGCCACTGTACATTGTTGGTTCAGGTTTCACTATATATCACCCCAAGACGACCGCCCGCGAATTTGTAGCGGAAGACAAGGACTTCGAAAGATGTTGTGGCGATATCAACGGGTGTTCATGTGAAGCATTTGCAAACGAGGACCAATTTGATATACATACTGCAAAGCTGATGTTATGTATGGACAACTTGTTATGCCCGAAAGAATTAATACCGTATGTAATGAAGGCTAGAAATGCGGAGCAAAATATAATTCTCCAAGAAAATTGCAACGATCCTGGTGGAACCTGCCTCCTCGGGAGAGAAGGCACGACAAGGACCTCTGCTACACTCTTTTTCCGCCAAACTGCATTCGGCATAACAAAAGGTTTCGACGATGCAGACGTTCCTATTCAAGATAAATTAGGCGGCGCTGTGACAGCCTATTTGTATTCTGAAATATCGGGCGAAGCAAAGCAAGTTATTGCAACAGTGGGGTTTATTACTTCTCTTTATCCAACACGTGCAGATTCTGGGGTACCCATCAAAATTACGATATCAGGTACAGACTTTGATAATAGTTGGAAAACAGGAAAATACGCATGCCATTTTGCAGATGAAGATGGCCATCGTGAAGTGACGAATGCAACGGTGTTCAACACAACGAGATTACATTGCATAACGCCCGTGTGGTTATATACAGCAACGACTGTAACCGTCCAAGTTTCTAGATTTGGTGTTATACTGCAAACAGGGTACTGCGATGAAAAAGTCTGCAAGACAACAGATGCTTTGATTACCCGCATACCCTTGTTAAAACTAGAATTTTACGAGTCGTGGACCGAGTACTTAGATTCGAATGCTTCTATAACTGGCGGCGAAACATTGATTGGTGGAAATGGATTTAATGTGTCTTCTAAAGAATACCGGTGCAAGTATCAGTTCAGCAATTCGTCGTTATATTATACTCTTTCGCCACCAGCTTTTCCGTTATCTTCCACACGAATGATTTGTATATTTCCTTCGTGGCCATTTGCTGTGACGGATATAAATGCTATTGTCTTGCATGGTGGCATTCCTGTTCAAAAAAGGGATACTAATGTACACCAGCAATTCCGATTGATTGGCAGCTGCTCTTCCCCAACAGATGGTGCCACGGTATTTGTTGTTGGTCTCGGTCTTCGAATATTATCGAAGTCATTCGAAAAGGTAACTGTTTCCTTAACCGTGGATGGAGTTAGGGGCGGCTTCAATACGACGGACGAAGATGATATTATCTTGCAAAAAGTAAGCTCTTTGGTTCCAAGCATGTATTCTTCAAAAGTTTTGTCCAAAGAGTTTAGTATACCGGAAGGACTGGCAAAAATATGGGTCTTCAAGTTTATGGCAAGTGTAGAGTTTGCCATCATTCCTTCAATGTCATTTGCGTTAGATTCGCCAAATACGGTTTTACTTTATTCATTCGTAGAGAATGGTATGTTTTGGCCCCAAGAGTGTGTATCATGCCCGCCCTCTATTGACTCGTCCTGGGGTTATGTTTGCATGCGGAAAGACATAGACGGGATTAAATGTTGGGGGGATAACAATCAAAAGCAACTATACCCCAAGACGGATCCCGTGATGATGCCCTCAAAGAGAGCATGGGTACCGTACTCCCAGCTTGAGTTGGATTCGTTCTCTGTAGGACTTAGTCATACATGTGGTATCAGACGTGGCACCGGAGAGGCAGTTTGCTTCGGCTTGGCGTTTCCAGGGCTACAAATAAAAATTGAGGCTCCTGCAGATCTTAAGTTTAGCTCTGTATCAGCTGGAGCTTACCACACATGTGGAATTACGACAGATGGACGATTGAGTTGCTGGGGCGAGCAATTAAACGGTAAATCGAAACCGTTTAACTCGACTTGCCACCGCAAAGAGCTGGGTTTCTCGCTTGCTAGTGCTGCATTTACTGCTCCGCAAGAATTGGCTTGTACATCGGCATACAATCCGAGGGTTTCATACATGAAAGTTGTAGCATCTGTCTCTCACAATTGCGCTCTCACTGGAGAAGACAACTCGTTGACATGCTGGGGCTCAAACTCTGATGTCCAATTAGGTATGGATGATTGTGAAGGCGCTACTTTGTCAATGTACGAGAGAACGTGCGCGGTTACGGAAGGCCCTTTTAAAGATTTTGCCTTGGGAATCGGACATACCTGCGGCATGTTTTTTGATGGCGCTGTGAAATGTTGGGGCAGAGGAATGATTGAATACGATGTGCCCGAAGTTTCGTTTCGAACGCTAGCCTCCGGTCTAAGACACGTTTGTGGCATTGTCGACGGCAAAACCGAGATTAAATGTTGGGGAGCGAATCAGTTCGGTCAAGCAACAGCTCCTGCAGACAATGGCTACGTAGAAATTGCTGCCGGCGCAGACCATACATGTGCCATAAAAGCTCGTGCTTTCCCTGACACACTAGCTGGCAGAGCCGTGTCTGAAGTGGTGTGTTGGGGATCTATAACTGGTGTACCATTAATGCCTGGAATACCAAAGTGGAGAGGTTACGATGGCCCTGATGAACCTGGCTACGTAACAATGATGGTAGAATCGGGCAGAGGAAGTGGTTATCAGAGTTTGTGCTTTCCCACGAAGCCCCATGGCAGTTGTGATGCATTATCAAGAAATATGGAGCCGGGTTATCGCAGGTGTTCCAGCGTCACTGGATGCGGAAATATGTATTCACCTTTTAACCCACAATTCGATGTATCATCTCAGAATTCTTTGATAAAGCCTTCCGCTAATTCGCGATTTGCATCCTCGAACAACGTCATTTTCGTTCGGAAACACTCTCAGTCGCCCGGGGCTGTGAACGAGTTAAAATGTGTGGACTTTTCGAAAGATTCCAACTCATTAATTACTCTCAATACATCAGTCTATGGTAATATCAGTTTACCTGGTAGAACATCAATATACGAATTCGCATTTAATTTGACTAAATCGCAAATCTGGAAAGAAAAGCAGTTAGTTCAATCTGATCTCCAAAGCATAACGTTAAATAAGCTTTTGTCGATTCAAATGTCTGGATATATCTGGTGTTTTTATGGGTTACCAAAAGGATCGACTCTTTCTTTTTCACACCGGTCAGTGTGGGATCTAAGACTCCGAAAGAACAATTGTACCTTCGACAGTCGAATCCAAACGTCGAAAGAGACCATCGACCGCGCGAACGAAGACTTTGGTAAGTTGTACGAGGAGCGGTTGGATTTCTTCCAAAGGACGGTTTTGTTTTTCATTTTTCTTGGAATCATGATCATGCTTTCGCCGACAGCATGGTCCGACCGCGTTCTCTATGAGTCCAACAAAGACAGAATGAACGCGAAAGTTTTAACGTTTTCGTCGACTTTTAAAGCTGGTAAATAAACGCTTGCAGTGGAACTGCTTGTAAGGTAGTATAAACGCACTGATACTAAAGTTGAAGAAAATTTGTTGACTGTTAATGTATTTTCGGGCCTTCCAGCTCTTCCATCGACGAATTCGAATTAGAATACAAACAAATAACACCCTGTTACAACAGTACTGGAAAGTATCCGTTCCGATCGAGGCAACAATTTAGAAAAGGAAGAATTTTCCGTAGAAGACATTACTGAAGTACACTGTACTATTATCTTGGTACAGAGTACAGTATTGGTATTCTAAAATAGACAACAAGGCATAGTCCTCAACTCCTTCACATAAACCTTCTTATTACACTCTACACTCACTCATATACTTAATACTTCTTTGTACAACACCATACCACCACCGAGAGTGAACACGCAAGAAAATAAAATGCTATGTATGTGCAGGAAAATTTTGCGAGATGAAGAAACGGTGGCAGCCAAAACATTCGTGTTGCACTTGACCAAGAATACAAATCACGTGGGAAGTCAATTTGCAAGGTCGCACGCTCAAAGCAGCACGAGCATCTCCGCCCGTCACGGTACCCGTGATGGTTGACGAAGACTTAGAATCGATGGACGAGGCCCACTTGCTGCCGATTATCATTGACAAGCAGCAGTGTCGATTCGGAGTTCAGGTGCGCTACGATTCACTTCAAGATTGCCACCGTTGCTGCATTCGTGTTGATGACCCCTATTACAAAACCTACACTTGCTATAAAAATGCCTCTCAAGTTGTTGATATTTTTTCAAAATCGCATATAGCAGACATCAGTGTTAGTTCTTTTGCTAAAACTTACAAGCTGATTGGCATTGAGGATTGGCAGCGCGTCTTGACATTTGTAAGTGATAAAAACGATCGTAGAAAACGCCTGCTCGGTTTTATCGACCCAGACAAAATTAGAGCACAGGTTCACATGGTCCGTTCGCAACCGAAGGAAACAGACGAACCGCCAAAAGATACCCCAAACCATCAAAGCGATGGACATGTGGACAAACATGAACCCATCCATGAGAAGGCACTAGTTAAAGACGACTACGTTGACATCACGCGACTAAACACACCTGGACCGGGCACCTTGTTTGTTCGGATGGCAAACATTAGCAATATTCCTTGCATCTTGATGATAAAGGAAAAGGTAGATGGAGTCGTTCGTATTATTGTGGAAGACGATAAATGCCAAGAACGGATCATTTACACAACGGCTGACGAATTAAAACATAGACATAAACATTGCTTTCCAATTATACACTTACACTCAGATAGCAACTGCATACCCTCGCTTGCAGACATGGCAGAAGACTTATTAGTATTTCGGCAGATTGGGAACGATAGAAGACGATTTAAACTACATTTGATGTCTGAACCTCGACAGCCGCGGTTAATTCAGAAAAAAACAAGATCCCCAGCAAGTTCCCATACACGAAAAGGGGCAGGCAATCAAATAAACGTTGTCATAGAAAGACCACCAACAGACCAGGAAGCATATATAGCTGCTTCCCGGAGGTATGACATAGCGTGCACTTACGAAAACTGCAGCTTAAAAGATTTAGATCATGCGGCAACAAACATACAGAAACATACAAGAAGGCACCAGAAGCGCTACGCTATTAACTGGAAAAGAGAAAAATTAGAGTTTCCAAGAAAGCAATTTAAGATGCATTGCGCCGTACTTATCCAACGAGTTTTTCGTGGCCATCTCGGTCGAGCCCGAGCTGTTCGAAGAAGGATGTGTTTAGAAGTGATTGAAATGATGCAATCATATAAAGAGCGAAACAATAAATTGATTACTGAAGGGAATGGTATCAAGAAAACCTTAATGACCCGAAAATGGACTCCAGGACTGTCCAACTTCAATGCCTTGCTCCAAATAGAAGCACGGCCTCATCGGGATTTTATGGGTTTGAATGATAACCAATACGGTCCGCAAAATAGAGTAACTCAAGCTGCAACAATAATTCAGTCTTACACACGGCGTTACCGGGCGCGTCATGTTAGATCTTGGAAAGAAACTCAGTGGAAAATGTCTGGCATACTTGCCGAACTGAGAATGGAGCCAACCCGTGTTGTTGAAGCTATGAATGTCGCCGCATGTGTTATTCAACAGTGGATTCGAGGTTTCTTTGCAAAGAAAACACTGAAGCACATGCTAAAAGCTTTAGTTACTTCGTTGGCTATAAATATGGACAAAAGCGCTATAAAGATCCAAAAAATTGCGCGAGGTATGCTCGCAAAAAATCGTGTAGCACGCTTCAAAGTCCACGTTAAGAATTTATTGTGGTTACAAATGAAAGACGATTTGAGGTACAAATCGAAAATGTTGTATCATGTTTTCCCAAACTTTGAGCTTGAGCGTCCGTGGACACCGGTCGGTGGGCCCGCATGGTTATTGCCACTTGTGGAAGAGGCTGCTATAAAAATTCAATGCTTGTATCGCAAGTATGCGGCTAGGTTGAAAACACTGTACCGAAAGCGTTTTGAAAATGATCGTAAATTAATCGCTAAATCTGACAGCAGAAGCTTCGCATCGACAACAAAACTGGTAGCACAGAACTCTTTGTCATGGGATTTTTTGTGGGACTTTGAAGTTGCCTTTGAAGCCAACGAAATCAAGGTACAACATGCGGCTCGTATAATACAACGATCCATGCGACGTTTTTCAGTTGCTCGAACTTTACATTGGCGCCGAATGTTAAAAGCTGCAAAGACGAGGAAAATGTTTCGCCAGCGCCTTACGCAGCCCCCTGGGGCAGCAGAAACACAAGAACTAAGCGATTCTATTTTTGATAGCTTTTCGACTTCAGTCAACAAAGGGAGCATGTCGCATGCAATGTTAATGACTAAAAAGTCAGTCTTGCGTTTTTATTTCGATAAAGCAGCGTGTCAATGTTACAAGCAAATGAGAAATAAAATCCAGCGTTGTGCTCTCTTAGTAGCACCTTTGGAAGGACTCTTGAGGCCAAAACGTTATCGACGTGTTTTGGACCTGATAGATCGACAAGAGCAGGGGGTGATCTCGAGGGGATGTTTCAGAGAATATATCAGGACCAAAGGTAACCAATCGATAAATATTGGAGTCCAAAATCGCCCCATGACCCCATCGCATTTGATGCTCCTACCCGCAGACAGAAGTTGGATGATAACCCCGATTTTTGGCCACAAAAAATATAAATTCAACCTTACAGAACGTGGGCTATCGACAGTTCAACCAGCAATCCATAGCGCCGGAGCATATATCATGGCCCAAGAACATTTGCGTGAATCTTCAATCGGGTATCAACGACTGCTATTTGCACGGCAGAGGAGGAGATGGGTGTTGAAATGTCAGTTACTTCCTGTTGATCGGTACGAAATGCGACTTGCGACACGGAAGAAGTGTTTCCCATCCGACATCTTTGAAACTGAAACACCCGGCCATCGTGCAGATCGGAAAGTCATGAAAGTGATTTTGCGATCTCGGTTATTACCATTGGATGCCAAAATTGATTTCAAGGCCCAATGCATGGAAAGGTTAATTGCAAGGTTATCTTCTCGATCAAAATTGATGCCATGTGATAAATTAATAGGCGATGACAATGAAGATATGGAGACTTTTCAAGACTTTAGGGATAATTCTAGACAAGTGACCGAAGAAGAAACCGAGGAAAATACCTGGACAGATTGTGATCTGACTATGGGAGATGAGCCAAGCCCTCCTTTTCGTGACATAGGTCGCAGGTGCAGTAAAAACACAGTACAAGAGAAAAATAATGCACCAGAGACGAAATCTACATCGAAACTGCTACCTAATGACCAAGCCTATCCTATACTCTCAAAACAAAAGAAAGAAGGGGGAGATAAATTAGTTAAACAATTGAGAAGAGAGCGCAGGCTGAAAAAGTTGAAGAAACGAAAAGAAGTAAAAGAATCTATGGACAAACTTACCCATAATATCGCAATGTTGGAAAAGAAAATCATGCAACAGAGGAAGCGATCAAGAAAACGGGGGAAAAAGTCAAGTCGTACATCGAAGAAGCGCGAGGTTAAAGTGAACGAAATTTTTGAGTGGACGAAGGCTGGAATTGAACACGAAGATGACACCGTGGGCGAAGATTCTACTGATGAAGACGAACCACTAGTTGGGGGGACAATGCTAGATACAGAGAATGCGAAGAAAAAGAAGATAAAAACCCAGTCCACAAGTACAATTTTTGAAAACGTTCGATATGCACATAGTGTAGGTGAAACTTTGAAGTCTTTAGTAGAAGATTTGGAACACGAAGCACTGGCAAACAACTTAAAAAAATGGGAAAAGGCACTTGCACGTAGAGAGCGATTAGTCACGCCCAAAACAAATGAAGTGAAGTATGTGCCGACCTTAGCAGTAGGGGTGCCGGTCAAGCTATCGCCAATTGTAAAGATTGAAGGGAGCAAACAGAAAGGGAAGTACCAGTTGGATGAATGGCGAGTCGCAACGCCCTCCACTGTATTTAACGAAACTATTTCAGAAGCAAAGGGGAGGGAAAAAAAGGCTAACCGAGGGTATTCGAAGATGATTTCCAAAGCCCGTAAAAGTAGGCGTTTGCAATTGTACGAGAGTGCCTATTTATCACCACTTTTCACAGATAGCAGTAAATCTCCTCGCGGAAGTGCCGCTGAAGCAGTGAAATCCCTTCGTAAATCTTCAGCAAAGATTGAAGTCGAAAATGAGGGACTTTATCTGAAAGCATGGCGCTTGGCGATGGGAAAAAAGTCGTAAGCAATCATTTGGTACAAAAATGCCCAATTTGATAGGACATACGGTAGCTAACTAGACTATAAGTATAAAGGTTTGAGACAGCTGTGGTGGTCGTGGTCTCACGGTCTCACTTCGTTCGTTTCCATTTTCAATTTAGAGAATCATCTACGAGGAGACGAGGAGTAATCAAAGTAAAGATAGACGGGAAATATAGAGGTGTGAACCCATACTTTCATGCCACACACGTTAGTTCCGCTCACTTGCTGAGTCAACGGCGCACGTTTGATTAGATATCTCCATTATGCCGCCGGTTTACTCGCTTGGAATAGATGCTTCCACTCAATCGTGCTCGGGTGTAGTCATCGATATAGAACGGAAGGTGATAGTAGCAAGCGAATCAATTAACTTTGGTGCCCAACTGCCACAATATAATGCACCCTCTGGTTTCATTAAGGGGGGGCATCGTGGCGAAGTTCACTCTGACCCATGCATGTGGCTCGACGCACTCGATATGTTATTTGAAAAATTGAAAGTGACCTGTGACCTTTCGAGTGTCTGTGCGATCTCTGGTGCCGGACAACAACACGGGAGTGTATACTTAAACAAAGACTGGGAGGAGGCCCTTTCATCTTTGAAAACCACAGAGAGTCTAGCGAGCCAACTGAAATCCACGTTTTCTCGGAAGACTTCCCCAATATGGATGGATTACTCAACGGAAAAAGAGTGCATTGAAATAGCAAAATTTGTCGGTGGATCTGAAGTAGTTTGCCGAAAGTCGGGCAGCCAGGCGATTGAACGGTTTACTGGTCCCCAAATTCGTCGTTTTGCCAAACTCGACCCTTCTGCTTACAGCAAGACTTCACGGATTCATTTAGTTAGCTCTTTCGTTTGCAGTGTTCTTATTGGTAAAGATGCTTTCATAGATACGGGTGATGGTGCAGGAATGAATCTGATGAATATTGATACTTGTGACTGGGACGAGGACTTGCTGGAAGCCACTGCAGAAAGTTTGCGCGACAAACTTCCTAGGATCTGCGACGGTGTGACAAAAGCAGGCTCTTTGCATAGTTATTTTTCTACCAAATATGGATTTTCGCAGAACATCCCTGTGGCCGTTTTCACTGGCGATAACAACAGCAGCCTTGTTGGAATGGGCGCTGCCACCGAAGGTAAATTGGTGGTCTCACTTGGAACATCAGATACAGTTTTTGCGGCTATACCTGCATCTGCTGGGACTATTGCTGACCCAGCAGGCTATGGTCATACTTTCGGGAACCCTTGTGGCGGATTGATGTCGCTGCAATGTTTTGTGAATGGTTCGCTGGCACGGGAAGCTGTAAAAGATCGGTATGGGTATAACTGGGAACAGTTTTCGGAAGCACTTAAAAATACACCACCGTGCAATAATGGAAATATAATGATTCCGTTCTTTCGCAACGAACAAAGTCCGAAGGTAAGCATCGACGCCCCCGTACTTGATGGATCAGAGGCATTCACAAAATGGGATGACGCTGATGCATGCATTCGTGCATGCGTAGAAGGACAAGTGATGAACATGAAACTGTGCGTGGATTGGATGCAGCTCCGCCCTGAAGTAATTTATTTAACCGGGGGTGCTTCCCAAAACAATGAAATTGCCCAAATAGTCGCAGACATATTCCAGGCGAGAACAGAGCGCCTCGCTGTTACTTCCTCCGTCGCTCTCGGAGGAGCTATCCGTGGTGCGAGTGTTTGTATGGGTTTGCAATTGTCGGAGTTAGAGACCTCGTTTTGTACACTGGGTAACGCCATTGAACATCGCATAGAGTTGAAGGAGGCGTACCGCAACGCCTTGAGCAAGTTCGCGGCATTAATGTCGTCGATAGGTCGTTGAACTTGAATACTGTACTTATTTACGTATTTACTACTATCACTAACTAAGGACTAAGGAATGAATGCGTGCAAATGTGCAAATGAGTGAGAGAGAAGGGGGCTAGTCTTTTGGCTGTTTACTTACTGGAACTACACAAACAGTGAAAAACGATTACTGTATTGTATTGACAAACAACCATGGGGAAACCAGATAATGTATAGGTACCGTAGGGAAAACAAAACTGCATCTTTTGGTGCTCGCTTTAGTCACTCGACTGACGGAAGTTTGTGGCCAGACATACATCCATATCTTGAAGAAAAGCGGAGAGACTTTTCATCTGCTTATAACTTACGTGTGCCCACGAAAAGTTACTATGGCCTCGCATTTTATGCTGAAGCTTGTCGCGTTGACCCTTGCAGTTGACTTCTCATACGGTCGTAGTCTTTTGCGAAAGTCGGGAACTCTAAGAGCTTCTACAATATTATCTGATCCTTTGAAAGACCAATCTCTTGCTCCTAGCTCAGAGTTTGTAATAGACAGAAACACTCAGATCGGGCTCGGCAATGCGTTCGACAATCCAATCAAGAACGCAGCCTATTTGAACGATTTTGTGTCGGTATCAAAATATGAAGCCCGCGAGGCTGCAGACGCCCCTCTGAATCCAAAGGAGACCGCCGCAAGGTATGCGTTTTCGGGTCTTAAGCAGCCTAAAAAGCTATCAATGGATGGCGACCGGCTAAGTAGCGTAAATTCTCTCAGTAATATTGATACGCGAGTTGACACCGAATCTTGGAAGGAGGCAAACGAAAATATTGACAGTCCTGAAAATATTGAAACTCCTCCCACTTTTCACGCTGCACCTGATGATCCTAACTTCGGTTCACTCGATAAACCAATGGCACCTTCGGCTTCTAAAGGGTTCCCTTCTGCTCCGCCCGGAGGAGGGAGTAAACGGAATGCAGGATCTGGTAATGCAGGATCTGGCGTTATCACACCGGGTGGTTTACCCGGCAATTATGGCAGCCAACCGAGTAGTCCAGGTGGAGGGTTTGGTGCAGTGCAAGGGGGTAGTGGCGATGCTTGCTCTTCACCAACTCCTGGGTTTTTACCTGGTCGGGGAAGCCCAGCATTATTCAGACAGCTCGAAGGTAAGTATTCCTCATGCAGGTGTTTTACATTATAAGCTCGTGTGATCATGTCTAACAATTTCTCTCTCTCTCCATTTTCTTAAAATAAAAGATCACGAAGGCAACATACCCCGAGTCTACAAAGACTCTCGAGGGTACCCAACTTTCGGGATTGGGCATTTGATCACTAGCAACGATGAAGAGTACGGCAAACCTGTTGGCACTCCTGTCAGTCCAGAACGAGTTCAAGCTGTCTTCAGGTACGATGCCATGAAGCATATCAATGAAGCAAAACATCTTTATCCAAACTTTGATGCCTTGCCAGAAGAGGTGCAACTGATTGTGACAGATATGGCGTTTAACATGGGGGCGTCTGGTGGGGGTGGGTTAGCGGCATTCAAAAATATGAAACGTGCTGTACTTGCAAAACAGTACGGGAAAGCGGCTGATGAAATGACTTCATCTCGATGGTGCGGTCAAGTAGGGAGGCGATGCACAAATTTAGTTGGACGGATGCGGGCTCTTGGCAATTGCTGACTATATATTTTATATGACATATATATTTTGTTTAATTTAAAATAACATATAAGTTAACATAAGCTTATCATAAGTTATGATATTTATATTAAATAGTAAGATAGTAAGGCTGTATTTAATTAAACACTTCCTGTCTCAAATATCAATTTTAGCGATCACCATCACTATTTTCTTCCATAAAAAGACTCCTTGTCACTCAAGCCTCATTTATTAATAATCACATAATCACCTTCTCCCTCGACCCACGCCCCTCTTATTTCGCCCGCGGTTACTTCTACCGTTGCCTCTGCCTTTTCGGCTGCGATCACGAGAGCCAGTACTGAATGACCCCGGGGTTTTATCGACAAACGGCGTGTCAGAAATGTTTGTCTTCTTTACTACACTCCCCCTATCTGGACCATGGGCACCACTTTGCCGCGCTTGGTTTCGCTCCCCATCACGCCGACTATCTCCCCCGCGGTCCATGTCGCGCTGACGTGAAGTCTGCCGAGGATTTTGAGGGATAGGTGACGCTGAGCGTTGCCGTTTCCCTCGTGATCTTTCGCGAACATTTCGTTTAATATTATCGCGATCAGGAGGATTATCTCCACGATAAGATCGGGGAGGAGATCGGGAAGAAGACATAGAATCTGCAAACCGATTATGTTGTGGTTTGTTAGTGCCCTTCTCATTGCCAGTGCCCCGTCCTCTCGGTGGCAAAGTATTTGAAACAGTATCGACCGACTGTGGTGGTGGTGGTGGTGGTGGTGATGGTAGAGGCGGGGCTTTCTGCGAATCTCTCGAGCTTGGCGTGTATGTTTCAGCGTTCGAACTGGCCTTCCCCTGCGCCCTATTGAATGTACGGGCGTCCCTTCTACTGTTACTCCGGTGTCCTTGCTTATTTTTATCACGCTGATCCCAATCCCGATCCCTACCCCAATCTCTACCTCGATCTCTGTCTCCTAAACCGTGCCTACCACCCCTGTCGCCATCGCGACGGCGGTCGTTAAAGCGATCAATTTCTCGTTCTCTAGTATCATTGCGCCGAGCGTTATACGAACGCTCTACTGGTCGGTGAAAGTCTCTTTTTTCATTTGGCATAGCACCCTTGGGAGGTGGTACGAGGGACTTCGATGAATTTATCCGACCTGTCGCACTTTCATGATCACTTAAAGTTTTGGCCACGGCAGAGGGTGCTCCAAATTCTTTTTTTGGCGTAAAAACTTTGGCGTCAGGATTCAAAGTCTTCTCCTCCGTACTTGTTTTGTCGTCACGCCGTCGTCCGCACTTGCGGCAAGACAACCGATCCATAAAATTTGAAGCTTTGCACATATGACACGACCATTCCTCTCGTTTTTCTGGTCGATACCTGGTACCAACATCACCCATTTTGTCTAAGTCATCAAAATTGTATTCCTTCTCCACCTTTGCTTTGCGTTGGGTGGGGTTCGGATCGATGTTCGGATCGTCCTTCTTCCTCTTCACCAGCATTACGCGATATTGTTTGGCAACGGTTTTTACATCTGCCCGCTTTTCTTCATTTAGCAACGTGTCAATAGCCTTGTCTATGATACTCATCGTAGCTTTCGTACCAGGATAAAAGTCGACGATTTTTGAAAGGACAGTCAGCGTATTCCGAGTCGTCATGTAATCACCACAGGAAACAGCACTCTTAAAAATTTTCGTTTTCTTCTTGCTCCATTTTGCAAGCAATTTTTCGAAGTTCTCAAACGACACAGTACTTCCTCCACTCGCAAACTTCCCTGCACATTCAGCTTCATAATTTTCACGCTTGGACCAAAAATGTGTTAATTTCAATGTTTCAGAAAGAAATAATCCTATACCAGACGCTTCACGCTCTGTTGAACAGTGGACCATGACAGGAATGCACCGTTCAATCATGTCAAAGTATTTCAAACTTGGCCAATTGCCATTACTACAGTGTAACAGGTAAACGAAGCGAGCGCAAAAAAACGCATCTTCTGGGCTTTGACTCAAACGGGGAAGCAAACAATGCTGTAGAAAATTCTCAAGAAGCGGAACTTCATCCACAACATTCGAGGCATAATACCAACTAGTCGGTTTGGTTTTCAAAATATTCAGTACTTTTTCAACATGCACTCGTTGAATGTTTTCTTCTTCTTCCATTGCAACCAAAGTATCAGTTTTTTTCCGAATTTTTTCTGTAATAGAGTCATCTTGGGGATAAGTTTCTTTCCACCGCTGGAGTTCCTTTCGAATTTTCTGCTTTTCCTGAGTGTATTTATCCCCAGGAAAACAAATATCGTATAAAGACAGGCTCCAAAACATGAGGTAAAATTCGGCTGACATATGCTTGAAGATTTTTGAGTCTATAGATTTGTATGTTGATAAGGTCGGTATAATGTTCGTTGGACTCCAAATTTCGAGAAGACGCTTAGACGAATCATCGTTCATTTTCAAATCGGTCAATCCAAATTCAGACTCCCTTTGCAAACGAAACGCGGGTCGTGCCATGACAAATGCTATTTCAGGACGCAACTCAAATTTGGTTAGTAACTCCGACAAAGTTGGCAGCATACTAATGTATAGAAAGTCCGATCTCTGCCCCCCTGGCTGGGCGTAATACTTTAGAGACAAAAATTCAATCAATTGGATGAGAGTTATCGAGCATTGATCATACAAATTTCCGATCAACTTGAGCTCTTTTGACTCCATTTCGAATGCAATGGCGCCTAATTGTTGTGCCATCAGTATCAGTAAAGCGAACGATAGGGGTTTACCACTCCCATAAATGGGAGGTTGCATCATCGACTGCGATAAGTAACGCTTTGACTTGTCTATTGAACCTTCCATTTCCTTGGTCATTGCACTTTCGAAAATCAGTATTTGCCCTCCAGCACGACCCTGTAATTGGTCAGTGGATAAATCGTCCAAAACGGTTGCACCAGACATCGACCCAACAAGTTCTTTTAAAAAAATTAGGTCTACCGACGTTTTTTCTTCCAGCATGTTTGAAACATATTGCAAAATACCCCGGTGCTCCACGGAGGGGTATCGACGAAACAGTGTCCCAGCAAATAATGAGAGCGACTGAAGCCACTTGGCGATATTAGTTCCGTCCTCCTTGAACTTGACCCTGGGACTGGATAATTTGTCCAATACACAGAATGCAAGGACATCGAAGGAGAGAGGCGACAAATTCCTGAAGGAGTCTACTACAGGGATAATCATGTTGTCGAACCTTTCAAGTTGGTCCAGTATCGTTGAAAACACAATCAGTGGGTTCGATAGCGCCAATTTCGCAATTTTCATTCCTTGTTGCCGTGCATTTTCTTTAGCCAAACCTTTCATTACAGTCTTGGTGCGATGTTGCGCCTCCGCCTTTGCAATGATAAGGCTTTGCCTCTTTGTGTAGAGACTGACTTTCCACTCTGCATACATTTGGTAGCGCATATAGTAAGGGATCACCAGCAGAAGATCCCACAGAGCAGCACCCAGTCCAACATTCTGATTGGAAGTAGATAAAGCAGGAAGCATGCAACGCCCAACTATAGCGAGTATCCATTTTCTTTGGGCAGGGATTTCTAGTACTTGTTCTGTCTGTATGGCATGCCTCAACATTCTGCACAGTTTGGTGTAAAAAAAAACATCTTTACCAACATTTTCACCAAGTCGTAGAACGACGGGTCCTATTCCAGACCCAAGCGATGTGAATGAAGTGGCGTCTTCCAGCATGGAAAACAAAGTCTCACTTTCCGAAGCATCACTGCCGGCTAAGGTGCCGCCAAGAGCATTCCCACAGTTTGCTGCCGCACTCTTTGCCAACGGGGTAAGGTTGAGCTTCGAACAGCAGAGATTGGGTGGCAGTGTACGGTATAACAGATCGATCAATCTACTCCCCATGGACATCAAGTGTTTGATAACATTTAAGTCTGACATAGGATCTCCACCTTGTTGATCCAGTATACTCAGAAAATCTTTCGCAGCTTGCCATGCCTTCAGATCATACATGCCAGACAGGATTCCAAACTTTTGGTTCGCTTGAGAAAATTTAGCATCATAC
>Ga0099797_100055_pt1 | contig 61450 bp, 61 predicted proteins | sample Uncmet_Sort48C_1_FD_89871 | JGI IMG/M metagenome (GOLD analysis project Ga0099797, IMG submission 89871) | Marine eukaryotic communities from CALCOFI LINE 67, Pacific Ocean - C012_Sort48C_1 | ecosystem: Environmental > Aquatic > Marine > Oceanic | place: Pacific Ocean: Monterey Bay | collected...
AAAAAACGCGTCACCTGTTCAAAGCGGGAGCGCCCCATGCTTTTGAACTCTCCCCTGGAGTCAGCCCCATTGCTCAAACCTGGTCTATTCTTTCCCACAATCACAGGCGGCGATACATCAGGATTGTCAGATAAATGTGAGAAGGAAGATGCTGCTTCTTCCACAAATAATGATAGTTTTAAAAACGAGGAGCAAAAGCTGGAAAATGAAAAGTTGAAATTGAAAATCGCCGAGTTTAACGTGGTCGCCAAACTGCGCCAGCTGTGGTTTTCTATTGCCACCCAAGATATTAACAATCAAAAGCAGATGTACCAGGATTGGCTCCGCCTGCCCCGGATGGCTTTGTTGGCGCTTTTCGCCGGCAAGCACGGTTTTGCTGCTGCTGTTCCTTCTTCCCAATTTTTGAATTCCTCCTCCAAGGGCGCTCTTCCTGATAGCAGCAGTCAAAAAATCCAAAACAAAAAGAAGAAGGGAAAGAATGTTGTTGCCGCCGATATACCGCTCCCGCTGCCCTTGTTTGTGGATCTCTCCGCTCCGGAAGAAGCTAATGATCTGTTGGTGCACGACGCTTTCCTGTACACTGCGTTTTTGGGTCGGCGGAGCCAATCATCGCCGCTTCTAAAGAGTACTAAGGCCGATTCTTCTCGTTTTGTGTCATCAACGGCCAGAAGAGCTGCCCACCTTTTGAACGCGGAAACTCCGATGGTCGCGGGGCCGCGCATGCATCCGCGGCTGGAGGACCACGTATGCGACCGCTCGCCGACGCGAAACGTGGTCACGCCCCGACACCCGACGGACGTCTTTGAACTGCAAGACATGATGAGCGCCCGCGGTTTCCGCGAGGTGTATAAGGAACAAGTGCAGGCCGTGCGTCGCCAGCGGCGGCGGGAGAAGGAAAAGATATTGAACGAAAAACGGCTGGCTGAGCCGGTTTTTTCCGCCAGAAAACGAGCTGCCGGCGGGTTGGGAGGAGTTTTTTGATGTAAAAGAGGAAAGACTCTACTACCACAACGAGCAGACGCAAGTGACGCAGTGGACACACCCGGCAACGGCGGAGTCGGCCGAGTCCGACAGCACCAGCGATGAGGAGGAGGAATCGGACGAAGAATTTTCCAGGATTTTTACATCAACGGAGACGAATGGTCAAGAAGGTGAAAAAGAAGACGTTCAAGACGATGAAAAGGCGAAAGAAGAAAAAGTAGAGGCCCCTAAAAAGCGGGTCGCGGATGAGGATGACGGCCCCTCGTCGCTGTTTCCGGCGCCGACGGGTGAGGACGACGAAGAGACCGGAGACGGGAAGCGCCAGAAGAAGGAGAAGCAACCTACTGAGGCGGAAGGACCCAGAAAAAAACTCGTGGTGCGCGACGCCCAGGGAACATTTGACCTATCATCATCAGGTACTAACTGGTCCCCGGACTTCCTCTCCAAATCGAGTACGGATTTCGCGACCTCATCAAGTAGTGGCGGCATCGAAAAGACACCTGAGGATTTGTCAAACAGAAGATCCCCGGAAGATGTTTTCAAAAGCAGGCAGCAGCATTTCGACACTGCGCCCCACGAGGCCTTGCCCGTGTGGGCCATTGTGGAGCTGACATTGATGGAGTTCTTCGATCTGGACTCTGAGCTGATCAGCGAATCATCTCCCTCTCTCCAGGACAAAGTGCCGCTCCCTACTCTGGTGCAGCCCAAAAGCACTGCTCAGAATGCGGGCGCCTCCAATACACAACAGCCTTCCATAGGTGGTGGGGAAATGAATCATGCAGACTTCCAGACCGGGTTGGGGCTCGCATGGCGCGCATTGGAAGCCGAGCGCCGCGCGTTCAGCGCGGATGTGAATGAGCAGACAGACACGAAGAGAAAATACGAAAGAGAAGCACAGCGTTTGTGGAGCGTTTGGGTACGATTTTTTTTTCTTTTTGATCTGCTCTGTATGTATCTATGACAGTCATTCCTAATATGTATCATCAGTACGCAGCGCAGCATTCCGTATTGTTTTTTCAGTATCAAGCAATTCACGTATGTATTATTAAAGGTGAAGAAGTTGGGCGACTTTCAGCGAGCGTACCGCAGTGCTTATCGACGGCTGGCTGGAACGGACGACGCCGTTGTCCAGGCGCGGGCGACGGCTGTGGCCACCAATTCGAAAGATACCGCGCAGCGGCTGAAGCCGGGGTCCAAGATTGCGGAAATACGCAAAAGCAAGGAACTCAATATCATTAAGAACGACACGGAACACCAAAAGAAAATCCAAAACCTCCTTTCGCAAAGGATCAAGCGCTACAACGCGGCGGAGCTCCGTTTGCGCGAAACAGCGAAGACAAGGCGGGACTTTCCGAAATTGACAGAGCCCCCCGCGCCTGCAAAAACAGCAGAGGAACTGGGCGATCCGCTCGAATTTCTGCTGCCTCCTGAAGAGGAACTCTTGCGCATCCCGAAGAAGAAGTTAGAAAAACAGCAGCGAGAACGGTTGCTCCGCATTCGGAAATTCGTGGACGCTGTTTTGAATTTGATGCGGGAAGACGTGAACTACGCCACCGGACCCACGTCGACCGTGCTGGATGGCGACCACAACTCGTCGTCGTTGGATGGCTTGTGCGCGTTTTTGCACAAGGCGGTCAGCGGGCTGCTCCAACGCGGCGGGCAGTCGCGTCGGGTGAACGATGGGAAACTGAAAACCTTCGTAGCGCCGGGGGAGCACATCGCGTGGTTTTTCGCAAAATCAGGAATTTCTCCGACGAAGAATTCGAGTGGGGAGGAGGAAGAAGAATCGAGTGAGGAGAAGGACGTTGAAAAGTCCATTAGTTCTCCGATGAGCGGCAAAAAAAAGGCGTTTGGGACGAATGCCAAAAGTTCTTCAATTCCCGAAAAAAAGGCGGGCGGGGTCTATTTGAAACCAGGCGCCGGAGAACCGACGTCGTTCGCAAATATGCTGGAGGTGATCAACGGTGGTTTCGTGAAAGAACTTAAGGACAAATCGTTTTTCGGGGTTCAGGAGCGTTTGGTGTTCGAATCCTTGGAACAGGAAGTGCGCGAGGCGCGGCGCCGAGGCGAAGAACTCCGGAAAACGCAGAACAAACTGGATGAAGCGCGAAAAAAGGCCAAGCGTGATGCGGAGAAGGCGGTGAAAGAAAAGACGCTTGCGGAAAAAGCGGCAAGAGCAGCGGAGGAGAAGGCCGCAAAAGAAAAAGCACAAAAGGCCGCGGAGGAGGCGCTGAAGAAGGAAGCCGAGGAACAGGAGCGGGCTCAAAAAGCTGCGGAGGAAGAGGCGCGGAAAGCAGCAGACCTCGAGGATTTGTTGTCTCCCACACCGAAGAAAACGTCGAAGTCGGCGAAGAAGAAAGCCACCAAGAAATCGACCGCCAAGGCGAAAGACGTAGAGGCCCCTACAATTACCGTTGAGGAAGTCCGAGATACCGTTGCAGAATTCGCAGAAGGTGTGGCGGAGGACAATGCAGGAGCTCCTTTGCCACAAAAAGGATCAGAGGAGGTTGTACAGAAGAAGAAAAAGGATCTCACGATTTCAGGGTCCTCGTTCACGGGCTTTGACAGGTCCACAAGTGCAGAAAGCGCTTCTTCCCACCACACATTATCCTCGCAGAAGAGCACTACTGAAGAATCGCAAGAAGATGCGGCAGTCACTTGCGAGGACGTGCCCGAGTTCGCTTCGCAGTGGGACGCGGTGGGACCGAAGGGGAAGAAGCAAAAAGGAGGGAAGAAGCAGAAGAAAAAGCCTGTCGTTGATGCTGCGAAAGAATCTGCCAACGAGGACGCTGGTGAGAATTACGAGCAGGACGAAGGTTCCATTCTTGCAGCAAGTTGCGGTCGTGAAGAGACTGCTTCTGCTGAACGACAGCAGCAACAGCTCGAGACCGCGCAAAGTGAGCGGGACGACTTGGAAAGCGTGGAACGGGCCGTGGAGAGTGCGTTGAGCCGAGCAAAGAGTAAGCCGCAGCAGCTCCCAAGAAGGGTTGCTACAACCACATTTTCAGATTCATCCGCCGCTGCACATCCGAGTGCGACATCGCCCGGTCAATCTTCTCCTGCAGCAGCAACATCGAGCATCACCCCTCCTCCGGGTCTATTCACCCCTCCTCCAGGTATATTCACAGGGGAACCTGTTGTTCTTGACAGGGAAACCCCGATCTGGCGGCAACAGCTTGAGTCATTGGGCATCCTCTCGCAGCGCAAGAAGCATGGTGCCCTCGCTCCTCCTCCGGGTCTAATGACAGAAGAAGGCTTACCGGTGCTTCCAACCCCGCCCCCGGGTCTTCCCCAGAGCTCTTACAGCGCTATCAAAGCAGTTCGTCGTACCCTGGTCAAAGATCAGCATGAAAAAGGCGAGAACAATGATCAAGGCTTCAAAAACGCACTGTCGAAGTTATGGGAACGCCTGCACACGAACGCCGACGACGAGGAGAAAACATTACAAAAAGCCGAGAAGGAAAGTTCTCTGTATGCAGAGAAGGAGACCACGAAAGAGTTCCTTGCGCGTGTCCACGGACGAACGATGAACGATATAGTCCATGAACGGACGATGGACGATATCATCAGTTTTCAAGCACTTGGTGAGGACGAGCAGAGCCACGGTTCCTCGTCGAGTTAAGACCAGGACCAGTGCCAGGTAACATCCGTTGGATGAGCAGGTGACGACGGTGAGGAGTGTCTCGATCTAATACAGATGTAGGTGATAGAAAATAGATATATCACGTAAGGATTTTTGGAAAAAAAATATTGAAAAAGTAAAGATGAAATGAGACAACTGAATTCCCAAGAAAAATGAATGAACAGAATTCTCTTTATTCCCCCTTCTCATTAAATGCATGCAAAATAAATTTGTGGAAAAGTAAAGTCGCAAATTGCGCACGCCGATATACATAGTGTGCAATCTCAAGGCAATCGGGTTCTGGTGTTCGTTCTGTCTTCTTCAATTTGTGTAAAAAGTATACCTAGTACAAGTTCGCTTACCTTATAATGTTCCGTCCGGGATTCTTTTTCTCCTTCGTTCTATTATGTGAGAAGCATCAGTCACCCTCTCAGCGCATATTATCATCACACAAAGTCATCATACATGCCCCTTCAGAGGTGAGTTTGGGAATAGTCGTAGCGTACGTGTGTAGCTGATCATTATTATCGTGGCACACATTGTAGTGCCGCGAGCCGTATGACATGATATTGTCGATAGTTGAAGATTGAATACTGGTATTATATTGGCGTTTTGGGCGCCCGGTTTGCCCCCCCCCCCCCGCAACAAAACATAAGGGGCCCCAAAAGCTTGCAGGGGGCGTGCAAACCTCATGATGGCTTCCTCTTCCAAAAGAGACGGGGGGCAGAGCTCCACCTGTTTCTGCGGCGCGCATGTGAACCCGTCAAACGTCGAGTGGACGTGCGTCTTGTGCAAGACCCGTTTTCACGAGGCCTGTTTGAAACGGCAGTTCAAAGACCAAAATGCTGAGCGTTGGGAGCGGGCTGTGAAATGTAAAAGCGAGTTCGTGTGCGCCCGGTGCCGGTTGAAGCACCTGGACAGCTTTTTTCCGGTAAAAGAGGCCATGACGCAGACCTTCTTCGTAGAACAAAAACGCGCGAGCCAGGAGGAGGTCAACATAACCTTCGACGGGGCGATGCTACAAAAATTTTTCAGAGAGCATCCGAATGTGCTCGTTCATTTGCGGTGCGTCCGGCTGGATGACTGGCAATAGCCTTTTTTTTTCATATTATGAGAGTAGTGTATAAATATTTGTCAATAGCCTTTAAACGCTCTCTATGGAAACATTCCTTGAAATTCTATTGTTATCTTAAGTGTATGATTTGAACTTCAAGAATTTTAAGATTTATATAAAAAGGGACTTTTCCGCACCGCACTGGCCGTATTCGATGGGTTTTTATTTAAACGGTATCGAGCGGTCGGACGGGAGCACCGGCAAGGCCTTCATACCGCCCCCGCAGCATGGTCACGTGCGGAAAGAACGGCCCCACATTGACTTAACGAAATTACCAATAGCTGGTTCGGTCAACAAGTTGCGCCTGGTCTGCAAATATTACACCGGCAACGAGCCGCTGGAGGGTGGCGCCGAGCCGCGTGGCTTTGCCTTCGGGCTTTTCTGGTGCTTTTTCATAATGATAGTACTGTGTATAAACATGTTTTATTATAGCCTAATAACGCTCTCTACGGAAAATTATTCCTCAAAGAACATTGCGTGCATAAAGGCAAATTGAAATTCTGTTGTTGAAGGTGCAAAGCGTCCTCGAGCCACGACGTGAAGCAGAAAATTTTGGTGTCCATGCGGAGCCGCGATCACCAGAATAAGCCCGGGAAGAAGATAGGTGATCGGATTTCGCAATTTTTAGAGAAGCGGCAGCAGCACGGAACGAACGATGATGAAATTCAGTTTGTGGCAGAGAACGTGGACACCGAGGGCAAGAGTTTCTCATTGAATTGCCCGATTTCTGGTTGTCCGATCGAGGTGCCTACTATCAGTCGGAACTGCGAGTCGCAGCACTTGCAAACTTTCGATTTAGATTCGTTTATCATGGCCAACAACGAGATGCGAAATTTGAGAACGCGGTGGAAGTGTCCCGTTTGTCAAAGCAGGGCCCGCGCGTTTGATTTGCGGTTTTGCAAGTGGACGGCGCAAGCTTTACAAGTTGCCAGGAAAAAATATGGGGACGACCTGGAAGACATACCCGACAAAATTTTATTAGATAACGAGGGCACGATCAGTTGGAACTACGCCGAGGCGAAGATCCAGGAGCGCTTGTCGAAGGGAAAACAGGATTTCGCCGTACTGAACGTAGATGAAGAAAAAGAAGAGGAAGAAAAATCGAAAGAGAAGAAGAGAAAAATGTCAGGGTCACCGAAAAAGGAGAAAATGGCCGTCAAGCGCGCCCGCCAAGCAACACCTCCTCCGGCCAGCGCCCGCAATAATAAGAAGGACGTCATTGAACTCCTGAGCGACAGCGATTGAGGGAAGGGGTCCTATGATAGGTTGGAGTGATTTGGCATGCCCTGGAGATTGGTCAGTTTTTGATTTAGAGCTTTGTGAATTGTGTGTAATTGCAGCAATAGAATTGCAGAAACCATCCGGCGTACTGTGAAGTCTTTCTTTATACAGTGAAGACATCAATCCTAATCGCGGTTTTCTATCGCATTATTTTGGTGGCCCGGAAAATCAAGGACTCTTTGTGTACATTTATCCCGATTGCTAGCTTGGGTTCGGCATGTCCTCTCCTCCCTGAAATTGTGCAAAGCCGTCGCAAACTGTGTTTTATCCAAATAATATAGCGAGCTTCCTGCACATTTTGACAGTCACAACAGCTGCTTTTTTCTTCATCGAAATTAAACGTGGATCGCGCAGTCTCTGGTTCTTTCCGATTTGTCTCTTTCTCAATTTATTCTCAACGCCATCACCTTCCATAGTATAAGAGGAAGTATTCTTAAAGTTCCTAGGCTAGATTTGCAAACAGATCTGGGCAGTGTCAGCTAGTTGTGAATCTCCTACAAAAAGTAAGCAATTGAGAATACAACGCAATAATAAAGAGTCAAAACCAAATCATGGCCGATCGCCCCACTCACCCGCCCTTCGACACGATGTTCTTTCTGGGCAGGGGCCCCGAATTATTCGAGAACGTCACGATTCACTTCAAGCTCGCCCAGCTGGAGGCCTCGAAGCGCGGCAAGTCGGTGGAGGTTCTTCCCTTTTCCTATTTTAATTGTTTTCATCTGTTAATATCTGTCAAGCTGCTAATATCCGGACTGGAATTGCAGTACACACTGCGTAGCAAGTATTACTAATGCAGTAAAATGATTTTTTTTTTCAAAAAAAGATCGTCCTGATGCACGACGCGGCGTGGTGGGCGCAGAAGAACGGGAAAGGACAAAATTTGACAGCTGCCGCGCCCGACGATGACATGACAGTCGAACAACGCATGGCCAAATTGTGCAAAACGCCAAACGTCGCCGTGAACGTGTGCAAACCGTGCATGGTGTTTCGAGGCATTGTAGAAGAGGATTTGCACGAAAATATTAAGGTGATCGAAGGAATGGACTCCATGGAGAAGAAGGACGCGGCCAACAAAGTGCTGTGCTTTTTATGATAGATGGATTTCATTCTTAGGGGCCAGTCCCGAAGGCCCAGAAAATGTTGCGCGCTTCTGTTCGAATTTATTCGTGTTCTGCAACCCCCATGCCCATGCAATCGAATCGCAGCGATTCCCTCGACAGGGTGCGTCAGATTCCGAAGTTCGCAACCCTTCAGTATGTGCGTTTGCTGTTTCCTCAATCATTGAAGGTAATCTCTCAGACAGTCTTTCTTCCCATAATTGAATGAAAAAGATTCGATGTTGAGTTCATCAAATCCTATAAATTCCTATCGAACGCAGTCCCTGGAAGGTCCTGTTCTACGGTCCGTACGGAAGCTCATTGGAAGCACCACTGCACCATCATTACTAGTATTAGCTTGCACATGAGTATTATGTAGCAGTAGTTTTAGTTTATACCTACACATGACTGTTTGTGCCTCTGAGCGTGAGAAAAATAATTTTGCGGAGAAAAACAAGAGCTCTGCTGCAAAGAGCACATCATTACAAAAAATGGTTGCGGAAGGACAGGCTGAGGTCGGCTGCGAGCCGTTGACCATTCCCCGGCTGTGCAGCAGCCCTGCCTTGGGGGGGACTCTACTCGCCGGGGTGCAGCTCTCGCCAGACGGCAAGTGGCTCACTTTCCTGAAGGGCCGCGAGAAGCAGGCTGAATGCAAGGACCTCTGGTGTTTTCTCATATAGTTCTTTCAGTGGTATTAAGATAATACATGCTTGCAGCTTCGTTGGTGAATAGTTTAAGAATGATGATTTATCTTCCCCAAACCTAAAAAGGGCGCTAGAGGTCGGAAACATCGATTTGCAGGACGCAAACGCAAGCGCCAGCGACCGGGCCGAGCTCTTGATAGACGCCGACGGTCTCGAGATCTCCGAGCTCTCGAATGAGGAGAAGGTGTTAAACACTTAAACCATGTCAGCGTGTATATTAGTTCGAGAAGGAACCTCTATCGAAGAACAGCCTTGAAGTCATACAGAATCGTTGGTGGTTATATAATAGTTTCTCTCGTAGTAATACTCATTCCAAAGAGCAAGGCTCGGCGTGAGCGCATGCGGATTGGCGGTCTGTCCGGCATTGTGGAGTACCACTGGTCCGCCTGCTCCTCCCGAATTCTGGTCCCGGCGTCGGGCAGCCTGTACGTGTTTGACGTGAACGCTGGGAAGACGCTGAAAAAGCTGCGCAACCTGCCGGAGGGACCCTACACAGACGCGAAGTTTTCGCCGCAGAGCAAGTTTGTGAGCTTCGTCTTGCAACGAAATTTGTGGATCTACTGCTTAGAGAAGGAGGTTTTCTTTCTTGTTTTTTGGCATCTATAATATGTGTACCGCGGATACGTCAGGTATTATAAATTCGTATCGAGTACCACATTCATCGCGCCACCGTGAATAATTATGATGGAAAGTAGCCATTAGGGTAATGGCGAAGAACGTTTATCAAATTAAGAACAAAAAAAAGGAAGCGACGCAGCTGACGCACAGTGAAGACGAAAAGATCAGTTTCGGTGTGGCGGAATTCGTGGCGCAGGAAGAGATGCACCGCATGACGGGGTATTGGTGGGCGAAAGACGACACTCTCATCGCCTTTACGAAAGTGGACGAGAACCCCGTTGAAGTGGTCACTAGGAATGAGATCTACGCGGACGGCATTAAATTATTTGACCAGCCGTACCCCTACGCGGGCAAGCCGAACGCCAAAGTCGAGCTTTTCGTCCAAAACGTCAACAACACTGCGTCATCACAAGGTCCAGCAGTGAAGGTTCCGCTGAAACTCCACGACGGGACTGACGCAGAATATTTGGTGAGAGTGTATTGGGCGCCCCCGGCGCAAGTCCGTAGTACGACAGACCCCACCGACCGCGGCTGTGCTCAGTTGGTGTATATGATTCAGGATCGGCAGCAGAAACTGCTCGAACTGCACTTGGCCACGCTGTCTTTTCCGGATCCCGAAACACCGGCATATTTGCAAGACCAATCATTTCCGGCGTGCCCGACCAAGTTACTAGTAAAAGAAGCGAACGGGGAGAAGTGGGTGAACATCCCGTACGACTGCGACGTCCACTTCGACGACAGCAACTCCGGCGACTTCCTCTGGGCGACCGAGCGCTCGGGCTTTCGCCACCTCATAAAGGGCAACCTCAACGACGAAAAGTCGCCAGTTGGTTTGACCAACGTCACGGGGGACAACGCGGAACAATGGCAAGTCGACAGTGTCTGCCACGTAAACAGTGATGGAACCGTGTTTTTCACGGCGCGCGTAGATGATGTCAGGGAGAGCCACTTGTACACTGTGAACTGGAAAACCGCGATTCTGCAGTTTTACAAGTACGCAAAAGCAGGAACTACCATGAAAGATAAAATCACAAAAATTACAGATCTAAGAGGTATGCACAGTGTAAAATTTGCGAAAGACCCGAAAGCGAAGGTCTTCGTGGACAGTGTCCTCTCAGTTGATTGCCCGCCCCGCGTCGCGCTGTACGGGGCGGCGAGCGAGAGCGATGAGAAGAGCGTGCCGAAGTTCCTGTGCTGGATCTCCGAAAACTCACCAACGAAAACGCCGAACCACCCGTTGACACCATACTTCGGAAAAATCCAGACGCAGCCCGAGTTCGGCATTATCGACAAGAATGGTATGAAGAATTCAGTAAGTGACAATCAGAACTTCTCCATAGGAGGGCAAACTGTCGAATTGCATTATCGGTTGTGGAAGCCGACCGATTTCGATCCGGCAAAGAAGTACCCAGTGTTGGTGCACGTGTACGGCGGGCCGCACGTGCAGATGACTTCCCGGGGCAGTCGTTGGCACCACGCTTCTCTCTTTTTGCAGTTTTTGTTGCAGCAGGGAATTCTGATTTTCGAGCTCGATAACCGCGGCAGTGCGAACCGGGGCGTGGCTTTCGAAAACTGCATCTACCGGAGACTTGGCGAGCTAGAAGTACAGGACCAGTGCGCCGGCGTGGAGTTCTTGCGAAGTTTGAGTTTTGTCGACGCCAAGAAAATCGGAATTTACGGACACTCGTACGGGGGCTACATGACCTTGCTGAACACGCTGCAGCATTCAGATTTGTACTGCTGCGGAGTCTCCGGAGCGCCGGTGACCGACTGGCGCTTCTACGATTCGCACTACACGGAACGGTACCAGGGGACGCCCGAAGACAACGAGGAAGGTCTTTTATGGTATTTAATGTCGGTTTTCCAATAGATAGTTATCATAGGTGTCGACTGAGAAGAACTTCTCCCCCAATAATGAACATGTGATTCTGTTTTTCTTGTATACTATGTGAAAACCAGGAAGGGAAAGTATGAAATCATCACGAGCGAAGTCGTGATGGTTTGCACCCTCTGGGCGCACAGGCTCCGGTCGCCGGTGCAGAGATGATGTTGTTCTTCGGCAAATCGTCTTCTTTCGTGCGCCTTCTTTCGTGCTCGGTTGCGTTCGATATCACCACTGATTTCCGCTAGCCAATATGCCCTTTCGTGGCGAGTGGACATCGCCGGACAGGCATGACGTCATGAGGATCTCTGGGCGCACAGGCGCGGGCAGCCGGTGCAGAGATGGTTAGGGCGGGCCAGGCGGGCAGAGTACGAGAAGATGCCCTTTCTTCGAGCATTGTTGCAGCTTCTCCGTTGCGTCGTTTATCTCGGCACACGACCTCTGGTCGCACAGGCTCGGGCCGCCAGTGCAGAGATGGTGCGCGTTTCCGAAAGGCTCAGACCGTCGGACATCTCTTGGAAAATGTGATAAAATCATCACTTTTATGCTAGAAAAAGGTGGATCACAAAACATCAACTTTGGAGTTCAGAAAAGCTGATCGGATGGGAGAGTCTGCTAACAGAACACTGAAAGCAAGGAAAGTCTGTATGCGTGACAGCCCTGCGCACTGACAACTCTTCACATTGACAAGTTCATGTAGCGGGATGTGATTCGGCGCACATCCGCCGTATAATATGCGTTCGTATTAGCCCTGGCTGCGGAACTCACTCTCCAAAAAGAAGAATGAGAGGAATCATTATCTTCTAAAATAATGAATGACCTTAATAATATCAAACAGGTTATAACGCCAGCAGCGTTTTTCCGTATGTGGAAAAGTTCGACGATGCGCAGTGTCGCTTACTCATTTACCACGGAATGGCGGACGACAACGTGCAGTACGAGAATACCACTCGAGTATACAAAGCTCTGCAGGATGCCGGAAAAGTTTTCTACGCGATGGACTATCCAGGCTCCAAGCACAGCATGGACGGGGTCTCCGTGCGTACGCATTTGTACAAGCTGATTTTCAAATTTCTCAAGGAAAGCTTCGCGCTGGCTAGCTGATATTGATTATCAATCTGGCGTTGCACATGATTGATAATTACACAAATGTTCATTTCTTTCTTTGTGTTGCATGTTGTAATTGTACGGCGTTGTGGGCCGTTGCGGTCCGTGGACGGATCCAATCAGACAATCAAGCATCACGCATCCATTGGAGCACGGCTTGAGCAAAGAGTCCTGAGACCCACAACTAAGTACCGAAAAAAGGAATCATTTGTTCGGGCCCGATTTTCTGGAGAACGAACTCGCTAGACACTACATGACCCTTTATGACGAAGCCTAAATATCGAGAGTTGTTGGACTGATATCATGATTCGTTTGGTCCTCCTATAGTCTGCTAATATGTTTTCTTCGTTCTTCAGTCTTGGTCCAACGAGGGTTTGGGCGCAATCGTCTATCAATTCTACCATTAGTACAAATTTCCCCAGCTGCTCCCGATGCCTTCATAATACTGGTATCACTCCTTTGCGTCTGTCGCTTGTCTTCCCGAGCGCGGGTGCTTTCTTCCTGGTATTTCTCCTGAATAGATCGATAAGACGCGTTTCATTGCTTGATTCTCTGCTCGGCATTCGCGTGCAAGATGCATTTCAAGCATTTCGCGTGCAAAAACAAACATCTCAGCATGGGGACTTTTTCGATATTACTCTGAATGATTTTTTTCGCATTGCTGCGTATCAATTGAATTTCTGCTCTATAGTAGAAGAATACAATTCAATTGAAGGCAGAATCCATCGCATGTTCTCGATCTAAATATTTGCGGATGCGATAGTAGCAGCTGTTGTTGTTATGCCACATGTTACAGAAGTAGCGGATCCTCTTCTAATCAGGATTCTGTTCTTCTCGATGACTTGAATATCATCCTCAATATTTTCAACATTGTGCAGACACCGGAACAAATTTCTCTCGGAAAGAGGGGGGTCTTTTCTCTGTAGGAGATCATCTCAGCAGCGTTGCAAATTCTCACCTGCTGAACAAATACTTTTAGGAGGAGTTTTCTGTTTTTTCAATTACGTATTGTTGATTTATTATAGTCTATAATAGATAAGAGATGGCTCAGCAGTATGCCGTGGGCATCGACCTGGGGACCACGTTTTCCTTTTCAAACCATTTTCTATTCATAAGCGTAGGTTTTCTGATGGTTGTTAGTTGACATGCAGCATGTTTCATAGTCGTAAGTGTTGATCAGCATTAGAGCGAGCATGGTATGAAAAATACGTTGTGTTGTGTACGAAGAATGAAACCTCGAAAAAAAGGTATTCCTGCGTGGCGGTCATGAAAAATGACACCGTAGAAGTCATCGCAAACGACCAGGGTTCTTTTTTGTTGTTTCCATATCCTGATAGAGGAGCACAAAAGGATTTTTGTTTAAATATAAATTGATGTTCCGGATATCATGTGCCGCTCGACACCATCAAAGTTCATATTTACTAGATATTTGAATCGACCGCGCAACCCCGTCAGGTACACATACCCTATTCATATTCTAGGTAACCGAACGACGCCCTCCTATGTGGCTTTTACCGATACCGAACGCCTGATCGGCGACGCCGCAAAGAACCAGTGTGCGCGCAACCCGGTTTTGTTGCACTTTCAAACGAACTGCTCGTGGAAAATATATCTGTCAACAGACCCCTACTAAATGGAAAGGCGATTGATTGGTATCGACATAGGATATCGCTCGCGTGATACTGAATTAAACGTAGATAGTGCTAAAAAAAAATGCAGAAACTAGCAGTATTGTTCAGAAAACTGATTTGCCAGACGTAATATGTTCTCATGGTTTGTACGCATAATTCTGAACACACGATGTTCACGAAATGATTCCCATGACTGCCATTGCGGCAACTGTTCAATAGGAACTGTTCGGTTGTAATACAGTGCTACTAAAAAACAGGAGAACACCGTTTTCGACGCGAAGCGGCTGATCGGCCGGAAGTTCACGGACCCAATTGTGCAGTCCGACATCAAGCTGTGGCCGTTCAAAATTACGCAGGGCGCGGGCGATAAACCAGTCATTGAAGTCACGTACCAGAACGAGACCAAGACGTATTATTTCTGTTATTTTTTGCACTACTAGGACGCGACCAAGACGTATTTGTGTTTTTTTCACTTGCATAGTACGGTACCAGAACGAGCCACGGAATAGGAGTTTTGTCATAATTAAATTGAGTTGATAATATCAGAAGAACGGGACTGTATAGACTAAGTATGAGTATTCGACGATTCGTTGTTAAAGCGCCGTGTATGACCATTGTAATGTGTGCTTGTATAGAACTTGAGCAGAAGATGAGAATTGGCGGTTGATCTTTTTCAATGCGGATTGGTTCATAATATATGGAAGGAACTTGTTTGTCCATCATGATTTGTGAATAAAAAAGCGATTGTTGTATTCGTTCGTTGTCGGTGTATTAGGAAAGCCGCTACGGTCGAGCGGACAGTCTCGTCCGCTCGCGTTGCGGGGGACGCACTGGGTCCCCGTAAGATTCTCGCAGCACAGTTGGCGAATCGTGGCTCGTTTTGTGCGAGCACTCTTTTTGTTTTATGCTCCGGTTTGTGCCGTTGTTGTTCGTTCATTTTTTCTGCCATGGGCCAAATATTACTTGAAAATGTTGAGGAAGTGAAGTCACTCACAGCGGCGCCTCCGAGGTCTGCCGCTCCCAGTTCCCCCCCGAGCCACCCCAAAAGTGGTGGCTTGTAGGGCTGCTGCGCGCCTGCGTTCGCACCGTTCGGCTGCTGAGCGTTCTGCGCGGGGTCGTCCGGGTTCGCGCGGTTGGCGGGGTCGGGCTGGGGCTTGCCGTCGGGGATCACGCGGAGATGTCCGCCGTAGAGGTCACGCTTGCCGGAGAGGTCGCCGGGCGTGGTGCTGGTGGCACTGGGCCCGTCGCCAGAGAGGTCGCGCTCGCCGGAGAGGTCGGTGCTGGTGGCACTGCGCTCGTCGCCGGATGCGGCAGCAGAGTCGCTGCTGGAGCTCGTCGCCGGAATGGGTGCTGGTGGCACTGGGCTCCTCGCCGGATTCGGCGCAGGAGTCGTCATTGGAGACGGAGCCGGACTCGGTACCGGCCTGCCGGTCCTGACTCGGCTTCTGTCCGGGCTGCTGTCCCGGCTGCTGGCCGTTCTGCAGCTGCTGACGGCCCTGCGGCGCTTGGCCGGCGACCGGGCTTCCGCCTTGCGGCAAGACGGGGTGAAAACGAACCATCCGCCTGCGCAGTCCCGGCTCATACGCAGCCACAACGTGTTCCGCCACGTCAGCCGCTGCGCCAGCGCCCCATGATGAAAACGCCAATTTGAACGCCATCCGAACGGCAATTTCAATGGCGTTATGGTACACACTGGTCTTATCCTTCTCCAGCACATCCTCGAAAGCGCCGGAAGAACCACCTTCAGCGTCTTCGGTGGCAGCTTCCGAGCATGTCCTCTGGGCGCACGGGCTCGGGCCGCCGGTCCAGAGATGGCCACTCCTTTGCGCCCAGCCTGCAGAGAGGGGCCCACCCGGCCGGCGAGGCTGCCCCGCGTGCGGCCTTCACTTGCGCCAGATACTTTTCGTACTTACCTGTATTGGGCGTGCCCCCCCGACTGGACGCACGGGCTCGGGCCGCCGGTGCAGAGATGGTGACTCCTCTCTGCCGGTGTTCCTCCTCGTATTTTCGTTGACCGTGCTACCTGTGAAGTGTGTGGACATTCCGACGTTTTGAATTTCGTGTTTGTGCTCTGTCGTGCGGTTCCGCTGGCTTCTGCTGTTCGCGGCCCAGCGCGGGCGTCCGATTTCCTGTCTGGTCGAGTATCGTTTTGATCTCGCTGCCGTCCAGCTCGGAGCCTACGATGGCCACCGGCTTGCCGCAGCCTCAGCAGCTGTTTGTATCATAGTGCCTGGCACTCTGATCCAGAGTGCAGCCTCTTGCATATTGTATGCGTAGCAGCGTAATATTTATCCGGACTATCAGATTATTCACGACGTATTTTTCCAAAGCCCAGATGATTATGGACCAATGAAGCACCATCGGTTAGTCGTGAATTCACATAAAGGTTCCACGCAGAGGAAGTCTCGTCCATGATTCTGACGAAGATGAAGGAGACCGCGGAGGCGTATTTGGGTTTTATAGCTTTTGACGATTGAAGTTTTATATTGCACCACAATAGTCGTATTTGCGTAGAAATCTTCTTGCCTCCGTACTGGGAAATTCTGCGACCAAATTGGCTTAATAGTAGAGCCGCCGTCACGAGGATGTTCGTGCATTTCATGTCGCCGTAGAATACGCTATCAATTTGCACCGTGCATGTACTCTCACGTGTAACACAATTCATTTGACAGGCAGCAGCGTGAAGCAGGCGGTGATCACGGTCCCAGCCTATTTCAACGACTCGCAGCGTCAGGCGACCAAGGACGCAGGCTCCATTTGCGGCCTGGAAGTGCTCCGAATCATTAACGAGCCCACGGCAGCTGCGATCGCCTACGGTATTTAATACGGATCATGATTTCGCTTACTGTATTTTTTTACGGAAATGGTTGATTCGGATCTTTTGCAAACAAGCAAAAAGAGGGATTTCAGAAATTGTGTGAGATGATCCCTAGGATTTATGCCCATAACGCGCGGTTCATGTCCACTACTGCTACCCATGGCCATGCAAATTCATACAAAGGTCTCGACAGGAAGGACACTGGGGATCTTCTATTTTTCAAATTAAGGACACCCCTTCAAATGTCAGAAAAATCCCCAGACAAATTCATCAGGATGATGATCCTGAGAAAAATCACCAGACAAAATTAGAGTTTTCTAGACGAAGAAGGTAAGTCCCTTTCAAAACGGGTATCCCTTTTTTTCTTCTCAAAAGGGTCATTGTTGTGAAAAAACCTCGAGTTGTCCGGTGACAGTGACACGCTGAAGTTTCGGAACGGTTATATCTTTTCAAAACCTCAGTGTCCGTGGGGGGTCTTCTAGTTGTTTTTCAAAAAGGACATCATCTCTTTAAAAAGACTTCAAATTTTCTGCAGGAAAAGGGTCATGCCTTTCAAAATCTTTGCAACTGGGATCCTCCGAATCACCCGAATCTTCGAAATCCTCTAAATCCTCCAAATCGGCCAAATCCGCGAAATCCTTCAAATCTCCCTGAACCATGGTTTAGAACATCAACTAGCACATGTTTTAAGGCTAAAACACATAACGATACATTGATTTAATGCCGCTCCCAAAGGTCTCGACAAGAAGGACACCGGGGAGAGGAATGTGCTGATCTACGACATGGGCGGCGGCACCTTCGATGTCTCCCTGCTCACCATTGAGGACGGGATCTTCGAGGTGAAGGCCACGGCCGGTGACACGCACCTGGGCGGCGAGGATTTCGACAATCGCATCGTGGACTTCTGCGTGCAGGACTTCAAGCGCAAGAACCGCGGGAAGGAGCTGACGGGCAATCAGGTACTAATATTTATTTCGGTTTTTCGTCGAGAAGAACGGAATGATGCAAAACATCGTAATATAATGTTCATCGCGTTTGATTTTAGACGTGGTTTCCGCTCGGAAATCTCGGATAGCGTCCGCTCCGGCAGGATTGACAACAAACAAAAAACAGCGTGCTCTGCGTCGGTTACGTACGCAGTGCGAGCGTGCGAAGCGTACCTTGTCTTCCTCCACACAGGCCACCATCGAGATCGATTCGCTCTTCGAGGGTCCAGCTTTTTCTAGTTTCGTTGTTCGAGTTTCTTTCTAACTTTTTTCTTTCCAACATCGTATACATTCAGTTTTGTACTATGAAACTCATTCTATGTCCCACGCAGCTTATACTCTATGTTGTGATACGACAATGTGCACTGTGTCATTAGCGAAATTGATAAATCAAAGGTATCGACTACAGCTGCACGCTGTCCCGGGCGCGGTTCGAGGAGCTGAACATGGACTACTTCCGCAACTCCATGGGCCCGGTCGAAAAATGCCTGAGGGACTCGGGCATCGACAAGAAGAACGTGCATGAGATGGTCCTCGTCGGCGGCTCCACGCGTATTCCCAAGGTTCTTTGCGTAATATGAAATTCCCACTCTAGACGCGTACTCCGAGGGAGGGGTTTCTGACCAACAACATGAAATTTTCGTTGGTCCCATGAAATTGTTGATTTTATATCTGAGACGACGACGACGCTCCGTCAGCGGTAGGGACTTTTTAAGTTTTGTTGTCCAGCAATTATTTACGATGAGATTTTATTGCCTAATAGCAAGAGCGCGTCAACTCTTATTTCAGCCGCGATGAGCTGAACTTCGGGGTCAGGGGGAATGTTTGGCCGCACTCGCGGCGTTTCATATCTCGTTCGCAGATGAGGTCCGTTCCTGGCATGGCGCGCAAAGGAAGGCGAAGCTTGGTCTGGAACGGGAGTGGGCGCGAAGACGTGCGAACGGGGGACGTTTTCTAGCGTCACAGTGCACGAATTTCTTGACCCGCGCGCGGCTCTTGCATTAGTATTGGTGGTAGGTCGCGCTGTAGCTTTCGTCAGTGCAAGGGATCCGCGCATGTTTTCTCCTGCCGCGCCTTGCAGGCACCTCTCATTTTTTTCGTCGTGGTCCTGGTCCTCGGCTTCCTGACCCTCTGCTCCCTGTGGTTGCCCCTCCGTGCGTGTCGAGAGCTGCATGTTGCGCCGTGTTTCGCTGGGCCGCTCCGGCTGCGCTGCGGGGGGCGGTCCGTGCTGACAGGCCGGTCCGCCGTGCTGTACCAATCCTGCAACCAGGCCAGCATAACCTCGCGGCATGCAGGGCAGCGGATCCGCGGGCTTGTGTTGCTCAATGCCCAGCGCGGGCGTCCGACCCCCAATATTTAGAAAAACTGCATCCTCTGCATCACAATCTTGGCGTTCGAAGATTCCCCTGGTGGACCGCAGTTCGTCTGCTGGTTCGGTGCGGATCCGCCGGCTTGTGTTGCTCGCGGCTCAGCGCAGGCGTCCGTTTTTTCTGCGCCCCCTGCAGCAGCAGAACCTGTCACCGCTCGATGCCAACAGGACTGGACGTGGGTCTGTTGTTGCGAATATTTAATCGGAGGGTTCCAAATACGAGCCTCGCGGGCCTTCCTCTTTCTGGGCGAAAAGGGGGCCTCGCCCTCCGTGTCTTTAATCTCGCCCGGTAAGAGGAAGTTTGGCTTCTGTTCCTCATCATTCTGCCCCTCTGCGTTGCCGTGCCGCTCAGACTCTTGCAGAATGCACAGTTCGCGCGAGCTATTTCCGTGGAACGTCTGGCTGGAAGAGTTATTGAAGAAGTTCCTTCCGCACACCGGCACCCCCTTACACGATTTTCAGTGAAATCGTGTGCGAAGATTCCGGCTGAAGATGCCGATGAAGAAGGCACAACTGCGTCCGTAACAGGATGACAGCGTCCTGCCCCTTCGTATTGCAAAGCTCCAACCCCACGCTGCTGTACAGGAGCGTCGCAGTTTTCTGCAAGTTTTTCATTTTCTGGACAGGTATTTTTGGTGGGTGTTGCGAAACAGGTTCAATAATCGGAGCCCGGGACCGCGGCCGAAGCGCTTGGGGCAATTGCCTTGCTAGCACTCGCAGAATGAGCGTGACCAGCGCTACCGCGCCACACAGGCGAAGGGTCATGTGCATCAGGAAATGCCCCAACCGGTACCCAATTGCGCCGAGTATGGGTCGGGCCGTCTGGGTCCGCCGGCTTGTGGTGCTCGCGGCCCAGCGCGGGCGTCCGTTTGTTTTCATAAGTCAAGTGTTTCTTCATCGACTCGGGCCGGTGCTCCTCTTGTCGTTCAAAATCGACTGGGCCTGAATTCACGTCTTGGCGCCACGCAGCGCTCCCTGGGCAGCTTTGAAGAGTACCTCCAGTTCCTCGCTCCGCGTTTTGGGCTCCGCATCGTCCTGCGCAGATTTTTCGCGTCGCTTTGACGTCGGAGATGACCGCCAACAAATCGGTGCAGCGGACCGGAGGGAGCACGTTGTCGAGCGTGCGTTTGGCTCGGGAGTCTGTCGCCCCGGCGCAATTGTGAAAAACAGTTTTCGTTTTCTTCTCGACCAGTCCCCTGAGCAAATATTCCTCCATACGCGAGTCTGCCGGCTTGTGGTGCTCGCGGCACAGCGCGGGCGTCCGTCTCTGCATTCGCTCCTTCCACACACCGTTCTTGCGAAACTTGTCTGAAGCAACCGTCCGTTTGCAGCGCGTTTTCATAAATTCTTCCTCGGCCATATGTTGTGGTTGTCCAGAGCAGCCCCTTCGCCGCCTTCTTCATTTTTGGAATTCAAATTGTCGTGCTCCGAAGAGTAACGTACGAACCGTTTCCTCCTTGATACCCGCTTCTTCCTCCTGTGCTGGTTCGGTGCGGCTCCGCTGGCTTATGTTGTTCACGGCCCAGCGCGGGCGTCCGGTTAGCGCTCTAAACTTCCATTATTCATCATGATTCACATGCACGTAGCTGAGTAGCCCGGCCGCCTCCGCACAATGCTTCGAACACAACGAAGTGTAATATAAGAGCGATAATTCTATTAAAAGCTCGAAGAACACACACAGTGCCGCATCAGCGGTGTTGCTGCTTCCCCCAAAACTTTTTCCTGCAACAAATCTGTAAAGACACAGATGGAAAATGGGTGATGAATTTTCGGAAAACGGCATTATAATGAATAAATAGAATAACATTTTTCTACGAAAGCTAGACACTGGAGAACGAATGCATGATAAGCGGATGGGACTAAAATGACATGATAAAGGAGAATAACGAACACAACGAAGTGTAACTTTCATCGGCGGAGACTTTCTGCACGAAGTCCGGGCAAAAATTGCTGAATTGCGCCACCATACTCTTGAAATTGTTGCTAAAATCCTGTAAAATTTGCGCGTCATAGACACCCAACTTCTCCTCGGTCATCTCCACGGCCGTCTCCTGATCTTTAGTCGGCTCCTTGCACGACCACGTCTGCAGAGATCTTCTCTTTCTCATCCATGTTCAGCTTGTGCCTGCGCAAGCCCAATACTGAAATCCATGTGTGCAGCAGCTCGATGAAGTCTGTACATTTGATAGGGTGTTTTACGAGAAAAAGCTAGTTACATTTTCTGTAGGAGTTAAATTTGCAAAGCTCCAACCCCACGCTGCTGTATGGACCGTTGCAGTCTTCAATTATTGAATTATGAATATGTTCGATGCCTATGATTATGCTTGAAATTCTCCCGCAAGTCAACAAAAATTCTGCCCAGGTCCAGACTCTCCTCCAGGAATTCTTCAACGGCAAGGAGCCCAACCGCTCGATCAACCCGGACGAGGCAGTGGCGTATGGTGCCGCCGTGCAGGCCGCGATTCTGACCGGCGGGTCCCAATCTACCACCGACATTCTCCTCCTGGACGTGGCCCCGCTGTCCATGGGCCTCGAGACGGCGGGTGGCGTGATGACCAAACTCATCGAGCGGAATACCACCATCCCCACCAAGAAGAATCAGACGTATTATTATTTTTTTTTAAGTAGTTTTTTCATATGAGGAGCCTAAGCGTGTCGAGCGCAGACAGTCTTCTTCGCATACTAATACAGAACATGTTCCTATGAGCAGAACATTGCAATATTACTATCCGGAGAAAATTATATACAAAATCAATAATTAGGTTCACCACTTACGCCGACAACCAGCCCGGCGTCCTTATTCAGGTCTTCGAGGGCGAGCGCGCGATGACCAAGGACAACAATCTTTTGGGGAAATTCCATTTGGACGGCATTCCCCCCGCGCCGCGCGGCGTCCCGCAGATCGAGGTTTTTTGTTACGAACAATGTCCTCAACCATTTTACACAAAGACTTCTTAATGTTGTATTCCTAAACCTTCTTAATGTCGGGAGAACTGGGCCCGGACCCCACCGACCAACAGGCCAACGCCTGTTGACCCCTTACATGTTTTATTGCGCACTCCCTTAAATATGTACACTACGAGGCGCTCTATATTATACTTGAATCGGTAGGGAAAAAAAAGCGAAGAAAAACCTTCCGAAAAAGGCATGTGGGGAGGGGTATTTCATCGTATTTTATGAAACGAATGTTAATACCGAATATGCAAAAAACCCTTTGAAAGGTGATCTTCGACGTGGACGCGAACGGTATTTTGAACGTGTCCGCCACGGACAGCGCCACGAAAAAATCGAACCAGATCACGATCACCAACGAGAAGGGCCGTCTGTCGCAGGCCGACATCGATCGCATGGTTTCCGAGGCCGAAAAATTCGCCTCGGAAGATCAAGCCAACAAGGAGAAAGTCGAGGCGAAGAACGGTCCTTTTTAGTACATTCAATTTCATTTCTTCGTTATGGGTTCCCAGAGTCATTAAATTTTTTCAATTAGCTTTCGCGGTCCTGAAGTCGCAGCGAAGGGGGTGTGGCGTCGACGCGCTGCCGCCCGGAATTCTCCTGGCCAGAATGCTCTGGCTCGACCGCCTGCTGCGGTTCTAATCTTACCGGGTTGTTTCGCGACCTCTTGGCTCGGCAGCGCTAGGCGTCAGACTCCAGAACCACTAGCTATACCCGAACAGTCCCGGCTCTCGGCCTCTCTGTTCGCTATCTGGCCCCTGAGGCCCCTGCTACGGATCAATTCGTGCTCAATCGAGCCTCAACACTCTTTCTTATCATATTAAAAAGATCCGTGCAGACAATATCGATTCACTCTTACCCCGATCGGGATCTGTCCTTTCAACATTCGCCTTGGGCACCGTTTCTTGACTTTCTTTTTTTCTTTTGTTCTTTAGCCCAATCGGCCTATTCATCATCCGAATCCTCGGAAGATCAAGCCAACAAGGAGGGCGAAGAACGGTCCTTTTCATCCTTTCCTTCGATTTTGGGTCCCATAGTAATATGAATTTGTCGGGTCCCCAAGAGATGTGCGCCTTCCTGTGCTCTGCTTGATCTCCTCTTCAAGTTTTCCCTTCGAAGGCGTGTAATTTCGTCATGAGGGTGACATCCGAAAAGTGACGAAAGTTATGTACGACTGGATCAAATATCGGCATGTGCAGAAGCCCCCCGAAGGACCACTGCTGGCCGGGCCATTCGGGTTGCTCGCCGGAGCTCCCGTGCGGGTCCCGTGATTATTGATGATGTTCTGCGCGTCGTCCCTCACGCCCGTTTCATCAGCAGCCGCTTCCGAGTTCGGGCTGCCCACTTTCCGACTTTCCAGTAGTATTTCGGGCCCCTGTTCTCCATGCCCTTGGAGTTTCTCCATGACCCCCGTTCTCCCATATCAAGTGGGGCGTCCTGTAGAGCGATGTCATCAACTACTAGTTGCGACGCCTGTTCGCGAGGCCCTTCTATTGCTCATGTGTCACCTCCGGGCGTTCGGCGTTCCCATTTCGCGATAGGATACCGGCAAGCTTGGATTTTTCTCTCTCCGGCTCCGCCTCCTTCGCCTCCTTTCTCATGCCTCTCTTCTGCTCTGCACGTGTGATTGCCTTCTGCAACTGCATTTAGCCCATTGGGCCCTTCTTCTTCTGGCGATCCTGCTTCTTCCGATGTTGCTGGTGTCCTGCGCCACGTGCATTTCATCTTTCGCGAAGGCTTCATGCTCATACCACCTGGTTCGATTGACACTTGCATCACGCACGATTTCGTTTCTAGAAAAGACCTTGGTCCCCGCGAAGCGACCGAATTGATACGGTCGTCCACCGTAGCACTCGTTTTTGATGTTATACTGTATGCTCTTCAATATTGGCAAGTTCTTCCAGTCTTCTCCATACCTATCAAACCATCCTCTTCGCCTCCTTTCTCATGCCTCCCTTCTGCTCTGCACGCGTGATTGCCTTCTGGAACTGCATTCAGCCCACCGGGTCCTCCTTTCTCGGCGTGTACTTTCCGCGATGCCTGCCGGTGCGTCGTCCCTAGCAATTTTGCGTCCCACGGTCGCCCGGCCACGTCGAGCAACCTCGCTGCGGCCAGAATCCTCTTCTCCAGATCCGGTCGTCGTTGCGACATCTTGGTACTCAAATTCTAGTGAAATTATCGGTTCGAATACCTTATGTACTATCAATTCCGGCTACACAACCTGTCTAGTTAGGGAATGTGTCAGCCCGAAGAACCACTGCCGGCCGGGCCATTCGGGTTGCTCGCGGGGCTTCCGATGTTGCTGGAGCCCTGCGCCACGTGCATTGCATCTTTCGCGAAGGTTTCGTCTTCTTCGCCTCCTTGCTCATACCTCCCTTCTGCTCTGCACGCGTGAAAGCCTTCTGCAGCTGCAACGCGCCCGTGCCCTTGCAGTCCAGCCGCAACGTGTAGCTCGTTATCGGACGCTGCTGTTCAATTCTAGCATCGGCCTGGAACTGAGATTGAGGGTTCCACGCACCCTCAATATGGATGATGGTACTGGTCCGTTGTCGTTTGGAAAAAATCATTGTTCCGAATTTCAGTGGCACGAAGCACATTGATGAGCGAATCCGCGGGCCCAACGTTGCGCTTCGCATGTTTCTGAAGGGCGGCACGGCCCGTTACTTGCCTCCGTCTCCGGCATGCGCCATCGCCGCGTGTCGCTCGCTCGGGCGGCTGTTGTCGGCCCCACTGGGCCTGGCTTTTTCATTTTGCGCTCCCGTGTGTTTTACTCGACTCCCGCCGCCATCGTTCCCGTGACTCGGATGCCCGGCGGAAACCGCAGGAGGGCCCGTGCAGGACACTTCGTCGGAGACCGTGGTGACAGCAGGAGGGCCCGTGTTGGGCACTTCGCCGGGAACCGTGGTGCGGGTCTGCGAGCTTGTGCTGATCTCGACCCAGCACGGGCGTCCGTGCGCAAGCTCTGTTGGCTGGAGCGCGTGCCCCAATCCAAACCCTTAATGTGCAAGACCCTCTTTGATGAAATTTGATACAATGACGGAAAAGACATCAAGTCTCGTTGGGGGCGCAATCTCTGCAATACAGGCGAAAATCAATGCAAACTGCAAATCACCTGTCCTATGCGGACAAGCATGCCTGAAAAAAGAACACATTTACCATCCCGGCCGCTGTGAGACCGAATCCGAGACGAACGAACGTATACATATTGAGCATCTTGTACCGCTTTACTGCAACTACATCACATGTAGTTTCTATACGATCTTGAAAGGACCAATGTAAATTCCCGTTGTCGTTATTGACCTCATCGCGTTCTCGCTTTGGGGGGACTGCAACCGAAAGTACAGAACAGACTTCTCGGATCTTTTTGTTGAAGACCGGTAGGGAAATCATTCATCCGTTCGGGCGCAGATGTGCCTTCGGCGCTGCAGCACTGATGCAGTTCCCTAAGCCCGAAACCAAAAGCACCATCCGATGGACAACAATCTTTGCTTAGAATGTATAATCATTCGTCGCTATGAATAATTACTCTCCCATATTGCACATGACAAATGTGTCATCCTCGTGATTGAAAAATAAACGAATAATAAAGGTCTGGAAAACTACTGCTACTCCATGAAGAATTCCCTGGAGAGGGAGGAGCTGAAGGAGAAGTTCGAGGAGGAGGACAAGAACACCCTGAACTCCGCCATCGACGAAGCGTTACAGTGGCTGGATAAGAACCAGCTCGCCGAAAAGGAGGAGTTCGACGCCAAGCAGAAGGAGGTTGAGGCCATTGCCAACCCGATCATGCAGAAGGTGTACCAGGCCGCGGGCGGTGGCGGCGAGATGCCAGAGGGGGGCATGCCGGACATGGGTGGTGCTGGTGGCATGCCAGGCGCCGAGGGCGGCGCCGGGCCGACGGTCGAGGAGGTCGACTAATTCATTCAGTTCTATATGTGGTCTTATCGTTAGTTCAGTATACTGTACTACTGCCGGAAAATTGTTGCGACAATGCTATGAAGAACAATATTGCAGGAAGAAATATGAAATTTGTCGAAACGATAATTCCGAGCCTCGTAATTTTGTCCTCCCATGTGATTGGTACACACGTATAGTACATAATTGCTACGTGGTGCATCAACTGATGTACTTTGATGTTATTCTGGTCATTTGAAGCGGGTGTTTCAAATGACAGCTAAGAGAAATGTATCAGCTGTGTGATATGCTTGCAGCTGCATATACAATAGGATCCGTTAGGTGTTTTTTAGGGTCGCGGAACCTACCTTCTTAGTCAGTAATTTCATGTTGATAGTTTTTTTTTCAATTTTTTTACCCCGCAAATATAGGCTTATTTTTTTATCCTGCTCAACAAATGATACATCATGCGTGTTTTTCTTTACAAGCTAAGTTGTTGTGATGTATTTTTGAATCCTCTATATGAATATCGGTCGTCAAGGAGCTACTCGATATTTATTCACACACCGTGTATATTTATTCGCGAATAACGTTGGGTTAAGAATCGTGGTGCGAAAATGGCATTTTCGGTCCACAATAAACGTCCATTCGGATCTAATATTATTCAATTACGCGGCGCAAACAAGACATGCGTCTTATAGATTGCGTACATTATATTTGATTTTGTGACACAGTTTTTTATACACAAAAAATACATGTTATTACGGAATAGAAATACAAAATTCTACAGGAATGATAGATAGACGCACGTACGATGTTTCCACTTTAAAACACAGACCATTTTCTTTGCACCTTTGTGCCTTAATATAGAGTGCAAAAGAAAGAAATACCATATGTTTATTGTTACAGTTTCTTATTGCATCATGACTTACACTACCGATTGAAAAAAATGATACAGGTTCGTCCGATTTATTGGGAAAAAACGTATTAATCCTATCAATCTCCTTTTCCAAAGACACATTTGAAAAAAAAAGCTACGTATACACAAAAACATGAACTCCTCTTACGGGAACGGCCTGGGTGAAGAAAGTGTTTTTTCGCAATCTCTCATAGGTAAATGGTGTTGAAGTCTCACATAGCTAGGGGAGGGCCGTCGTTTGCTGGGTACTAGGGAATAAGTGTGCTCGGCACAATTTGAGATCCCATGAAGAATAAGGTCTCACGGCAGGACAATACAGCTATCCTAAGAGGTCATGATGCGCACGCTCTAAAGTGCAAAAGTGTAAACTTGCGAAAATAATTCTCTCCAGGCGACAAACCTAATCGAATCTTGTGAGATTTTCGTGTGTGAAATCAATATCATCATAGAGACGATGAAGAAGATTCATTATTGTATTGTGAAACCTGAATTCGCTTCTTGGAGCAAGCGTCGTGCGTTGGTTCGTGTGCTTCTTTTTTTTCTGCAAAATAATATCTCGGTGCATCCGATCTTGCCGCATTGGGCAGTAGTGATTTCGTAGACCAGGGTCAGAGAAGAGGATAAAGCTAATTTATCTGCAATGAATCCTCAGTAGGTAACCCAGAGCCGGAATGCGGGCCACCAGTTACGGGAATATAACATGAAGAATGCGAATCTTCGAATAATGATAAAGGGAGTGCAATATTATGGCCCCAGCTGCTGATCGCCAGGGTGCCATAGTAGTGTTTATCCGATCCTACAATTACAAATGAAGAAGTATACCCTAAAGTGGCAGCGAATCAGTAGACAACTAGTGTTGTATTATCAACAGTAAAGATGGGGCCCTTGCAGGGTCTCCGAGACACTTCTGTGGAGATTTTCTGGTTTCTGTGGGCCGCCACTTTTGGGAGCACGTACACACTGAAGATTGTCGGCTCAATTCTAAGTGCGCTGATCCTGTATTGGTACGACATCACCATCTTTTGGTGGCTCGTCTTGGAAGTATGGCTGTTCTGCTACGCGTGGAAGCTGTTCCTGCTACCGCCTTTGTTGTTGTTTTTAGCCGGGAAGGTTTTTCTTCCTTTTTTCCTGAAAATGATTATGAACTGTGTGAACGCATATAGGTCGAGGCATCTTTATGATGTATACATCATCTTTCATCAGGACTAGATCTTTCATCCAATGTGCTGCTCAACAAAGAAAAATGTCAAAAGGTGATGCAGTGGTACGTATTGGCGCACTGGGAGAAGGAGGATGAGCGGTTCGAGAACTGGGACGCGGTCTCTCTGGGACATTCGGAGACGGAGGATCTGTCCGACATCGACGACATCGAGGACGACGAAGAAGAGTACGAGCACGAATTACTGCGGTGCTGCAAGCACTTGAAACTACTCAAAAAATCGGGGCATTTAGAGTTGGTCAAATTTTTGTGCGAGTCGGCGACAGTGCGGAAATGCGAAGAAGGCGAGAGCATAGTGGAAGAGGGCGCGCCTCGCGACGCGGCGATACTCGTCAGGAAAGGCAAGTTTCTGTTGAAACTGGCCTCGGACGAGAGCCTCTCGAGCGGGGGGGAGAACAACGTGGGAGGATTGAAAAAAAATGAAAAAAACAAATTGGGCTCCTCGCGCATGTACCATTCTTTTCCGGACAAATCAGGAGGAGGGAGTCACAGCAGCTCGCGCGTAGAGTGGGGAACGGTGGGCTCGGGTACCGTTGGCTCGAGCAGCATTGACAACAGAATTGACAATTCTAGCAGCGCCGACAGCACCGGGAACGAAGGTGGTGACAAAGCAGTAGTTGCGAATGGTACCGCGGATTGTCACGAAAATCGCTGCAGTAGTAACCCGGGTGAGGAAAAAGACAGCAAAAATCTAGTACCAGGCGAAGTCGTGGCAGCGGCTGTCGCTGCGAACCCGAATGACGTGCGTACGTCCTCCGATAGTAACCCATCGTCGGGGTGGAAGAGGCTGGGAGGGTCCTCTTCTGAACACGAGCACCGCGCGAGCAGTGCTCCTTGGATCGAAGAAGATCCTAACGCTAAGAATAGTGCCATAGTGAAGGATGTCGACGCATCTTCCTCGAGCACTGCCCAGCAGCTGCAGGAGCAACACCTGCAGGATGAGGTCCTCCTAGGCCCGGAGGACACGATCGCGTCTTTGTTGTTTACCATCGGCGCCTTGACGAACGGCATTGAAGGGAACATTGCGCATACTAGTAGTGTGTACTGCGTCGAGCCGGGCAGCGAGGTTTTCGTCATTTCCGATTCCACGCTGAAAGAAGCGTTCTACAAATTCCCCAAAGGCATGCTCTTGGTGAATCGGTTTCTCGTGCAGCGCTTGCTGAGCGTGACCGGGACTTTTCATCGGTATTTCGGTTTGCGACCGGAGTTGTTCACGACGCCCCGGCCGGAGTGTTTCTCGGACGCAAACATCGGGTTTAGCGATCGTAAGAAAAGTTTGAAGTGGGACGTGGACGCGTACGGCGAGTTCGAAAAACTATACGAAAAATCTTCCTGGAAAGATTTCGAAGCAGTGCAGGCGGCGTTCGAGAAGATCCCAAAAGAAACGTTGCAAAAGACGGTGGCCGCACGGTTCGGGCTAACGTCGCACGAGTTAGTCGATGGAAACGCCCTCGAAATAGTGGTTCTAACGAGTCACAATGGCTATTCCGGGCCGCCACAAGATCACGATGACGATTTCTTTTCGTTACCACGAAAGGAACAGTCAGACGTTTCCACTGCCAAAAGCGCGGAGAGTGGCGCGGAAGAAAGTTCTACTACTAAGGTGCCGTTTACGAAGAGAAAGCGGATTTCGTTCAATGCCGAAGAGGAGCCCTCCATCGACGGCGTGCACCAGATTTATACCTCTGAGATGTATCCCAAGGAGGGGGGAAGCGATTTGTACATCCTCTTGAGCGGGGAAATGGATGCGCTCCCACGCCCGCGAGCTAAGCCCGCTGCGGGCGGGTCTTCTGAAAATCTGAACCGTAACGCGGGTCAACGGGGGATTCAGACGAATTTGCACACGAACGGTGGATTTGCAGCGACGCCCTCTTCCAGCCCGGAAAAGAATCGAAAGAACGGAAAAGTGCGCGCATCCACGATGTTTCGGGAGGTGAAAGACATGGACAGAATTTTCAATTCATTTTTGAAAAACCGTTTTGCGCACGATGTCTACGAGAAGGAGCGCGCGCTCTTTTCGATCAAAAACTGCGGGGAGCTGCTTGGGCACGTGTCAGTCTTGGCAGGAATGCCGCAGGTCGTTTTCTACAAATGCCGTTCTCCAACCGCAGTGGTTTTGAAAATAAAAGCGACCCAGGTCCAGAAGTTATGTAATGAATACCCCCGGGAGTTGTGTCTGAATCTATTACAGAGCATGGTGCCGTACACGTCGCCCACTTTACGACGCGTAGAGGCCGCTCTGGACTGGTTCGAAATCCCCGGCGGACAAACGTGTTATTCTAAAGAAGAGCCGTCGGACGGGGGGTTCTATTTGGTTTTGTCGGGGGCCTTGAGGTTGATTGACGACCCAACGGGCTTAGCGGTCACGAAAACGTCTATGGGGAAGCAACGCGGCGACATGCTGAGAAAGTACAGTGATTTCGGCGGCGATGGTCATCACTCCTCTTCGTCTTCGGACAACGACACCAACAAGAAGTCTTTCCTGCAGGGCTTTTTTGACAACAATATCATCGGCCGCGCTCGGTCCAAGGAGTACCAAAGAACCACGTTCAGCTTGGTCGAACAGCACGGCGACGTGCGACTGGAGGACCGCAAGAACGCGGGCCGCACGGTGCGTCGCGGTGGCTTTGCGGGTTGTGTGGAGGCGTTCGCACGAAATCCGTACCGGTACACGGCGGTGGCGGTGCGGGACACCGAAGTGTGCCGCATCAACCGCAGTTTATTGAAACTGCTCAACCAGGAGCACCCGCGCGCCATCCTGCATTTCATGAGCTACGTCCTGAGTCAGTACAACACACCGTTCTCCAACAAAGGTGCCGCATCACTGGAGGACAGCATGTCCGGAAGACATCATCATGGAAACGGGGACCACAAAAGCTTCTTCCCGTGGCAAACGCAGCTGGACAACGTCACCAAGCACACGGCCAAGTTGGCACGGGAACTCATACGAGAGCAGTCTTCTAGCACGGGACCAAATTCTAGTGCTAAATTCGACAGCGAAGGTGGTGTTCCGAACAGGAGTCTCTCCGGCTCAAACGAACGGCGATCCGCCTTGGAAAAACAAGTGAGAAGATCGCCGAAGGGACCCTCCGCGCAAGGCAGCCCAAAGCTCTCGCCGAAACTCGCTAGCCGCGACGCGTCGCCGCGCAGCTCCGCCACGCAGTCTCCCGAGGGCGCTGTAGACGCGGCTGCGAAGTCGAAGCTGGCCGCTGCGGCTGCTCAACGTCCCGCCAGTTCGTCCAAGGAGACCATAGTAAAGCCGAAGAATCTGACCGACTTGAAAACGATTTGCTTTGTCCCCGCCACGCAGGAAATGAAGACCACGGTGGGCTACGCTCTGAAGGACTCAATTTCATTGATTCACCGCTGCGCCGTCATCAATGGGTTCCACGAAATCACCAAGGGTGCGCACGCTCTGATCGGGCGCGCGTTGCAGGAGATGGAGAACGAATTCGACGTGGTGCTGTACGTGGCTGACCCCACACCCGGGGAGTGGAGCAAGTTCTGCTTGAGGCAGGCAGACTTAGTATTAGTGGGCGTGCGGGTGAGCAAGACGGACCGCACGCCGAACCCAGTTAGGGGGTCGACGGAAAGCTTTGCACTCCGCAACACGCCACCGCACATCCCGGTGGAAGTTTTGCTTGTACACAGCCAGGGAAAGAGGATACAACGGTTCCCCAGTAATGCCGGAAAGTTCTTGCCTTCTTCAAATAAGGGTGATCCAAGTGGTGGCAGTCCAAATAAGGATACCCGGCGTTCGCACAGCCTGGAGCCGATGCGCAGTCCCCGGGAAGGAGGCGTTTTGCATTCGGACGAAACACCCACCACCGACGCCAGCGGTGGGACCCTGGGCGCCTCGGGGTCTTCGTCTTCCTCGCGCACAAATTTATCGAGTGGCAGCCCCGCAAATGTGCGTTTCCGCGCGCGCTCCGCCGACGCCGCCGTCACGAATTCCGAGCCCAACTCGCCGATCGCCGCGCGAGAATCCCGAAAAAGACAGCTTGAGGAGACGCCGGAAAGAGGCGATGCTTCTGAAATCGTTGCTGGTACTTTATCTGGTTCAAAAGAGGAGGATTCCGAAAATCAGCCGCGGCGTCGCTGGTCCACTTCAACGCCGAACACCAATTTGGACGCGGAAAACCAGCGTCGCGAGGCGAAACGGCAAAAGCTGGAGGAGCGCAAGAAATTCCTCGAAAACCTCAAAGAGGACCTGAAACGAAAGGACTTCAAGCAGCTCGGCAGCCGCATGCGCCAGGGCGCCGGGGAGTGGGGCGAGCGCATGCGAAAAGAGGCCACAACGTTGATGAACGAAAACCTCGACAGGGCGGTCGACCGGGACAAGCTGATGAAAATTTACCGAAAAGCCGATATGCAGGCCACGGAAATGCTGTCCGGCATGGACAGCGGCTACGACCGCCGCTATTCTTTTGCGTCCCGTCGCGACGTCGTGGCGCCTGGTCTCAGAAATTTCATGAAGGAACGTTTCGAAGAAAATTTCGTGGACACGGTGCTTGAAGAAGAGGACGATGACTTGCGCGCGCCGAATTTTTCCACCCGCCACTATTTGAGGCCACGGCTCGTACAATTACGAAAATGGCGCGAGGGCAAGGGGTTCCGGGCGTGGCACCACGCTACGGAAACCGACTTGACCAGAGATTTGGACCGTTTCGCGCGTATTTTGTTCAATAAAGCTATCGCGCTAGTGCTCGGTGGCGGCGGCGCAAAGGGGATCGCGCACGTGGGCGTGATCCAGGCGATGCACGAGCTGGGAATACCGATTGACATCGTGTGCGGCACCAGTATGGGCAGTTTCGTAGGAGGAAGCTACGCGATGACGCCGCAGCCTAGCGCGTTCACCAAGAAAATCAAGTCTTTTTGATTATTTTTTTTAATATGGCAGGGCGTTCAGATTTTTTGAAACTGCTAGACAGTAGGATTATCACACAAAAAAGCATGATTCAAAAAAACAATAAAATTAAAAGGACGATCTTCATAAAGCACTTCACGGGCAGCGGCATGTACTGGGACATAACTTATCCAACTTTGAGCTGGTTTTCTGGGGAGTTTTTGAACAACATCCTCAAACTGAACTTCGCCAAAGTCTGCATTGAGGATTGCAGAGTGCCTTTCGCGTGTTCCGCCCTGGACATAATGCACGCCAACGAAGTGTTCACCTTGGACGGGCTCTGCTGGCGGGCTGTGCGCGGGTCGATGAGCTTGGCCGGCTTCGTACCGCCCTTTCCCGGGACTTTTGATGAACGGGGGCACGCTACAAGTTTGCTGGTAGACGGCTGCTACGTCAACAACTTTCCCGTCAAGATGGCCAAAGAGATGGGGGCGGGTTTTCTTGAATTTCGTCATCAGAGTGTCTTCGTGGTAAAAGTTTCTCGGGCGTAGATTGAATAGCTGTGAGTTCGTTGATGATATTGTGTGCATATCAGATACCAGAGGTGACACAGGCAAGCAATGAGTACCACGAATGGAATAATATCAAATATTATCGAAAAAGGCACAGTGCTGACCGTGGACGTGGCTTCATTATTCCCGGATATTGGCACGAAGATTGGGGACTCGGTCAGTGGCTGGAATCTCCTCTTTAGAAGGTGGTTCGGCTTGAAGCTGCGCCCAGAACATAGGTTCGACCTTTCGTATGCCGACGTCTGCGACCGCATCATGTTCAATTCTGACGCCAAAAATCTGAAGAGCGAAATTGACAGGGTTTTTTCTTTCGGAAATACTTAGCTGAAGAGCGAGATTAACCGTGTCTTAGTGCTTCCGACCTTTCTACTGTATTGCTATAGCAATTCAGAATTTGATCTCTACTGTGTTGATAAGGAACACAGGCGTTGCTGCCAGATCATAAATTTCAGAGAACAATGAATCCCAAACAGTGATCCTAAAATCCTAAAAAGGTGGATTTTCGCATGCGGCCGCCCATCGACGGGTACGGGCTTTTGGACTTCGGGAAGTTCGAGGAGCTGCGGAAGATCGGGTATGACTACGCGATTCCGGTGTTGAAAAACTTTCTGAAGACGCACAACAGCGGTAAAGACATTCGTCAGGTGGTGCGACAATGAGAATAGTGAATACTATAGAGCAGTAATTATAAGGCTTCTTCTATAGTGTTGGGATTAGGATGAATAGATATAAAGGTCTAAATTTTCCATGGTACTGAGAGATTGTCACGATAATATGAGCTACTTCAAACGACTGATAGATTGTCGCGATAATATGAGCTACTTCAAAAGATTGGATCCCGTTAGACTGTAGATGACTAAGCACAATACATAATACAACTTTACTGATAGTGCACGTTGCATTAACATAATGTTAGCACAAGGACGCGAAAGCAAAAGTTTCGTCTTCCTAGCACAACTCAAATACGAAACATAATCCCTGTGATGCACTGGTGAGTGTTGATAAACTTCAGCGGCGTTCGGCTGCTGGCGCAAAGTGCAATTGATTTCGTTCGTGTATAAAAGAACTGCATCTCTCTTCCGCGACGAAAGTTGCTTCATGGTCGCTAACCCACCTCCTGTGTTTCTATCAGGCAATTTCGTACATCAGATACTATCTTTCTGTTTCCCTATTCGGAGCCTCCGCACAAATGATTTCTTCGTTTCGCACAATTTAGCCACAGCATGAGCATCTGAATCAATGATCCAATTTCAGCAGTGGCAGTGTAAGACGTCTTCGATGCGACGAGCTCGGGTATAGAAGGATAGTTCCCAACTGAAACGGCTATTCACAGATTACCCTTCCTCAACGAGCCTCTTCCTCAAGCACAATCCATTTTTTCTACATTAATCGAATTGTGAATGATATCAGTGGCGAATCGTGCATGAGTGAAAATATTGTACGTAGTATATGGTTTCTTTCTCGTGCGTGGGTGTTATCACGAAGTCATCCATCTTCTAATATTAAAGTTTCTGTGTGAAAGAATCGGTGTAAATGCATCATCGGTGAACAGGTTTTTGTGAATTTCATGTGCAGAGTAAGCTCTCCATTCATGCAAGGAATACCCGATCTTGGCGAAAGAATCATGTTCCCTGAAAAAAACTCTCAGATCGGTTAGCTTTTTTTTCTCTTCTGAAACAGTAGTTACCCCACTACTCAAAAAAAAAAAAAAATAGACTCGCATTATTCATAAAAAAGTCGGGATCACAAATTAGAACCGATTTTATTGTTCAAATTAGAACCGTTTCCAAGTATAGGCACTAAAATTGTTCTTATGCATTGACGGTTGAATGTTCTCTAGGTAAAATTTATCTGAATTTCAAATAGCGAGGTTTTCGTAAATTCTTCATATTTTCCCCCACATTATTCGAAACCAAAACAGCCCCTATCCAGCTTACAGAGGGCTAGTCAACGAAAGAACTAGTTGGTTCTGTAGAAAAGGAATGTTATCGCACAAAAAATATCATTGAATCATTTCTAGAAATTCTCGTATTTTCTAATTAGGCAAGTACAAGAAGTTCTTCCCTTTTGTAAAAAGCAAAAACATTTATTGGGTGCGCATCAAAATACTCGAGTTTATCATCTGCAAAATCAATTCGAAGCCGCCTAATTGTAGTCAACAAATATCATCTCGAAAATTATTAAAAACTAACTGAAGATCCAAATTACATATAGAAAAGGAAGTGTATATTATAACAGAGCTTGAAGAAAATGTTGAAATCGGGCGCGAATAGCACGCACCCGCAGGCCGCGGTCCCTTATGGCAACAAAGCCGATCCGTACTCGGCAGCTTTACGCAGCAGTGCGGCACAAAATGCCGGAGGGAAAGGAAATGCTGCAAATCAAAACCACGCGGGGGACAAGAACAACACGGGGGCACCGAAGAAAAAAGTGGGCGACGTTCTTTTCGATACCATCCAGAGCTGGCATTCGCGCAAACTGGGCCGCAAAGAATTCGGTATAGTGTTAATACCTTTGTTTTTCTTCCCTATGCATTTCTATTTCGTCTATAGCAGCAGTACTATAGTTTTCGTGGACAACATTTCACGTTTTCATTTAGCCAATAATTAAAAGCTGTGCCTGGTGTTATTTATTACAGCAAGGTACAATGTATATTGAATGATTTATCTTGAATAAAAAGGTACCATCCTCGACGCGGGCACCGGCAGCAAGAGTTTGACGTGGCTGCAGAGCTTGAACGGAAAGGGAATCGACGCCGTCACCGCAGATCAGTTCATGATCAACTCGGTATAATATCATTTAATCAATGAGTGTCTTGAGCGCTCAGCGCGACCGTGTTGTATTCGAAGATACCCACATGGTACAGTGTTATCAGAAGCAGAGTATAAGCTACGAAAAACTGTACGTACTGACAAAAAATGTGTGCTCGCGTGTTGCAGACGAATTAAAAAAACTTTGAGGTAAAAAAGAAGCCCGGGGCGCGGAACTGCGACCGGTTGCTCTGCGGAGATTGGACGGATGGTTTGCCTCTGAGATTACTCACGATTCGTAGGCCCTTCTGTCACAGCCCAAATAGATTTTATTTCTGTGTTCCAAAATGTCATATCTGAACCGCATGGTATACAAATTTATAGCTGCAAATTTCTGAAGAAAAAAAGGTAACCTCGAGAAGCTCCTCAAGCCGGAGGGCTACGACACCATCATCGCCGACTACCTCATCGGAGCAGTGGACGGCTTCGCACCCTATTCGCAGGATGTGGTGCTGGAAAAACTGATGAAAAATTTAAAGCATGAGGGCGTCCTCTACATCATCGGTATGACGCCCGTGGAGGACGTCCCGAGGGAACAGAGCGATCAATATAGAACGGGTATTATCTATCTTCAGGACAGAGCGGTGATTGAATGTATAGAATTGGTGATCGTATGTTTTGATAAGGAATAATTAGATCGCACAATTCTTCACACGGGACCCAACAATCCGTCGTAATATCCAATGTGCACAAATTAAACTAAATAAAAAGGCCGATCCCTGGTCTCGGAGGTCCGGCGGACGCGCGACGCCGCCATCTTGCTGGCCGGGCAGCGGCCGTACCGGGAGTATCCATTGGACTGGCTAATCCGCCACTTAGAGCGTTTGGGCTTCTGCGTGATTAAAGCACAAAAATTTCCGATTACGTATACCAGTACGTTCATTCACCGGCAGATCTCGGTGGGCGAGTCCAAACTGCAGCACATCCACCCCGCGATGAGCCAGGGCCTGGCGACGCGGTATTCTGATTTAGTGCGTATTCTGTTGGATTTTATGAATGTTGTTTTTCATGTGGCGGCCTTTGATCCTCTAATATGGAGTTTCTCTCAACAAGTACAGTCTGATTCGTAATTAGTAGTGATATGATGAAGTTGAGACTGTTGTCGATCAGTACATTCTAATAAGTAGAACAAAAAGGTTGCGCGAGCTGAAGTCGATGACCAACGACTTGCCTGCGTTTTCTTTTGGTTCCGATTACGTGGTGCAGGCTGTCAGGAAAGAGTATTACGAAGCGGCCTTGGCTGCTCGGAACACGCTCGCCGCGAATATGAAAAACGCCCCGAAGAGTGACTTCCATCCCCCGTCGTCCGCGCCGCCTCCTCCGAAGAAAAATCCTAATGGAATTCTGAAGAATTCCAACAATAACAGTCCTGCAAGTAACGATCAGAACAAACCAAAAACGGTGTTCGACAAATCTTCGATGATCCAGGGCAGCTGGGCCGCTAATTTGGACACCACCGCAGGCTCCACCGCGCAGGGTGTTCTAAATTTAGGCCACAACCAGCACAGCCTGCCCACCAACACGGTAGGTTCCACGCCCGGCGCGTCGGTGCAGGGGACGACTGATAATTTATTGAGCGGCCTGAGCAACTCGCTGCAAGGCCTGAGCAACTCCCTGCAGGGAATCAGTTTGCAATCGAACAACTCCGTCGCGAGCAAGATCGGCTTTTCACAGGCCGACAAGCTGGCCAGCGGGGGCTTCATTCCGGTTCTTTGTTCTCTAAACATTGCCCGTTGTGTCTAATCGTACTTGTGATATTATAGTTATATCCTGCGTTCAAAAAACATGCATATGTCAGGAATATGTATAGAATTGATCCAAAACTAATATAAGGTGAACGCTAATGTGGTGCTGCACACCCAGGAGGGCGTGCCGGAGAGAACGCCGGACAGCAGCAGAAGAAGCAGTACCACGAAAAAGGTGGGATTCGATGAGAACCTCACCTGCGGTCTGGCCGAGAAGGAGAACGCAAAAAAGTACGGTAAGGAAAAAGCGCTCCCGCGTATCGTTTCGGGCAGTCTGCAAGAGATTATCGACTCGAAGAAGAAGGAGGATTCTAAGGAAGAGGAGAAAGAAAAAAGTGATAAGACCAACAGGAAGAATGAGTCCGTCGCGACAACCATAAGACCACTAGGTGAGGCAGCTGAGACTAGTAGCACCGAGAAAAAGTCTTCCAAGGACGATAAAAAATCTAGCGAGAAACCTTCCACTGCAGCTCTCATTGCCAAAGAGAAGCAATTACTGGCAACTTGCGTCTCAAAGGGGGACTCTATTAACTCTTCTGCCTTCAATTCCGCCCATGGGGGCTCTTGTGGCAGCCTCACCTTGCCTTCGAAGATGACGGAGCCTACTGCTACTACTTCGAAGGGCAACAATTCTGCTTCTAATAATACCAAGAAAACGCCCGGCCAGAAGCTGATTTCCAAGCTAGAAGAAAGCCTAGACGTTGCCCTTTTAACAAGTAACAACGATGACTCTGCTGAAATTGATACAAGCAATTCTGCGCTTAACATGAAAACGTCGCCGCAGAGCGCGGAAAAGACGAAGAAAGCCACTACCAAGATGAACACTCCCGAGAGCACCAACAAAGTCAATGGTTTGGACAATTCCACGGACAGCATTCCTGACAGTATGTTCAAGTCGATTAGCGGGGAGATGCGCGGCGATCAACTGCAACAGTTTAGCGGGGAAGAAGCGATCATCAAGTCCTCGGACGTGGTGGAGAAAGAGCGATTAGCTTCGCAATTGCTCAAAAAGGAGAAAAAAGAGGCCCAGAAAAACGCCGGCAGCGCGGGTTTCCAGGAAGACCTCGCGAAAAAGTTGCAGGGCCTGCAGAGCATGTAGTAGGGTAATTTCATTATTATGACTGTAGAAACCATGAGTGTCACTTAAGGGTCGACAGTGTTTATTTTCTTGTTCATCAATTGTTGCATATACGGTGGTAATAAGTATGTATCGCGTGTGTGGTCTTTTTTTCCATATTTAATTTTAACTTATCTCTATATTGCCCGACTAGGAGGTTTTCCTTGGATCGTTCGCATATTAAACATTTCGTCCGCGTTGCCTCATTTCAGTATCTCGAGTGAATATGTAGTGCGGCTTCATGGTTCGTTTGAACTGACTGACCGCGCTGCAATATCGGGAATTGAGTTTGATCGCATTTATTATCTTTATAAGGGATCCGTTCGCAAGTTAGCTATTTTCTGTGTCAAATTAAAAACTACTTCAGACTATAAATTCAGTGTATTCAAAGTATACAGCTTCTCCAAGGTTCGTTCAAATTCATAGTGGTTTAAAAAAAAAATCTTCACGTAACTAACAGACACACACTGGAAATCTTCATAATTATTGGGCCATCTTTTTAAAACTGAAAATCAATATTATTTCTCTGCAATTCTTAGTCCCAAAGGCCTCCTATATTAAGTTCATAAAAAGGGATGTTGTTACGGAATATTAACTTACTTCGCATATTATCACTGTTCATAAAGGGATGGTTCAAAAGGGCGGCCAAAGTCGGAAGCGGGTACCAGGAACAAGAAGTGTATAAATCTATAATAAATTAACCGCTCTGCCGCCGGCAATTACTCCCGTTTTCTTTTTTCGTCAACTCTTATTATTATTCATCATGTTCTTCTATATTTTTCTATAGTATATAATTTCGATGTTCAACGGAGCTTTCGATAATTTTTTACAACCAATATTATAATGTGTGACGTGTCGAGGAAATTTGGAGTGTAATATCGCAGCACTAGCAGCGGCATGATGATAATAAAGTGCTTGAGGTGGTCCCATTGATATATTGCTATCAATACGCACGAAAATAATATTAATCAAAATAGCACACATGTATAATATGCCGGGGCCAACGATGGTTTTTTATCTTGCCTCTTTTTTTGATTTTCGCGCTAATCATCGCAAAGAAACCTCTTTAAATAGATTAAGTGGAGTATCAAACGAAAATTTGATATCTAGACTAGTATCTAAAAAAAAAGGCTTATCAACGACATTGATTCTCAAACGAGTTCTCCGAAATATTAGTCTAATACTTGAAAAATGAGGAATTCCCAGCTAATAACGTAAGCGATAGATAGGCTCGAGGAATGTTCGTTTCGCTGGTATTTTGCTTCGCAACACACACTTACTCTTAGGAAGTTTCCTTTCTAATTGATTCTATTCCGTTCTCTGAACGTTCTCGTTCGTGGGTTTTGAAATTTATTCGCGTGTATAACTCTGCGTTCGTTGATCGTTCTTCTCTGGAATCGTTTTTTTCTTCGGCAAGCAAGACCTACAAAATGCAAACGAGGCATGCGCCACATAATTCGACAATTTCAACAAACAATCGCAGCTTTTATCAGGTAAAAATCCTGATTCCCCTCTAATAGTGTGTTGTTCATTTTCACACAGTATATTATCACATAAAATTTCATTTGCACAAAGTAAAATATTATTCCAGAAATATCAGCTAAATAGTAAAACGAACAACAAGTATGGCGCGTTTCTTCGCAAAGCACCTGTTCGCAGCGTCCGTGATCGTCTCCAGCGCGATCCTCGGCGCTACCGCTGTGAAACTGCAGCCTGGTGTTCCCACTTATTCTGGCACAATAGGCTTGGAGGACTCTGTGCACATTCCTTCTTCTCCGTATGACAGAGGAGGAGCATTGCTCCCGCCTCCGTATCTTAATTACTCTTCGGACCTGTCCGAGAAGCCTGCTGCGCGCCGTTTTCGGAATCGACGGGAGCGACAAACCGATTCTGACGAGGAGGACCCGTTCGAAGCGGATGTCGCGTCGGAAAGTGGCGGAAGCGACGCGGAGCTGCCGGGGCCCCTGCGAGTTGACTCTCTAATTCCGAAAATCGCGCACAACACTAGTTCCTTCCATAGCACGCAGCCGCCCGAATCTTCGGGCTCGTCTTCGGACTCTTCGGACTCATCGTTTTCGGATGAGAGTTCCGACGAGTCCTGCTCCGATGGTTCGTCCTCTTCAGGCTCCGAGTTCTTGGGTCGCCCGCGGAGATTTTTGGACGTGAAAAAGGGAAAGGGAAAAGGGTCCCAGGGCTATTCTGCGGAACAGGGAGCACCGCCGCTGCGGCGCGGCAAGGGATGCGGCAAAGGCAAGTCGAAGGGCAAAGGAAAGAGCCAAGAGAGCCCGGATTCTGAAAAGTCTGAAGCGCCCGCGGAGAGCAGAGGTGCGCCGGAAGGAGGCAGGAGAATGCTGAAAGTCAATCTGGCGGCCTTTGGGAAAATTCTGAAAGACGCCGTCCGCAATTAATAGCTGGATGCTCCGATAGAGACTGCCCGTATTTATTATCAGACTGAGGAACCTTGCGTACCTCAGAAGTATTACAAATAGTATGCAGTTAATGAAATAAGCGACAATTATTACGCAGGGGGTGTTACGATTCGAGAAGCGCATTTCCTCCTTTATGACGGTTGTAGGAATGAGGCATTCAGGGCCCGAAGCCCACTCATCGTCGCGTTTTAATTGCAGGAAGGGTATCATCAATTTTTGTCTATAAGCGTACTTGATACGCATTATGAAGTCATCTCGATATGATGTTGCGTTCATTTTGATCTTTTGATTAAGTATTAAGTGGTATATTAGCCTGAGTATTCTGACTCAAAAACATTCCCCCCCCATAAGTAGTAGTAGGCGCAAGTTTCGTCGATTTCAAAGCCCCATTTTCGAGATCCGAAACTTGCGTCGGGATAAATAAGCCCTTGTACAAGAAGAAAACACGCGTCGACAAACAACATTTGTGGTCGACCGTGAAATTTTGTAATGCATTGTGTAAACCCATGATATGGAGATCCAATGCAAATTTATTATTGCAAAGCGCCGAAGCAGAGGTACCATATGAATCCCAAAGCCGGAAGCCCCACACATAAATATCGACCCCATCTTAACCCATTTGATCTATTTTTGTTTTACCAGATGAGATTGCCTGCTATCTTATATGGATAAATTCGATCAGCCCTCCCTTTAGGCGGAGAACTTTCGTGTACATAGAAATGATACGGGTGTAAGCAAACGCGGTTCCCACGTCTACTTAGAATTTCCAAAGACACTGTGGGGGCCCATCTCGGTATTATCCCTTCAGGAAATGCTAAAGATGTGCCTGTTCCAATCGTAGTCTTCAGGGCCCAATTGAATAGATATGATATGGTCCCTGACCTACGAGACGAACGGGCTGCGTTGGCGTGTCAGCTGGTGCAGCATGTCCACCCTGAGGCGGCACTGGTCGGTCCTCTTAATGGTAGTACTCCTACGTTACAACGGTACGTGCAAAGCGTGTCCGTTTACCTGGCGAAGAAGCCAGGACTGGAGAACTAGTAGAAAACTTAGTAGTAACGACTGCAACGGTAAGTTGCAATACGTACGACGGCTCCAAGGCCGCTAGATCGTCTTGTTCGCGTCTGACTCTCTTCTAATTCGATGCTGTAATGTTATCCTATAATCATTTCTGGGCTCTCCCGTCGTGTGCTTAGTCTGACCCTACCTCATGTTTACGAGCAGTATATATTTATTGGCAGCTTAGATGCAGATGATGATGGCCATGACGGTGAGTTGTCCTAGAGTGTAGGGTGATTAGCTGAATGATAACGAAGGTCGAGTCTTACGTGTTCTTATAAAGACCCCCAAAAAATTTTTTTCTCGTTCGTGCGTATAGTGTGCATCAGGGCATCCCTTCGCTCCCTTCCCTCCGTCCGAATTTCCTGTAAGAAATTCTCCAGTATACAAGTATAGACAGTCTATATCATATACAGAAAGGCGTCAGGGACCCATTTCTGAATAAAAAGAAAAAACCACAATAGTATAGTTTTTTCTCTCATCTAAATATTAGAAGATTTCAGAAAAAAGTGCATACAATATGGACAGCGGTGAGAAGACGCCTGTAAGCAGAATGGAAACCGGTACACTTTTTTGAAGAAAGTTAAATAAGTACCTTATTCCCTCAGTAATAGATTTTCTTTGAACATTAACTTCTTACAAGTATTTTTTTCCAGTATACAGTGCCTGCTTTAGCGGGCGTTGTATACGAAATTAGAAGATAGTTCATAAGCAGTCTTTTCCAGTATACAGCGCCTGCCTTAGCGGGCGTTGGATACGAAACTAAGATATTTATAAGAAATATACATAGAGGAGACAGGGCCTGTTCCTCAGGCGTTGTCGAAAAAATAGACAGACCGATAGGAAGTATGCATAAAGTGGACAGGGTTCGCTTTGACGGACGTTGCACACGAACCTTTTAGATGATTCTGATCGGAAGTTATATACTACAGCCAGGGTCTGAATCCTCGGACGTTGGACGTAGGAAATATATTTTAAGAACGTACAGACTACGCCGTTGGACGTAGGAAATATATTTTAAGAACGCACAGGCTACGCCCAGGGCCCGGCCTCGCGGGTGTTGGGATAAGAAAGATAATTTTTATACAGGTAACTCAGACCCTAAAGTAGAGAGAGGCGCACTACAGCAGACGCCGAACGTAAGGGACGCGCAAGTAACAGGTATAGTATTAAAGATAATACAATTAATATGGGGAGCGCTGGTATAAACGCGCGGCCACGATAGGAAGGCCAGTAGACGCGCCATATGTAGCACTTATATAAGCCCAGGCCGCGATAGGAAGGCCGTAATAAGGAATTATATAGAAACGCAAGCTAGGGCCGGTAGTCAGAATTAGCTGACACCCACAGGAACTAGAAGATTAAGCGGAAGCCGAAGAGGGTGACCAAGCGAATTATAGTGGGACTGAAACGAGAATTTGGCAGCCAAAGATAATAATAAAAAAATGGCAAAAAAGTCGGCGAAAAAAGACCACGCGCAAAAAAAGATGAACGGAAATTCGCGTAGCAAATCTCGGATATAGGCCAAAGCTAGTCTGTAGCAGGTTGTCCCCAACGTTTTAACTCCGACGTTGGGCTCTGATCTAAAGCTGCTACTTTGCGAGGTTTAGCAAACCACTGTGAGTAAGGTAAAAGCTTATGAAAAGAGAATTGGGAGTAGCGCGTGGATCGCGCGGCACTGGAAAATCACCTGTCAAATCTTCGGATCTTACAGCGATTCTAAGAGGGACGTTGGTATAGTATGGCAAGGAAGTGCGAGTAATAACGGGACTATGATGCCCTTAGCTTCCACAAGCCGCGGAACTTGGACGGTCGCCTGTAAACTGGATTGAGGAGACGCTTGGTTAAGTAGGGCCACTTATTGGCAACGAGGACCCTCCTCTAGGTAGAGGGCAGTAGGAAGCAACAGGATAGGACTCCAAAATAGCGAGCAAATACGTATATTAGCATACCACATAAATATTCATGAGTAATATATTCCAAAAAAAATGATTACCAAAGAATATACCCCGCTAAGAGTGTTACTTCACGCAGATATGCCAGCGTGAATAATCACGCAAATACGAGCAAATGCGGCCTATGTACAAAAAAGGCACAAAAAGCTCTGCAGTACCCCGTGCTAGCAAAAGCTCGGCCCCTTCGGCCCCTTCGAGCAAGCAAGCAGGCACTATAAGACCCCCCAATACGCGTCTATAGAGGAGGTGGTAAAATGACCCAGGTATAATTATCGGTAGAAGTAGACATAAAAATAATGAAATTTTTGAAATAATATATATAATCCCAGTCAAGGAGAAATAGGCACTCCGTGATATAAACTTAGCCAATACCGAATACGAAAAAGGCAATTCCAATAGAGAAGCGGGTCGCTCGAGGAAGGGAGCTCTATTACGGCTATCGAAAGCTGCGCCGAAAGATCTAGACGAGGCCAGCGACACGACGCAGAGGGACGCAAGTCAAGCTGGAGCGGGAGCTGAGGATGCCGAGGGGACAGGAAGCAGAAGTAGCAAAGACGTAGAGAGTACTAGCGGAAACAACAAGGCGACGCTACAGGACGAACCGCCGACAGCACCAACAGTGGAAGAACAAATAAAAAAGTTTGATGAGAAAATTCTTACGTGCCAGAAGTCGATGAGCGCAAAAGGACGACGCGAAAGAAGGGAAGCTGTGCTCAAAAGAAAACCGTCCAGCGCAAGCTCGAGGTCGCAAAATTCCAGCTCCGAAGTGACGTCGGATTCCGAATGGAACGAGAAAAATAAAAAGAAAAAGAAAAAAGCAGCGGCAAAGAAGAAACAAAATTCGAAAAAGAGACCGCGGGCTGCCAGCAGTGCTAGCGAGAAAGAGGCGGCACGGAGCCCCGAACAGAAGGCCGAAGACGAAAAACGAAGAAAGATCAGAAAAGAAAACATGGCGAAAATGACTATAATCCAGAAAAGGCAGGACGAAGAGTTCGAGAAAGCCAGCAAAGAGCGAATGCGGATGGGGCAGGAAGATAAGGACGTAGAGGAGAAAAATCACGGCGAAAAAAGGGCCCACGCGTCCCAAAAAGTAGGAGTTTCGGAAAGCGTGAAGGAGCGAGCCGAAGAGAAAACGCGGGAGACCGTTGAGCTACTGCAAGCGTCGAAAAGCGTGCCAGTCAAAGAAACAGCAGAAACCGCAGGAGTAGGAGTATTTATAGGGTCAGCGGTAAAAGACGGAGACGGACCGAGAGACGGACCGGAGGAAGAGGGCCGACGGAGCAGTGAAGACGAAAACGGTTACGGAGTTTCGCTACTAGAAGAAGAGAACCCGGTCTACGGCATCGAGGACGCAGAGAGAGAAGAACGCGAAAATTTTACGAGAGGACTCCGATGCGAAGGCGATATTATCACCGACGACGGCACCGTCTACGAGGAAGCGACAAGCTCAAGACATCAACAGACGGAGGCATGGTTGAGTAAGAAACTCGACGAGGACAAGGAAGCAGAGGAGAGGAAGAAAACCCTGGCGAAGATGGACACCCAAGAAGTCATCAATAGCCCCTCCTTCGACCGGAAAGAAAAAGAAGCAGAACTAGGAAGGCGCAGAGAGAACGAGGAAAAGCACAAGCAAAAGAACTTTTCGTCGTTATTTGATAATCCTCAAGTACAACAGGCAAGAAAGAAACAAAAACGAGAGCAAGAGAGGGAAAGGGCGGAACGCGAGAGGAGGGCGACGCCGAAGAAGTTCCCGGGAGTCAAAGACGCCGTAGAAGTTGGGACCGCGGGAAGTTCGACGATGGAGGAGGCTGCGGAACCTACTAACCCCTTCCTGCTACAAACAAGAGAAGAGTTTAGGCGAACGCAAAGGGAAGAACGCAAAAGGAGGAGTCTAGGCGAACAACTGGATCAAGACAGCGACGAAGAACCAGAGGAAAAGCCGATCGAAGAAGAGAAGCAGACCCCCAGCGACAGACAACAAGAGGAAAAAGGAGCAGCTTCAGAAGACGACAAAGAAAGCAAAATCGAAAAAATCTTTGATCAAAGGTTCATGAAAGAAGTCGGGGCCTTCGAAAAAGCAAAAGAAAAAATCATAGGAGAAGGGTTGGGGACTCAGCCCATCTCCTTAGCCCAAGCAGAGAACATAGCAATGGCCAGCCTCTATAAAAGTACGCTCGATGATATAGTAGCAGTGCGGGACGCGGCTCTACAAAAAATAAACAACGTATATAACGGCGAAAATGAGAAAATGAAAAAAGAAATCGAATTCCTGAAAAATGAGCTTGAATGGAAACAAGCCGACAATATCAGACAAAAAAACGATATCGAATTCCTCGAACAAAAACTCGAAGAAAAGAAAAATGGCAAAGAGAAGAAAGGTCGCGAAAGAAGCAGGAGCAAGAATGACGAGGAAAACGAAAAGACAAAAAAGCTAGAGGAGGACTACGCGACAATCCAGACGAAGCGACAGGAAGACTATGAGGCAATGGAAAAGCTGAAGAAAAAGGAAGAAGATACGTGCGAAAAATACAGAAGCGTCAAAAAGGCCCTAAGCGAAAAAGAAAATGAGATTGAAAAATTGAAAAAGGATCTAAAGACGTCGGAAAGCTTAGAAGAAATATCAAGAACCGGGCTCGGAAAAGCGGAGGATGAAACAAAAAAACTAAAGACGAAGATGCCGAAGGCCCCCGAAAAGCCCTCCCTAGTGCTGCAGACTCAGAGTAGGTGGGCCCAAGGAGGGGGGAAAGCATGGCAAGCGGACAAATCGACAGCAGAACGACACGCACTCAGCCTAGGACTAGAGAAGGAACAATGGGGCATGGCCACGGACCAGATTTTTCAGATGGACAGACCTGAACTGGAAGCATTCGCCGCCCTTCTAGCAGTAGGCAATTCCATGGGTGCAGAATTGTCGACTCATACCGAGGAGGGGCTGCTAAGATGGGAAGCAATGAAGACAGAGGAGAAACTCGACTCAAAGAGGCGCAATGAAGCAGTAGACCAAGGAGTGGGCCTCACACCGCGACTGCCCGACGACAGCGGCCTGATGCGTCTGAAAGAATCAAAAATCCTGGGGGGGGAGAACGCGCCCGAGCTGAGAGGCATAGCAGCACCGGTCTGCCACACAGCCCACACAGGACAGGGCCAAGAGCGCGAAGAGATTCCGGAAAAATTAGTTTCTCAAAAATTCAGGGTGGTGTCAAATGCGTACGGGAAGGGCACCGTGATCAAAAACCAATGCAGAGAACGCACATGCATCGGAGCCCGCACCCACGGCGCGTGCCAATGCAAAACGGGCATTATGGGAGAAAAGAGCTGCAATCAGAATCACTGGCCCGCAAAAATTATGCAAAAAGAGGCGTTCATGGACCCGGTGCATGCGTCGAAGAAAGCAACTGCAGAATACATGCATACGAATCATGCAGCGGATAGACAGAAGCTGCTGCATAACGTCACGGGCATCCCCGTCCTGATCGGGCACGTCCAAAAGGCGTTCGTCAACAAGAGAAAAGGGGCCATCGCGAAAAAGGAACACTCAGGCCCCCACCAGAACTCGATGCCCATGACAGCTGTCTGCTGCGAGCTATACGTCGAAAAAGGGCAAAACAGAGCAAGGTCAGGCGCGCAATCCGTGGCAGGAGACTCCCGGCAGCGCGTGGCAGAACAAAAAAAGATGTTCCAACAACCAGGGAACAAAATCGCAGAGGTCGAAGGCGACGGCGACCCCCTGTTGCTAACGAAACCTGGGCACCCAGAACACATCGGCCACCAGTTTATTTTTCATAAGCTCCGCGATATCACGGAAGTGACGGCGATCGCAGCGCAGGTGGATCAAAAAGAACAGCAGCGAACGCGAGCAATGACCCCCCTGTTTGGCAGTCACGAGCGCATCCAAAGAGAGCCGGAATCAGGGACCAACCAAGGGCCCAATCAATCCGCCATGCTTAAATTAATGGAAGTAATAGCAAACCCGGCAATGAAGCAGCTCAACAAGGAGAAGAAAGAGAGGGTCCAATTAAGGGCGGCCCCCATGACAAGGAATAAGGAGCAAAGGGGCCCCCCGTATTGGAATATAGGCCCGCAATAGGAACGGGCATCGACAGGCCCCTCTTTTAATAATATAGAACCCCCCCCAACGTTTCGATGCACGTATTTTTCTTAAAAACTTTTTCGAAAGTATGAGAATATAAAAAAAAGACTGACATATGTTATATCCTTATACTAAAGAGAGGCCGAGGAAGTAATCTTGTTCGGATATGAGCAATGATGATCTCCACCTCCGTGCTTGCATGTCCGCGACATGGCCTGACCTGAATTCGGCCTCTTTACCTGCTTCAGCCTCTTCAGCAACTATAAAATTAAAAAGCATGGGCGCCCAGAGGAAGGTGGAAGTCCTCGGCAGTTCACACTGTGTTTTCTACGCGCCAAATACAAAACAAGCGAAGGCGAGTTATGTGAGGAGTTTTATCTCTTTCTGTTTTGTTGAGCATGGGCACATGTTCGTGCCGAGAATGAAAAACCAGATTGCATTAGAATGGTTCAAGGACTATGCAGCTTTTTTGGTCGCGTCAGAATTCAATAAGCAGACGGCCCAAAACTACACCCGAGCAGTAATTGACTGGTTGATCCTGGAGAGGTACATCGAGGAATCCCCGCTGGCGGGCCCCTTTTTTAGGCAAGTGAAGGCACAGGCGCTCTCAGCCTGCAATGAGCAGCCCTTCGCAAAAGCGCCCTTAATATTACCACACACGTTAGCCGCAATGTCCACAGACGAACGCAAGTTCGTGTTATTCTGGATTTTCAGTGGCTTGCGTTACGACAGTATAACCAGCATCGGGCATGCACAGACTGGGCGCATAGACGGCTCCATATCTGTCATAGCAAATCGTTTGAAAACGGCCGGGGCCATTACTGAAGGCGGTGGCACGTTGGGCAATGTTAAGAAAATTAAGGCCCTGTGCAACTGCCCCCACAGGCGAAATGGCAGAATATACGACTGCTGCCCGGCGCACGCGGCAGGAGATCTCCAGTTCCCGGTGACGCCCCAGCGCGTCCAGTGGATCCTGGAAAAGTATAGAATATATAAGCACAGTGCTCGCCGCACTATGGCAATGATTCTGAGGCTTCTACACGACGCACGCCCGGACATATTCACACTGCAAGTGTGCAATAAAGTAATGACATGGGCGCCGAAGTCGAAACAACTATGCGAATACACTGACTCTGACTTCAATGATATTAAATTCGGCGGAACCTGCGTGCCGTTTGGGGGATTCCAGTGCAGCATGATGATGCTGCTCGACGAACACGGCAACAGCGGGATACACACGAATAATTGCTCACAGACGCCCCAGTTCTGGATAAATAGAGAACTCGACCCCCTCCGGTGTGTTGAAGTAATCAGGGCCGCAATCAGCGACGGGATGTCCGCAGAAACTATGATGAGTCTGGTAGCCCAAGACCCTGCCGGCGAGACGTCCATGTCCGACGAAGAACTGAAGGAACTGGGTCTGTCCGATGGCGAGCTGGCGCATCTCTTCAACGGAGGCATCGACCAGGACGAGGAAGACGCCGGGAAAATGAGTAAGCGCGCTGCCACGATGGCCGAAAAAAATGTAGAAATAGCAAAAGCGCGGAACGATGGGATAAGAACGAGGCGCAGAGCCAATCTGGCACTACCAGTGAAGAAAATCGGGAATCAGGGTGAAAAAAAGAAAGACAACGCATTGGTCGCGCGAATGGCCAAGGGCGGAAGAAAGAAACCAACTACCGTAAGAAAATGCTGAAGAGGCTGTGCAACGCAGCCTGATAAAAATTCCTCCGAATTCGTAACCAATTGCACGCCATCACCGAAATATATTCGCTTCGATCATATTACGTCTTTTTTATGAATTCCACGCGCCAAACCAATTAGTATTGCAGAGGGGGCCCAACAATTGTAGGATTCTCTTGGTAGTTGTAAGAAAAGCGCACGTAGAAAGGCAACATGCCCGCGTATCACACCATTGAAATGCGTTGTTGTAAGGCAATCCTGATCAGTATGCGCTATGGTCAGCTTTGTTCGTTGGACGAGAATCTAGACTTTGAGAACTACGACGCGCTGGGGCCGAACTACTCGCCCCCAGTTAAGTGGAGCGTCTTAAAAGAAATGCTCGAAGGGCGCTACACGTGCCAAAAAGTCAGCGGCAATCTGCGTTCCATCACTAATAGCGTTTTAAGCGACAACAAGCTATTTTGCTTCTTTAAAGATGGCAAACTGCACTCCGTAGCGGTCCAGAAGAAGCTTGATAATAATAAGGACTCCAAGTATCCCTACAAAACGGGCGCGTACAAACGCGCGCGTAGCCCGTCCACCGACAAGGACGGTGACAGCTTCGGCGGCTACGGCGGCGGAGGAGGATACGGCTCGAGTTCGTCGAACTACGTCGGAGGATACCACGGGAAGTCCTCCTGGGACTGGACGAAATAATCTGTATAATAGTGTGCTCCATCGCAATGGCACTGGAATGCTGGTTCCTGTTCACTGCGATGGCCATGGGCACTGGGGCCCTAGTCCTCGTATTCTGGCACTACTCCAAATCCGACAGTAACAGTAGCGTGCAGGGCGCCGAACATTACCCGGATTTACAAAAACAAGATCGAAAGAAATTGTGCTATAAAAAGCGCGATAAGAACTGGAATCCCGATCGGTGTGCAGATGAAATAAAAATCCTGCAATGCAGGCGTAGTCGTTTGAATTTCTCAGAAAGGGGCTGCTACGAAGACAACATCCGGAAGGAAGAACGCCCAAGAGAAGATTTTTTACAAAAACACGGCGAAGAAGCACGTCAGATAATTAGTGCCGGCGTTTTACCTGGGACAGTTGGCCTCGAGGGCTCCACGGTGAATCACTCCAAGAAGTCAGCAGAGCGCAGGGCTACGGTACGTTCCAGGTGGGCGTTCGCCTGGTTTTATCGAGAGCAGGAGGAATAAGCGAATCAAGTATGAGGGGGGCACTCAGTGAGCGTAGAAAGCACTCCCCCTTCTTTTTGTTATAAGATAAGGCCGGATATGCCCTTCTGAAAAGGCCGTGTGACTCCTGCGTGATAACGAAGGAGTAGTTGCCGAACGAATAAGTCTTTTTTTATTAGTGCTTTTTTCATGAAACCGCAAAAGAGATTGACCAATGCCGGCCCCCGCAGAATTGTTCGTCGAATAGTGGAGGACATTGCGAAGCCTGCGTAGGCTGGAAATTGGGGTCTATATACGACTCAACGATCCTCCGGGAGCAGTGTCTTTGAGGCCTGTTCCGTGGCGGGTCTACCGGTTCACGTAGAGACCCGCTGTACGGTTAGCTGAAAAGGCCCTCGGTCTTTTTCCAAAGTTCGCAGCAAAAGATAGGACTTATCTAATTTTACCAGATGAGATTGCCTGCTATCTTATATGGATAAATTCGATCAGCCCTCCCTTTAGGCGGAGAACTTTCGTGTACATAGAAATGATACGGGTGTAAGCAAACGCGGTTCCCACGTCTACTTAGAATTTCTTTTTTCCCCGTTGCCTACCATGCCAATAGAGGCCTCGCCTGCCAAACTTCCCGGTGTTATACGTCACCGGTCTCTCGCCCGCACACTACTTACTTTCATCTCTTCGGAGAATCATATGACATACGTTCGCGAAAGCCAAGTTGAAGTTGTTATAGGCGGAAGCCTCGTTCTCAGGACCCTTGTCCCGAGGACTATTGAGTCGATGAGGGAGTGACGCCCTGAGTTGACCGAATAAATGTCCATCACCGCTGCTCTGACTGTCAACCGGGATGCGTGAACAACTGCCAAAAAACCTGGGTCTATATACGACTCAACGATCCTCCGGGAGCAGTGTCTTTGAGGCCTGTTCCGTGGCGGGTCTACCGGTTCACGTAGAGACCCGCTGTACGGTTAGCTGAAAAGGCCCTCGGTCTTTTTCCAAAGTTCGCAGCAAAAGATAGGACTTATCTAATTTCTCATGAAGCACGAATTTAAACGTTTGATTGAAGAATGATGAAGAAAAAATACAAAGCGTGTCAAACACAGGAACGCGTGCGTTATGTGTTAATTTCTTCATATGCGTCATGAGAACACATGCGCAAGGGCTCTCCTTATATGCAAATTGTATTTTCCCCGCTGCTTTGGTGCCATCCATACCAGTAGACTGTAGAGCGGTGCAATTTCTCAATGTCGAGGCTAGCCACAAATATCCGCAATCATTCCTTGATATCAGAGGGAATATGAAACCTTTTCCTCAAACTATCAATATAGCCGATAGACGTACAGACATGTTTGTCTGTATTCATCATATCAAAAACCAAAGGCAGATCAGCCTAAAGAGCCTCCAAGCATGTATCACATATTCAGACTTTTAATTTTGCGAAGAAAATAAAACCGCAGTTGTTGTGTGATGTAAGAATGTTATTATGCGCGTGTTCGTCTGAAAAAATCTCACGCCGTTCTCATGAAAGCCTCCTCATAGTGCATCGGTAAAACGTTGCCTTTTCCTGATGGTGTGTGTGTGTGTGTGTGTGTGTGCGGGTGTAACGTATCGTTGAATGCTGCTTTCTATTTCCACACGTGAATCTGTTGATCGTCCCTGACTCTCTATGTATTTCTCATCGCCTCTGGCCATCGTAAGAATATTCGTGATACGGAGAGTTGGTAGAAATTTTGTTCAAGTTCATATGCAGCAGGAGCAATGGGCTGGGTACGGTTTTATATGGGCCCGGGGTAAGCTACGGCAACGTACATATTATTCGCGATGTAGAATGTATTATTATTAGTCTAGACTCTATTTACTATCGATTTGTAGTTTGTAGAAGGATATAGCATGGCTCCTCCAAAAGGCCAGGCTTCCTCTAGCAGCAGCAGCAGCAGTACCGGCGACGTCGTCATGGGCGGCACCGGAACCGCAGCCGTCGGAGCCGTCGCTGTCGGACCAGCTGCGGGCATCGGTTTAGGAGCTGCAACCGGCGGAGCAATAACAATGGGCCCGCCCGGCAGTGCAGCAGCGGGCGGTTCAGATATGAAGCGTTCTTTGTCGGGCGCAACGACCTACAGTAGCCTCAACCATTCCCCCGGGCCACAACACCTGGATCGGCAGCCGTTCGGAGGCCCCGGGGGGCCCCTCATGCACAAGTCGTCTCCGTCGCTGATCAGCCCGCCGAACCCCCGAAAAGCCGGCTTGGACCCCAACTTCATCTCGGCCCTCTTCTCGCGGAGCGAGAGCGAGGAGGTAAGCTTTTTTCAAACTGTGTGGAGGAATTGTCAGAGTGTATTAGTATTAAGTTCCTTTTGTCGAATCTATATCATATGGGGAAGTGCCGTGTCTCATTAATTCATTCAGCTCGCTTTATAATATAAATTCTTCAGATCCTAGTTTGTAGATGTATTAATATCACGAAACTCAAAAGGACAAGCAAGTGCGCGCCGACAGCATCAAGGAAATGGATTTGCGTTTAAATGAGCTGCTCAGGGGCATGCTGGAAGCTACTCTGGATCCGCCTGGTTCCTCGGACTCCTCCTCCACCGTGGAGAGATTTCCGCAGGGCTCGCTGCGCATCGCCGGTGCCCATTTGCTGGGCGTGTACGAGGCCAAGGCCACCATGGATTTGGTCTTTGTCTGCTGCACCAAGGGCGTCCCGGTGCCACCTGATCTCGAAACGCGCTTGCTGAACGCGTTCCGCCTGCACGAGCACGTGGGGGGGATGGTTTTTTTTTTAGATCATGTTGCTATGGGGCTTATCTTTACATCATTTCGTGGCATGTACGCAACTTGGGGTGTGTAGATCGCCTATCAGTGGGGATTCGTTGGTCGGGTAGCGATTTGTGGCGGGTGAATTCGTTATGGGAAATTGAGGTGCTGCGTGGGGTAGGGTCGTTTCATAGATACTCAAAAGGGCCTCACAGCAACTTGCTCTATTTTTTTTTCCATCTCAATTCATGATGATACTTGTCGATTTGTGCACATAATTTGCAGAATTTCTATAGGGAAATTATTAATTTCTGTCACGTCAATAGCACATTATTGAAATCCGCAAGCAACGCTTCGTCATTAAGTTTATGAGAAAAAAATCCAGCTGCAGACGAGTCGCGGTGTGGTGGACGTGGAATTCCGGAACTTCACCTACAGACTGTCGTTCTGTTTCGCCGAGGACGCGGATATTTCGGAAGCCGATCTCCTCGGCGACTCCGTGGAGGTGTTCGAAAAACTCAAGCCCGCCGCGAAAACGGCGCTCAGCGGATTGAGGATAGGTTTCATTATGCTTTTTTTGTGTCCGTAAAACGAACATGGAAAGTGACCTTTTCCACGGACTTAAAAAAAGAACGCATTATTTTAGACTAATAACTTAATGGATCCGCGTCCTTGATGAATTACCAAAAAAAAATAATGGAAGGTCGCAAACTGCTCTCGTTGGTCCCCGACGCGGCGCTGTTTCAGGGAGTTCTCTTATTGGTGAAGCACTGGGCGCGCCTGCGGGGGATTTACGGGTCGACCTTCGGTTATTTCAGCGGTTTAGCGTGGGCTTTGGTTGCCGCGAAAGCCTGCATCAAGCACGAAGGCTCCCAGGAAATGCAGGATTTCGACGGTTTTCTTCAATGCATTTTTTTTGATTCATAAAATATGTCACGCAGAGCACTCAGTACCCTGTAATAGTTTATTGTATTGAAATTTGTGATTAATCTATAATGGACAAGAAGCCGTTCTCTGTCAATAGTTTAAGGCATTATTGAGCAAAACGCACCTATAAAGTATCACGACTACAAACGCCAACACAACGCGGAAATTATATTTCTAATTAAAAGAGAAAAAAAACCTATAAAGGTCAGCACGAGCGCAGGGTCCTGCAGATGTTTCACAAGTTCCTCGAGGAGTTCCACAAGCACTCGTGGCAGCAGCCGCTTTACCTCATTCCGCGGCCCGGCGCTACTGACACCCGGCCCGTTCCCGACAGCAGCCTTTCCCGGTCCGCTACAGCTCCAGCTCCAGCAGGCGGCGCCAACCCTTCTTCGTCTTCTTCGTCGGGCAACAACACTAACAGCATCTTGAATACGAGCAATCTCCCCAACGGTTCTAATAATGTTCATAATGTTGGAAAAAGTAGTAGTACTGGCGCAGCAGCAGGTTCTGCACAAAATGCGGCAAACACGGCCAGCGCGCTGGCCACGGCGCTGGCGAATCACCCCGGTATCAGCCGTGCGTCCTCGAGTTCTTCCCTGAACAATAACAACCCGATGGAAATGAGTTACAGCCGCATCAGCTGGAGCCCCGAGTACGAGGGCTTCGAAACCGACAGTGCGGAGGAGGTATTTGTACTCAAAGATTTTAGCGTAAGAGTATCCTCTGCAGCGTTTCTGTTGAAAATGTCATTTTTTTTATGTATTATGAAAGATAGGCATTGTTTGCGACCGTATGAGTATATTTCTAGGTGTGTGGGCCTCATCAATTAATATGTTGCGAAAAAAAATCAAGATGGAGCGCAGCCACAGCGCCACGAACCAGAGTGGCACTGAACCACAAGCGGCGAACGGTCATTTGTATGACGGCGGCACGCAGAAGCGGCGAAAAGTGCAGCAGCAGACCGAGGAATACTTGCGAAACGCCATTCGCATCATGACCCCCTGCCAGCCGGTGGAGAACGCCGCGTTCGCAACAAGCCGCAACACCAGGTCTGACTTTTTGCAGTTGATTGGTTTAAGTGTATTTGTTTGGTCGAGATCTGGATCAGATCAAGCGTGACACTTTCCACACTCAAGATACCGATAGATGCAGCGAATTTTTAAAATCTGGAATAATGTTGAAACACCAAACAGCCACGTCCTTGAAGAGGAGATTTACCGAGGACGCAGCGCCGTGATGTCGGCGCAGCGGCAAGCAGCGATGACGGCCATCGACAGCAAGGCGGCCAAGGAGAAGAAGACGACCGCAGAGAAAAAGAAGAGCATGGTCGCAGAGACGCAAGCACTGTATACTTTTTGTATACCATCTGTACTATTGAAAAAATACTAGATGATGTCGGTCCATGTTGAATTACCTAGAGTCTACATTCAAGTAGAGTCTACATTCAAGAGTCTACATCCAATGTCAGCATATCTTCTGCTAGAGAAGCATGCCTGCCTGTTTCATATAATACGAAGTAGAACCTCCACTAATTATTCTATAGGTGGACCGAATCCGTCTTCGCGCCCGAGAAGTTTTTCGAGGAGCACTCAGCTTTTATCGTTGTTTCCTTCTACTACGAGAATCTCCCAGTCAGTGAAGATAATTCCCTGCAGCGCGCGATGCCGTTTCTACACTTGCGGAACTTCGTGAGCCGGAAGATTCAGCAATTATTAATCCCGAGACTGCAGGACCGGTTCATCCGACAAAAGCTTTTCAGCCAGCCGGTGGAAGTGCTAGCGGACCGGCTGAAAGTGCTGGGAAAAGGAAACTGGTCTATACGATTACATTTCAGATTTCTTTGCGTTTATATACAATTTGTTGATTGTAATCTGTAGATGTAGATCAATCTAAACATTAAATCGAGTCAAGTCGTCTTCGGTTGCACAACCATCCTCCGTCGAAGTCTAAATCCACATTTAGGCACCTGGGGCGTGAAGAAGAGAGCCACGACAGGGACAGCCAGGAAACCGAAAATCCTTCGCCGCACCCGTACACGGAGGCGTGCATTCTGGGGTTGAGCTTCGCGGACGGAATCATCGGTCTGGACAAGAGTGCGGGCCAGAGTTTGGGCAGCACGCAGCACAAAACGGTTTTTTCTTTCCAATAATTAAAAAACACATAAGACAAATATTCTTAGTAGAGAAGAGATCGACTATAATATGCGATTGCATAGAAGCCTACAAAAAACGTCAAATTGATACAATAGGTCGACTTGCGCGACTGCATAGACGGCCTTTTCAGTGCGTTCATGGCGAAATCTAGGAGTATGCGGCAGGCCGAAAACGGGCTGCAGGTAAAGTGGTCTATCGGAATAAGGCGCAAGAACGAGCTTACCGACAAGATCGACTGGCCCGGTGTCACCGTGGGGACCAGTGGCTGAGGCCCGGTGTCGTGATGGGGACAAGTGGCTGAGAGATTGGTGTAAATCTTTGCGGGGAGTAGCATTTTGCTAACAGATCTTTGACATAATGTTTGCTCAAGATTCAACACATCAAATGTGTGTCCTATTAGATCGAAAGGGGTTGATGATCTTCCATGGCTAGTCTTTATTATTGTGAATATAGGCGCCAAGAGAATCATAGATTTTTTTGTCGAGACAAGTTTCATTGTTGAACTTACCCTGTGACGTTCTTATCGGTGGAAACGAAGCTTCGTGTTCTGAGTTATAACATGTCGTTGATCAGCAGCATTCATAGAATTACGGGAACGAACGTTGCGTCAAGTGTAGAGTCCCAGACTGTAGTAGGCAGCGTCCGAGTAGTAGTCCACCGGATATTACTAGGTAGCGGTAGATAGTATGTTGTGCGAGATGTTAATTATGCGGCCGTTTTATGTACATTGTCACGATTACAATACACATTGAATCCATTAGTGTCTTCGGGCGAGTGCGCCACGCACCGTCTTGCCAAAGTCTTTTTTTTTTTGACAGTCTTGAATTATTAACGGGCCTTCTAATAATATCAAGCACATCGAAAGATAGCAGCGAGCTGTGAAGGGGGGAAACTAGTGGATGGCGCCGTGACCGGCCTTCTTCATCAAGACGCAGCGGAGCTGCCTCTCGCCAGCACGGAGCTGAACGTTCACGGGATAGCGTAATATCGCAGCGGAGTCCGCCGCCCGAAAAAATCAATAAAAGGGGCCCAAAATGAGGCCCTCGTTTGGCCATGTCGGCGCCCCACCCATAAGCACTCCGCGCTTCTCGCTGCAGACGCCAGGTAAATTCTTCATGAAAATGTGATCGGCATACAAATTGTTTTTAGCTGAGTAAATTTGGCTGCAGTATCGATTGAGAAAGTCCTCGTATTCGTTAATGTCCCACTGTAGGCATGACTAATGCTGGGTTCCTATCCAGGAGGCGAATGCAAAATTAGCCAAAAAAAAATCGGAGGCGTTCCGGGTGTCCCAGGCGTTCCGGGTGTCCCTGGCGTCCCCGGCGTGGAGCCTTTGCAAGCCCGCACGTCCGCACTGCAAAAGCCGATGTACACCTTTCTGCTTCTGTACAATGAACCATGGTTGTGTACATCTGTCTCTAGACTGACTGTCTTCTTCGCTTATAGATAGTGGAATGATGTATCGGACTATTGAAGCTTTAACCCACCTGGCTCGCAGTTGGTGCATTCCACCAGGACATTCTATGGTTCGAAAAAAAAAGGTATCTTGGCCAGAACCGCCTCGTTCCCGCAGCATCGGCAAACAGCAACGAAGCCCACGCGGGCGCTGTACACGCTGGTAGCAGTAGTGGCAAGAACGTGCAACCTGGCGTCGGCGGTAGCGCGGGAAGCTCGGCCATCCCGGTATGGTTATCAAGAAATATTAATTCTAGCGCGAAACTAATGAGTACAAGTAGACCAATACGTGCGATGCTACGAGCTAAGTACTCATAACATCCAAGAGCTGCAAATAATAAAAGCTTTACCAAACGTCAGGATCTCATGGTTTGTACGCATCGCTAAAAATATCGCAAGTATCAGGAACTAGCTCTGCCCTTCGAACAATGCTATGTCATACGGCCCATAAGCTTCGCGAATCGGACCCAATCGTCGAATATGCGTCTTCATCGTTATCCTTAAGAAAATTTCAGGAAATCGCCTGGGACACCCTCACCGTCAGCGAGTCGCTAGGGAACGGGGAGTTCGGGCAGGTCTTCCGCGGTACCTGGAATAACGGCGGAAAAGTGGAGGACGTGGCCATAAAGGTTATATATTAAAGAACTATTGGGGAACTAATAGGTCTCTCACGTATTGTACTGCTTGTTAATATCGATAATAAATAGTAAACGACGCGGAGAGCATATCTACTAATACAAAAAAGGCTCTGTATCGGGACGCGGACGCGAAGTACGATGCCGCTGCGATCAACGAATTGCGGAAAGAAATCGACTCCTTCCGGCACTTGGACCACAAACGTTTGGTGAAATTTCTGGGGGCCTGCTTCGAGCACCCGCACCTCTGCTTCGTTACCGAATACATGCCCAACGGGTCCTTGTACCACTTCCTGCACATCCGCAAGGTCAAATTGCCCTCCAGACACGCCCTCAACATGACCATGCAGCTGTGCGAAGGGTCTATAGTTCTACTTTTTGTTCGTGATTTATTTGATTTGGACCGTCGTATTTCCTGTATGTACTACAGAGCTAGTCTTTTCATACGCTATTAAAAGTAATGCATGTTTCCACTCGACCGTACACAACGTTTATGAGTGCATGCCGTTCCTGCAAAGAAAAACTCGCGCGTAAGAGAGTAATGAATTTCAGTTTTCTCCATGCATTAGTATATGCAGGACTATTGATATTATACATTGCAGGGTCGAGTATTTGCATGGTCGGAACGTGGTGCACAGGGATCTCAAGTCGCTTAACGTGGTGCTGGACCTGAAGTTTTTTTTTGTTTTATTCGTTGTCACATCACCACAACATCAGTTTAGCCACGCTATAGTAAGGATGATGTCAACAATGTTCTTCTTCGCGCGTTGCTATGAGAATGCACTTCACCTTTAAACAAAGAACGAAAAGGTTCAACATCAAGCTGTGTGACTTCGGTTTGACGGAGTACATTGACAAGAACAACACGCGCAGCCGGCACAATGGTGGTTCGCCGCGGTACATGGCACCGGAACTTTTTGACAAAAAGTCCAAGATAACGGAGAAAATCGATATTTGGGCCATGGCCTGCATTTTCGCGGAGATCTGGGGCGGGACCATCCCGTACGACGGCGTCAAGGACATGTCAACGTTGACGCACATTATTTGTAAGCTCCAAAAAACGCCGCAGATTCCGCCCTCGATCCAGCCGGACGCCGTCAAAGATTTGCTGAAGGCGTGTTTCGACTTCGACCAGGACAAGCGGCCCACCGCGCGCGAAGCCTACAAAAAGCTGATTCACATCAAGAAGACGTGTGCCAGCGATATCGTCTGAAGCGTTGAATACGTCACGAGGGGTACTGAGAAGACGAACGAAAACAGTTTTGCTATTCACATAACTTCCTGAAAAAAATAACAGTAATCATCTGCATGGAAAAAAAGCTGTGCATTGATTGTGGGTGGGATATTATCAATTGTTATGCATTTTGCTGCATGGCGTTGAATTGAGAGTATCGGTACATCCTGCGGTATGTGTAAATTTTAGTGTATGCATTTTATTTAGGCTCTTTGTATGAAACTCTGCATACTTTATGAATTTCAGTTTTTTAAACAATTTTCGTTGATTATTGTCTGTGATGTGCAGTGGTCTTTATAAGCTAAATATGAATGGTCATATGGAACTCAAAATTACAGTTAACTTCGTTATCAAGACACACTACAATTTCTACGCTAATTCTATCCATAGATTCTAGGCAAATATTTTCTAGCAGCATCTGGCGGGGTCCGCCCGCGCATAATCATCTTGATCAACAGCTCGAGATATTTTTGTATTGTTTGTTTTAAACTTTCAGTGCAATGCGTTTTCTTCAGGCGTGTTGTGCTAATCGTAGTCGAGGAGGCCTTATTATTGTGGGGAGACGTCGCAAAAACGCTCACTCCGCGTGTGCTTTTTTTAGCTGTCCACCTGTAACT
>Ga0099797_100056_pt1 | contig 61217 bp, 27 predicted proteins | sample Uncmet_Sort48C_1_FD_89871 | JGI IMG/M metagenome (GOLD analysis project Ga0099797, IMG submission 89871) | Marine eukaryotic communities from CALCOFI LINE 67, Pacific Ocean - C012_Sort48C_1 | ecosystem: Environmental > Aquatic > Marine > Oceanic | place: Pacific Ocean: Monterey Bay | collected...
TCATCAGTGTGCAAAGTAGGATTCGGTTTCAATTCTGTGATCTAAAAAGTGAGAGAGGATGGTTCGTGTGTGATTCTAATGCAGTGAGGTTATCGCAAGAGGGTACAATTATTTGATTAAGTGTGTATTCAGATTTTTAGCGCATCACATGAATATGAATGTTTTAATGTTAATTCTAATAGTGAAAAAGTTTTTTTCTCATGACATCCCATCGTATGTGTTGACAATGAATTATTATAATAATTTTGATTGATATTGTGATCCTTTAAAGATGACGGAGGTAAACGGACCAATTCAATTGGTCCGTTTAGTTCCGAATCAGGAGGAAGCAGAAACTATAAGTCGGTTGTGGATTCTACACCACACCACGGGTGGAATAACACAAAACGACTTAGACGATATGCTACCGGCGACATTTCATCATTTAGTCACAATGAAATATCAACTCCCCTGGCCGTTTCATTTGCAGAAGTGGGAAGAGTTGAAAAGGGAGAATGAGAGAAGAAAAAGTGAAGAGGATCCTGACGGTTTCAATGGCGATGATGACAAATTTGAAGAGGAATGTGATGAGCAACTAGTTTTGAGACTCAGTACGCTAAGACAAGGGCGCGACGGCGGACGTATCAAATCCTCATGGGCAAACGAATGGCCAGATACTAGAAGTATTGGACAGGCAAGGGTGTTTGCTGCTGTTGAAAGGTTAGAGAAAAAAGGCAAATTAGAAGTGACTAAATATGGTGGAGGAAAAAGTTGGCGATTGGTAGAAGGACAGTAGGGGAAGAATAGTTTGAGATCATGGAATGGTGAGTGGTGGCAGGAAGTTGTGAGTCGTTATACTATGGAATGTTGGGAGTTGAGATTTGATCATATATAACTTAATAGGCGACGCAGCCACGGGCGGATATACCTACACTCTGCAAACGCTGAGAACAATATCAACTGCAAGAATCACGGAGAATTATCAGAGTCGCGAGGATGGTTTGTTCAGTGATCAGATTCAGAGGATACGAATTGATCATCATAGACTTGCTGTATGATGGTTGCTTTGACATCGGGATCAACTTTTTGTATGACTTCTTTGGCATTGAAATTTCATAGCAACTAAATCAAATGCGAAATTGTTGATCTAATTGTCGTCAAACCAGCAATGAGCAAATGGTGTTTGGAGTGGTTGTGGCCAAATTCTTGCGTCAAAACATGTGTCCGCAGTAGTTGGTGTTGTCTTGATGTCTTTGTAGAGAGAATCTGACGAGAGATGGCGACGCGCCGGATTCATTGTTTTCAATTTCGAGAGTTGTGTTCCTAGATGAGGTCGTGGTAGAAGATTTTTTTCTTCTCAAAACATTGACATATTAACAGAAGTCGAGAGCCTGAGTGGTTTGATAGGTTGCGTTTGTATTTTAGCATGTTCGCATGAGTATTTGTTGTTGAATTCAAATGATTTTATCCAATACAAGTTGCAGCATATTGTAGCAGTCTATCGGCGATTTTCAATTATCCTGAAGAAGTTTTTTTCACATCTAGCAGAGTTCGGGCGACTCGAACAGTGTGTTGCAGTATTATAGTTAGCATAATACAGTCAGATTGACAGTTTGTAGCAATGTCCGATTCCCGAACATACTAGATTAGATTCAGAATCTAATTCGCCTGAATCATTTTAGCATACTAACTAATATCCACTCCATCACTCGCTACATAATACCATTTCCATATTATTATTGTATCGTTAGATACTCTAGTAGTACATCATCATTTCGTGATTGGTTCTCCTAGTTTTCGGATTTAGTTTCGTTTTCCAAAATCATGTCGACTCCCAGCAGTTCTCGGTCAACCAGTCCGAATAAACCTGTGAGGAAAAGTGACACGAAAAATCGGTCATCAAGTAGCAGCAGTAGTAGTAGCACTACTAACATGACAAATACTGCTCTTCAAAATCGTGGAAGGAGCAATCAAACACAAGGAAACAATCTTTTAGATAGTAGTAGCACTACTAACATGACAAATACTGCTCAAAATCGCAATCAAACACAAGGAAACAATCTTTTAAATAGTGATATGAATCCGAGTTTGAACTTAAATCCTGATGATCCTCTGGGACTCCGGGATCTATTAAGGCAAAATGCTAATGAGATGGAGGTAGATTCCAATGGGGATCCCAATGTTAACGAGGAATTTGCAATATTCTCACCATTGAATGAAAGTGAAATTCCAGCATATAATGAAGCGAATCAACCAAGGTTATCCGGTGCTGAGAGATATGGTCGTTTACTTGCAGTGGAAGAACGATGTAAAGGTTACGATCAAAAATTCGTAGAATATGGGCAATTATTCGAAGAACACGCGAAGCGTATGAAAGCCATAGAAGATCATGCTCAAGGTCTAGCTAATAGAGTCCGAGCATTAGAAACTGGTAAATCGTTGGAAACAGATTTCATTCACGAAAGTTGGAGTAATGGTTTTAAACCCACTACAGTAGGAAGACATGTAGGACGAACTGAAGACAAAGGAAAGGATAAGGATCTTGTTGAATGGTATTGTATGTTTACATGTTTGGAGTGTTTGTGAAATTTTTGGATCAATTGAGTCATTTTTGTGAAGATGAGATAGTTGGTTGATTGTGTTTATTGTGTGTTGTCCTCAGAAATTCAATGGAATATCGAAGAATTAATGATCTTCATGTGAGAAAGCGAAATAATCATAAATCGTGAAAAAATTCTCTGCAGGTACAAACAGGAATATAGGGCACTTGGTAAAAGAAGACTTGATATGGATGATGGAAGCATAAACGATATTCTCGACGGAAAACCTCGATCAGTATTTCGCTGTTCAGATTTTATTGTTTTCTAAAACGCTGTTGCATTTGGTCATTGTCATGAATTGTTACAACAGTTGTGGCGTGTCTGAAGAAGAAAAGCAACTCGCACATTTTTGCTCTCTTCATGAAAATGAAATCTATCAATCAAATAGGTAAACACACCAGTATCACCTTTTACCATCACTTTTATGAAAAAAAGCTCCGATCTTGCCAATCAAAGTCAAACCGATCAACTTGCTTTTTTTTTAACGATGCAAGTCGCGGATCGGAAAATGCCGAGGGGACAGGCCAATCAGGGTCGTCAAAAATGCAAATATTATCGAAAAGCGTTGGTCGTGAATGAGAAAACAAAAGTTGTAGAAGAAATAACAGCTTTAAAGAATTATGAGATAATAGTGTCATTAGAGTTCAATTGGTGTGCAACAAATGATTTGATTCCAGGTCAGTAGCATTTTTGATTTTTGGATAATTTTTGTTGTGAGCTGTGACATTTTGAGAAAATTAAAAGAATGTGAATTTTAGACAACAAAAAAACGCTTGCAAAAATCATGCGCACGCTATTCTTTCAGCATCAAACAAAACAAAACTACACAGGTTGTGGCTTCCCCTGTTTTGTATTTTCGATGCAAATGCTCACTCGCAACAATGCATTAGGACATTATGAACCGGATGAGGTGTATGTAAATTTTGACGAAATTTCTTTAACCCCATGCAGCATTGGTGCTTTTGTCTTTTGGAGAAAATGTGGATTTCGACAAAGAGCCTTCGAGGCTTTAAAAGCTGTATTGTTACGATTTGTGATTTATTTGTTTTTTGAATTTATTCATTCAATTGGGCTACTGCAGTGTTGGTATCTGAGAATTTAGCGAGTTGTGGAGCTACAGAATCGGCAATGCAAAATCATAGAAACTGCTTCTGATGCGATAACAATCAAAAAAAATCAAATCGAAAACGCCACAGAAATGGAATCAACATGAAGAAGGTCCCTATGAACCAGAAAAGAAAGCTGAATACTGTGTCGGAAAAGAAATGTTCTTAAATATGGAGAAATGGGGACTTCCTGCTAGAAAACAAAATGGTGCATCTTTAAAACAGACCGGTAGAGGTTGTTAGAAGGTTTGTTACGGTTTTTTTGAGATGAATTTGAATGACGACAGAGTGAGTCAATATAGAAATATAATCATAAGCCTTTATCTACTACTACCCCCCAAGTATTTGTTGGTTCAAAAATTTTATAAAAGAAGTATTATAGTGTGAGTCTGAGAATCGCGTTAATCGTAAAAGAAGTAATTTTGGTTTTTTTTTGTGTATGCAAGTCTTTCGTTGAGAATGATCATGATGTTGATTTTTCAACACACAACAACGTTCTATTGTCAATAGGTTTTAGATCGTTTAATCATGTGTTTCTGTTTACACATAATTGTGCGCGATTTTCAGTCTATTTGATTACATATTAGGAGTTCGTTTCGTTAAAAATGTCAACACATGATATCTTCTCTAAAGGTTGTCAAAAAGTGTATTAAGATTGCAGTCGCTCTTAAGACAGTCCTGGATGTGATCGTCATATCACGGATGTTCACAGGAATCTGCTTTTGAAATACGAATCCAAAACTTAAAGACCATTTATATACAAAGTCATATTATAGATCTAAACAGAAGTCTAGATATAGATTTTCATATCTGTTGAAAAGTTTTTGTGCAAAACATGTTGATGTCGATAATTTGCAAGCAGTATGATAGAATTAGTGATAGGATTTAAAAGACCGAATTGTGATCATTAATATCAAGTTTCTCTTTGAGCAGGATTGCCGCAAAAATCATAAACTCTCCCTCTCTTTCATGAAGCTGCCATAGTGCAGTCAGATAGTGCAAAGCATCGTCCTATTAAAAAACAACAGAATTAGCGTGTTGCAGTGGATCATCGAGTCGTTTATATTGATGTGAATATACAACAGAGCCACCATGTATAAAGCAACTTATATAAGACAAACTATATTGTGCTTCTATCAGTCGCAAACAAACACGATGATATTTTTACACCGGCAGAGTTTTATTTGTAATAAAAAACAGATCTCAACGATGTCATGAGCAATCTCAAGTTTTCTTTTATTATTAGTACGAAAAAAAGTTTAAACAAGTGGAAAATTTCTCTAATTGTCTTTTCAGAGTGGAATCAATCTAGTAAATTATAATTCAATACAAAATTTTTTAGTGTATGGCAGTAGATCACCAAGTCGATCATATCGAAGGAAAAGCACAACCAACCGAGCCATCAAGGATATGCAAAACAAGAAAAACGACATTACGTTATTATGGACGTTGCTATTGTCGGATATTTCTTAAGCCTCTACATGATGAAAAAACTTAATAGTCATAGACAGCAAGAAAAACTTGTCACAACTTTACTATAACGTCGCAGCTTTAATGTTCAAACTAGTATCTCTCAAATACGGAGCTATTGTAATATTGTTTCTTAAAAACTATCACATAGAATAACGAAAACTGTTGGAAATTTTTATCATCCTGTACGAGTTCGTCATTTCCGCGGCGGAGTGTAGTTGGGGGATTGGAGTGCGATTTCGGAAACGGTGATGTCGTCACAGCAGAGGGGGAACATCGGGAGGTGTGACAGTGTTTTGGCGTGTGTTGTTTGTCAGGTAGGTTGTCATATCTGTGGTGTGAGTGGAAAGAGTAGAATTGTTATATAGGCGCTTCGTGTGAGTATTAGTATATGGTCAAGTCGGTGGTTATTCACAAGTAATTTCACAACAAAACAGTGTAATTTGGTGTGGGGATAGTTTATCTCATGTCTAGTAGATGCAGTTGTTTAAGGTTAAAGAAATCAATGTCCCAGGGCATTTTCAGTTTTCGGAAACTAACAACATCAAACATGTAATTGAAATCATGGGCGATTGAATATCAGTGTCGATTTCGGAGGAGTCTCTTAGCATAATAGTTCCTCCAGAGAGAGGCGTATTCCGTCACAATGACGCATCAATTCCTTCCCTGTGGCAACACTCCCGATCGTCACACGTTAATTCATGAGGATGTGGCGAAAGACATAGCAAAGTATTGGATCTAAGTACACGTAAGCGATCGTACATACACACCTAAAATTTTGAGTAAGTCCATTCATCCTGTCCTGCATTATCTAGTCCGGAGAAACGATCCACCAAATTGGTCGTTCCTCTTCGAAGAACTACAGCAAATGCAAACAACGCAGTTATGGCGTGGAGGAAATTATTGGCTACATGCTGGTCTTGACGAGTGGCGAGATGCGATCCAAAATCATGGTTCATATACGGATGTTTTCCCAATAACAGAAATAACACCAGAGGAGGGAATTGCGGAGACCCAGATGAAGGCTCTCTCGAGCTGGAAGGACTATGCGGCCGACCGAAAGAAGGAAAAACGTGAAACAGCAGAATTTCGAAAAGAATGGCGGGAATCCATGCTTAAGCTAAAACAAGAAGAGCAAAAGCGCAACGAGAACGTCAAAATGGCACTCGAGGAAAGTATGGAGACGAAGGCGAAAAGAGTTTTGCAACTTGCCACGTACATTTGGGTACGGCAACATATCGGATGTCAGACTGCCAGTTGTAGATTTCCGCATCGAGGGTACCAACTCTGCATCTTGAATGAGAATCCACCAACGGCAGCTGCGATAGAGAAGTATGGCTTGCGCAAATCATGTATTGTGAAGCAATTGACAAGGGACTGGTTGATTGAAAAAGAACGTGATGGGTTTCTGTTGGGAAGCAAAGCTGAGCGACGTGTATACGTCATGTTGTCGGAAGAGCAGAAGATGCAGATGGCGAAAGCTAGTAACGATAGTACAGTTGCGAAGAGTATCGATGGTGAAAGTTCGGCAACATCACAAGCACAACACGAGTTTAACAACATCTCCTCAATGGGTGGAGATCGGGTTATTGTTCCTGTTCCCAATAAGGAGTCGGTGGATGTTTTGGAATTTACGGAGTTGCTTGCGGAGCAAATAGCGAACAAATCCGGAAATGGAAACCCTCGACAGAGCCTAACTTCATCTCGAAGGCCAACAGCAAATTTGCTAGGCGTCGTGCCGGAGGACAGACTTGAAAACCTGGACCTATTGGAGTCACAAGATATGGACAGTCTGTGTTTGAAAGGCAATGAAAGCATGGATATGTCAGGCAGCTACAAGTACATCGTGAAGCAAACGAAATTGAAATTCACACTGGCATTTGTCAATCGAGTCTTTTGCGACTACAAAATGAGGAACAGCAAGGAGAGTGAAAGAGACCGAACCGAATTCATGTACAACTTACCTTTTGACAGTATGGACTGCAATTTGATTTTTCAAGTCCTTACATATCGACATTATGGGCTGTCTCAAATGACAGAATTGCAAAATCAGATATTGAGTGATCTGCCAGTGAAGATGTTACTGCAAGAAGAAACACTGAAAAACGGACGCGTGCTGTATCACTGTTCGAAAAAGTTCCCGGAGTATCATCAGCAAAAACCCAAATACTACTTTCCGCCAGGATTGAAAGACGGTATAGACGACGGTACAGTTTGGTTTTTTTGGGAATCTGGAAAAATCGAGAGAAACGTTCTTGGCTGTATACTGGAACCACGCTGGAATGGGTATGCTACGTGTAAAAAAGATATGCAAGGATCAGGGCCAGTGATCTTCGGACAGGTAGTGATTTTGTTGGATCGCAGTGATATCACAGACGACGAAAAAAAGGGATTGGTGAATGGTAAGAGTGCTGACTGGCTTTGGGTGAATAATGATGATTTCAGAGAGATTCGACGGCAACCGGTTTTGTATGCGATGGTGGAACAATTGACCGAAGGGTATTACCGACCGAAACGAGATGACCGAACCGACGCAGGACTACGACGGGAGCCGATGGGAACCGAAGAGAGGGCATGGGGAATGTGTTTGAAACTGGCGGAAAAACCAGTAGTGAATCGAATTTGTAAGAAGTTGATGACATACTGCGTGACAGTATTTTTGTTGAATTTTGAACGTGAAGCGGGTGATATTGGTAAAAAGTTGGCATTGCGGTCCCGAGATCGAACATTTCGAACATTTGCGCAGTTGTTGAATGAGTGTCCGGAAAAATTGGATTTGAAAGTTTTGAGTTATGAACAAGATTGGACGGGAGTTTGCAGGGGGAAAGTACTGGACGAGGAGGAATCAGATGAAGAGATTTACGAAGGAATAGAACGAGAAGATGAATATTCTGACACAGAAGGAGATAACTCAGTAGAAAATGTCGAGGCAAGTGAGGAAGAAAATTCGGAGGAAGAGGAGGAGGAGTACGAGGATTACGGTTATTTTGGTTCACAGACACAGACGAAGACGTATGAAGAAAGCTTCGAAGAACTCATCGAGCCGGAGTGGGGAGAGTTTAGTGAAATGATGCAAAATAATGAAATGACACCATGCAGCTTGGAAACGTGGATGGAAAAGTTTGGAATTCCGTTTTTGGAGCGGCAAAAATTTCGCACAGCGACAGGACCTGCATTGACAGCAGATTCCGAAAATTATAGAAGTGAAAAGTTCGTATATCGGCTGGAGGAGGCGATTACAGATTCGAAGGAGTTGCTCAATGCTTTGATTTTTGCCAGGAGATTTCTAGAAGAACGGGAAAGAGAGGAATTGGGAGAGGGGTCGATGAATTAGTTGAGTTTTTGAAAATCTGGAGGGAAGACTGGTTCTAATCTGAGATGTTTACTGATGAAGCTTGTGAGATTTTTCGGTAGTTATAACACGATGTTTCCTGAATATTGTATGGATGCATCGATGCAGTGTTTTAGCCTGAGCAATGAATGACGATGTTGATTTCTCTCGGTTATGACTAAATCCTGTACATACTATGCATGCAAAAGTTTATTGAGAAGAGTCGTTTGCAAGATGCAGCGATTGTGTTGGATTGCGTCGGTGATCAATGGATCACGTCTACTAGGTGGAAAATTGTTGCAGTGTTGCAAGTTGTTGTTTTCAGTTGCGGTATATTGATTTCTTTTGCATCGTATATCATCTGGTCGTCGTCGATTTGTCGCAAATTCATCGTTGTCGTCTATCGAAGAGGAATTTGTTGTTTCGGTTTGCAGTTCCAATTTCCGTTACGATTTACATAGGATAGATTATAGATTTTTCAGCATCGTAATATTGTTTGAACAAGGATAAGAAAAAGGTATCGATCGTTCATTGAATTATCATCTGAGTTCTTGTTTAGAGATTTGTCTTCAAGATTTTATTAGTGTGCATTCGCATCACAGCAAAAGATGGTGAAAGTTTCATTCCAAAATATTTCCGCAACTATCGTCATGATGTTCGGTTATGTTCTCGTTTCGTTGAGTTTAGCAGGTGATTCTTCTATCACCGCAGCAGCATCCTCATCTAAAGTCATCACATCTCCATTTGGATCGTGGTTTTCTCTTGCGTCCACCGAAACAGAAACTCGAGGTGGTGAATCCAACGACGATTCAGACAGCGACAAAGAAGACTCCGATAATTCAGATGACGAAGAGGAAGGATCGGATGGAGATTCTGATAGTTCTGATGGACAAGAAGAGACAGAAGAAAATTCAGAACAAGCATCAACTCAGTCAGGACAAGCATCGACAAAGTCCTACATGTCTTATCAAATGATCATGGACAGCGTCCAATTGGTACAGGGCGTTGCTGGTTCAACGGTGAAGATTTTGACTAATGGATTGTTGATGCCGAACGGATATGAAGCAAGTGTGGTGGATGAGTATTTAAGTTTTTTGATTTGAGTTTGTTGAAAGTTTGGTCTTTGTGAAATTTGATTCTGATAGATTTTTCCTGCGGCGGATGTCAGTGCCGATGCACAGTTGAACTGAGTTGCAAAATGATATCATGACAAATTTGAAATGATTCGTCAACTGCATACAAACGAAAAAAGTTGTCATTGCAAAGATTTCAAATGAAAATATACAGATCTGAAAACACTTATCGAGCTAAGGATGTTGCCAATGCATATTTTCGATTTCCATTCTGTTGGTGGCAACCAGAAGAGAGCAATGTTGCAAAGTTGAGATTGCATTCGGAAGTTGAGGTTAGTGTCTGTTTTGATACGAGAATTGACATCATGGTTGTTGACGTACGTCGAAATTTTAGTTGTGTGTTTCGAACATCGAATTCAAAACAAAAATATTTTTCATTCACGGAAACAGGGTAGAGATTCAATGTGAGAAAACACAACACAACACAGGGTTCTTATCAAGGATGTTGTAGCTTTTGGTGGTTTTGGGGATGTGGACGATCACCATATCAAGCGATTAGTATGGATGGAAAAAGACATGTTCCTGTGAGTTGTTTAAGTAATCCAGTAGCACCGGAAAGATACGTCGTGTATGAAAATTGGCATGCAATGACGGAAGCCGCTCGGGATCAAAAGTTCGGTCAAATCATGTTGGCTATAGTTTGGTTTGGCATGGTTCAGATGGCTCATGCTATGATATTCGCAGCGGATTTGAATACTTATAGTAGTTACAAGGAAGAGGGTCGTTATTCAAGTTATTCCTGGAGGAGACCGTTGAGTTGCTACGCAAATTCTGAACGCGAAAATTATGGAAGCGGAGTCTACCGAAACATCTGTTTGCTCACTCTCTGCACGTTGGTGACCCAATGTGAACTACTCCAGCATTACTGCTTCTTATTCAATGGCGCCATTACTAGAGAAGCAGTAGATGGACACTACGCAACCCGGAGTTGGAGAGAACCAGCGGGCGCAAGTTATGTCTCAGGCGGCTATCGCTATACACCATACTACGAGTATACACAGCAGTATTGGGTTCCAGCACAAGCACAAAAAATTCTCTGGTATACAGCGGCGAATTGTGGATTACATTCGTTGTTCTGTAATGGACTGTTTTGTTGTTTTGGAAATTTGTGTTGTTTTGAGAAACCGAGATACAGCGGGTGTTCGAATTGTTCGAAAAAGTTGTATTTGGAAGATGATCAAAAATTGCATGATCCAATGAATTCGATGTTCAAATACAATCCAGTTTTTGACAAAGTGAGTGGGGCAATGAGTTCGGCTTTGGCATGGTGGAAAAGTGAGAATGTGGAGGGAAAATGGAAATATGAAACGTTTGGGGTATTGGATTCAGATGAAGTACAGTGAGTTTAGTTGGTTAGTTGTTCCAAGGTGGATAGATGGGTGGATGATGATGGATCATGTGGAGGTGAATTGGGGTGAGTCACGAGGATTTGGGAGGTGTGTATATCGGTTTTCTGGAAGATGATGGGTGTTGTGTGGAGCCGTTGGTATATGGAGTAGGCGGAGTTGGTGGTGATTTCGGAGGATTTTTCTGTATATTATTGTGAATTGAATAGAAAGTGGAGCTCAAATTGTGTTATTGAATACGATGATTTTAGTAGTTGAAAATGTATTTTGCTATCGAGTTTTACCAATTTTTGCGACAACAGTCGTGACTTGACGTTGATATTCATGCAGCGGTTTCTGATCATTGCATGGGTACATTGTCAATTGAAAACGGCGTGAAATGAGATCGCGTGTTTTGAGTAGAATGTTTTGGAGGAGTCCTGTACGGAGTTGGTACAGTTTTTGCTACAATACTACATTGAAATCGTGCCTATATATGGGTTCTAGTAAATTTCTGCCGTATATTTATGATGAAGAGTTGTTTCTTTTGACAGTCACAGTGATAAGATGATCATGATGTTGTTTCTGTAGAGGCATTAGTATTCGTTGGATCCATTATTTGTTCTGTTGATGTAAAATCATGGGATGAGGGTCATCTTGTGATTTTATTTTGCATGTATAGAGACACATTGTGCAGTATCCTGTTTTGACCGAATGTAACGAATAAATTTTCTTGTCCCCTTGACAATGTCGCAATGATGTTGAGAAAAAAGTAAAATGACGCACGAGAACAAGTATCGTTCACGTATGAGGCATTACATTAGTGGAAGGTTGAGACTGCAGGTCTGGTGGAAATTTTGTTGTTGGTGTTTGGCTATGTGTGGTATTTTTTCTGGACGGAACAATGATTTTTTGTTGGACAATTCTTTTCTCAATATGGATCTTTGGTTTCATGCATGTGGTTCTCTTCGCAGATTGATTTCACATCCAGTGTCATATTATTAAGAAGGTTCAGATATTCAGTATTCGAAGTATTTGAAGCATTGTAAAGATTTTTCTTTCGGAAATTTTGTTAGAAAATAGATTGAAGATAGCGTTCGTCATCGACGCACAAATCTCACAAAAATGCCCGGTCTTCTCGCAACACCAGAACGAAACGTCAATGATTTGTTATTCGACGACATCTTGAATCCTGATGGTCCTGTCGCTGCAGACTCCCCAAGAAACAATCTACTACGCTACAACAAAGTGGGACTTCATGGTAGATCCTCCTTGTTACAATTAAGAGACGCCCTGGAGCAACAAGGTCACGAAGCAAGACTTTTCAAATCCACCGGGTGTAATCACGAATTTCAGAATCCAATCGCCGATGATTATGTGGTTTTGGTTGAAATGGGATCAGCATTTGTTTTCAAAAAATTATGCGATGTGTTGACTGAGCTGGGAATCCAGAGTTTGAATTTCGAATTCTTCGAACAAGGAGTGAAAATTTTGTCTTGTCAGCATGATACATTGGTGGATGTGTTTTTACGGAAAAGCGCTTTCTTGCTATACGAGTTAAAATATAAAAATGTTGTTGGTGTGGATTTAGGTATGTTGAAACAAGTAGTGAAAGTGGCAAAAGCAGATGATTTTTTCCGCTTGTATACCAGAAGCGAAGATGAATATATTTACATCGAGTTGTATTCGAAAAATCCAATGCTGAAAAAGACAAAAAAACTCTATAAATGGAAAAAGATGCAAGTAGAACCATTGCAAGAAGCGATGGAAATGGCTCAAAAAGGAGCAAAACTGTTGCAGGTGCAAAAACTTCCCACGGTAATCATGGATACATATAGATTGCAAGAGTTGACTAGTGCATACATGAGGAGTCAAGAATCCATTGCAACAATTAAGATTTTGAAAAACGATTGTGTATTGTTTTCTGGACAAGCAGAAATTGATGATCAAGTGAATGTACCGAGTATGACACAGCAAGATAGTCAAGCAGCTGATTCTGTTTCCGTCGGTGGTGACGCAGTTGAACAAAAGACATTGGAAATGAGAACGGAAATACGGGTTGATGAAAAGTTAAAAGAGGTTCAACCAGGGGATCAAGTTCGAAAACGGTGGGGATTGGAGTTTGTTGATTTAGAAAAAACTTATTGGAGAGAAGACGGAGGTGACAATCTGATAATGCTAGAAGACAACGATAATGATGACGAAAGACAAGATAATAGAAGAGTGATTTTGAATGTAGATCAGAAAATGATTGGATGGGCAAGAACATTTTATTTGAAAGGGATTTCAACATTTGCTAGACATGCTAGTAGCTTGGGAGAAAGATGCAATATGTTTTTTGGATTGGAAGAAAATGTTGATACTATGGGTAGTGGTGGTGGATCATCGTCGTCTAGTTCTGGATCATCATCATCGGTAAATTTTCAAGATTCACAGGCACCACTTACGCAAGCATCGGGTACTATGCCGATTTGTTGGTTAGTTGGTCAATTTTGTTGCGCACCGACGTTTCGCATTGACTCAGTCTGATTCCGCAGTTGAAATTTGATGATTGTCGATTTTCATTGACAAAAGGTATAAATTTCAAAAAAGATATTCCTCGCAATCAAAAATCATTTTCAAAGCAACAAAATACACAGGTATGATGAATGCATCATTTGTGCCACCATCTTCTTTTCCAGCATGTTTCGAAGTCCCCATCGGAATTGATGATAAAGAAGTTGGATATATATGTCTATGGGTAACTCCAATGGCAATGTAAAAGGAGATGTATTTGGATCAGTGCTGTTGTTTTTGCGGTTGCAATTGTTGGTGGTGGAATGATATGCGATAAGTTTTCGTACTAGTGGCATTGATGATTACTCGGTTTCTTACGAAATTTGGCGATTTGATCTTTTTTTTCTCCCACAAGTTTCTTCCCAAGCGTCGCGACATGATGCATGTCGAGCCATTTTTCTGATTCTATTGAGACACAATATCGTCCCGTAAAACTAAGCCCAAATTATATCAGCATTTATTCTCCATTTGAAAATGAAATTTATTTGGTTAGTGTTGAGCAGCAGGATGGTTTCATTTGATGTCGCGGCATGTATCGGATGTGGCACGAGATGACATGGCGTGTGTTAAGATAAATGACTGGCAGACGTTGGCATTTCGTCTGGTTGATCATGTTGTTCATTTGTGAGAAATCTCTGATTAGGTCAGAGTTGAGGGTTGACATTCATGGTAAATTATGTAGATAGATTGGAGCAAGGGTATGTCATGCGGAAATCAAAATGCATTCCAAAGTTCTATGTGAGATTGAGATACTCCAAATTTGTTGTGAAAGCGGGTTGAGAGTTGTGTGATACGATTGATTTCAAGGGAGCAGTTAGAGTTACAGTCTTGGTATGTGAAAATCAGTTAAATCCCTCTCATTCAAATTCAATCGCAATGTAGGCCTGTAAGATTTTAGATATAAGTAGTTTGTTAGTAATCAGACATTCAGAAAAACATTGTTTTGTAGAAAATTCACACATAGAATTACTAGCGGAATTGATATACGAGTGTAAGTAGCTCGAGATTGTATAGTCGGCGACTATTGATCGCAACATTTACAGCGTTAGAGGAAGGTTTACTTGAAAAGTTGGAGTTCAGAATTGATAAGACTACGTTTAGTATCTGCGAGGAAAATTATTATATCAGATTGGATTAGCATATCCATCCAGAAGAAAATCACACAGTGTTATATAATAGTAAAGAAAAAAATCCAAAAAAAAAACAATCATGTCGTGGGGAGCAAATCTCGGAGTTCATATTGATGGTGTTATTCACCATGTGTTGAGAAATCCTAAAGTTTATCCAGGACCTCATAATAAAAGTAGTGCAAGAACAACACAAGGTATTTTTTGGTTTAAGGTTTTGATTGTTTATTGAGTATTGCGTTGGGATTGTATAACACTATTGTTTGTTGGTTTCTTGGCATTGTTATAATTTATTGCAGACTGTTTTTCTGTCGAGAAACTGAATTTCATCACCGTAAATTTATGCATATTCATGTTAAATAACATTCATGATTCAAAACAAAACCAACAAACTACACCAAAACCAAAACGAAACAAGGTCTTTTCGAACTCGATACTCATCGTCAACTCTTACTCATCTGGGATGGAATTTGTCGATTTGTGAAACTTATGGTTGAACAAGAAAAATCCGTCGTTATTCTGAAATTCGGAACCTTTTCATTTGATCTCAAATGTCTCGATGGTGGATCGAAAAAAACTCGAAGAGTGATAAAATCACCCTATTTTCAACCAGCAAAAGAATTGAAAGAACTCTTGACTGCCAAAGTTGTCAAAGATGTTCAATGTACACCGGGATCACAATTTTCTACGAGTAGTTATGATATTCCGGGACGATGTGTCTTTTTGAATGATAAACCAATTGCAGCAGTTTCTTATTTACCATTGGATGTTGTTCGTACTGGTACAAAAGCTATTTTTCAAGGAATTTTGGATTTAGTAGAAATGGGATATGATATGAATTTGGAGTTCACGGATTGTGTCGATGTTGATTTTGTGAAGAAAACATTTAAGTATAAATTCGATGAAAGGATCATTAGAGCAGTGAATATGGCAGGAAGTAGTCATGGAGCAGATATGGCGGGAAGTATGGGATTAGGTCAACTTACAGCGGGAATGAGTGAAGAGAAAGCAGCTAGACAACCAAAACGAAGATCATTAATGCATAGTGCAAGTTTGGGTTCAATTGTAAATGATAGAACATTAAAAAGACCTGATAGTAGAGGTTAGTTTTTTGGTGAATTTTGGGTTTTGGTGGGTTTTTGTTTTTACAATTTTAGGTGGATTTTTCGTTGGTGGAGTTTTATTTATTTAAGATTCTCGTGCAAAATTTTGTTTTCAAATTGTGGAAGAAGTTTTGTATGATAAAGTAAATTTCCGTATAGATTGTCAGGGTGTGTGCAGCACATTGTCAAGTCTATTCGAAAAAAAAAAACTGAGTCCATTTTGATTTCAATAGTTGACAAAAACAATTTACAAAAACCAAAAACAGGAGTCCGTAAATTGCGTGAAAGTACAAGAATGTTGTCATTGATGAGTTTGGATTTGAATTCGTTGAAAGGATCGAGTATTAGTGTGAAACCGGTACCGACATATTAGATGTCAAGAAGAAATACTCTTGAAGAAAACTGTGACTTAGGTATGGATTGTGGATGATTTGATTGTTGATAACAAACAGGTTCAATTGTTTTACTAGCAGTGTGATTATAAGGATGATTTGATGAAGATTGATGATTTGAAGATTGACAAAATTTCTGATTGATGATTGTTTTACTAGCAAGATTTTGAAACACAGATTTGAATGGATAATTATTATAGCAGGTAAGTATAGCAGTACAACGAACACGTAGACTATTGTGAATTTTGTTGCAAAAAAATCTAGAAATCATATACAGTTGCCTTCTCAATTATAATTGAAATGTATATTTGTTTTGTTGATGTTATTACGCGTTGTTGTTGAAAAAAAAATTTCTCAATCGTCAAATCAACTGAGGAGGTTGACGATTGAAGAAATTATTCGTACAGTATGATGGTCGTTTTAATAGTCCATTAGATTTGGTTATGATTTGATTATATGCTATCAGTTGAATTTTTTTGATCTCGTTTATCGAGAAAAAACAAATTATAAATTTATCGTTTGACATGCAATATAGTAGACTACATTCCATTATATACCTAGAAATTGTGAATATCAAGCTGTGAATAGATTGCGAATTAGACCGTTCACACAATGCTGCTAGAAAGCAGTTATACAGATTTTGAATTAGATATCACGCACAGCATGATTATGCTTCTAAGCATGACTCAATCCAGTGCGCATGTACACATCTAGAATTAATGATTCAGTTTGAAAATGCTGAGAATCCAATTTGACATCGTTGATTGATTTGGTCGAGGTTCTAAAAATCGTCATCACATGATGATCGGAAATCAAATCACGATGCAAATTTTCCATTTCTACCATACTGTAACTCAAAAAATCATTTTGGTCTATTCACTATGTGGATACTAGTTCGTTCGATAACAGCTAGTTCCTGGGTCAGATATCATCCAGACTGTCTACGACACTCGCATTTGTACAAAAATTTATATCGTTTAGAAAAACCAAACCATATTATTATATCTGTGCAACAAAAGTTTACTACACAATAAGCATCTATGTCATTAACTTGAATAGTGCGCATGGTGTAACGGAAGCACGATAGAAACCAGGAGGTTCATATACTAGGAGTTTATATTCAACATAGTTCGTGTACGGCGGAGACTTATTCTGGCACTACTGGAATTGACAGACGAGTCAATAAGAATGCACAAGAGAAGTATTGTGGTGGTATTTAAAAAAAGTTTAGAGACAAAAACTTCACTGAGTTTTTACTACCGGATGTTGGATCCAATATGGTCAGTGATGACAAACGTGTTGTTATAATAGCGAACTCGTGTTGGTGTCTGTTGTTGGTAGTGTGTCAAGAATTTTCTTGGACGTTGGAAGTGACTATCATGTTAAGTTTGGGTCGAGACTCGAGATGTACGAGAAGTTGTAGTATCATTCACAGTCTCTATCGAATATTTTGTATTCATAATGCACAAACGCAGTCGAATAAAAACTCTTTTTTTTTTCGCGAAAAACAACGAAAAAAGCAACTAAATTTTGTATTATTCGTTTAAACTCATTTGATTTCCAGAGATTTTCATTACTATTGGCATTCTATAGTATAAGCCATAGTAAGCCCCCTGCAACAAGTGCATATTTCCCCATTTGCAATTTTCTTCTTTTGAAACAGAACACAGGTTTGGCATATATAAGCATATATAAGTTGTTAACATTCGTTGACCACTAAGACAGTAGTAGTAAATCAAAATGGCAGCTCCACAGTATGCTAAAGGGAGCTATGTTCAAGAAGGTCCTCCTGCTAACGCAGGTCCTCTCACTGGTCCTCCACAAAAATGTAAGACCCCCGGATGTGAATTCTTACAAAGCACAGATCCACAATACCGCAAAGAGAAAATGGTAATCGATCTGGACTATTGTTGTACAGCATGTCGTTTAAATGCAGGTCATGGTAAATTTTGTCAACAAAAACTAAGTCAACAAGGTCAAACGAATGCAAACAAACAACTTGGTACTCAAGGTTTTCGTTTGGTACCAGCACAACATCCCGAAATTCGGGTGATTCAAGAACAATTTATGAAGGTAGTGGATCCAACACAATTGAATAAGGGAAGAGATGCACAAAGTTATCCTCGAAAATATACGAGTTTGCAAGTGCATGCATGTTGGAAATTGGAAGTGCCAGATCGTGTGTCAATTTATGAAGCACAAAAAAACATTATCAAAAGAGAAATGGATCAAGTTAAATTCAAAGGTGGTGGACCACAACATCAGAACAAATTTCAACATATTTGTAGTAAGAAAATGTTTCCAGCTGAACAAACCTTGGATGAAAGTGTAAATGAATCATGGTTTTTACATGGTACAAATCCACAATTTGTTTTACCAATATTGCAAACAGGATTGAATGAAAGATTAACGAATGTGAATGGTATGGTTTTTGGGTTTTTTTTTTTTTTGGTGATTAATTAGTGTGTTTGTGTTGTCAGCCTTCAGGATAGCCTAGGATTGGTTGGTGAACAATTTTTCCAAGATTTTTGAAATTCATAGGAGAATCATTTTTGAAGTTCTAGTAAAATGATCATTGTCCCCAGATTTGATTCTTTTAGTACAAAAATCTACAAACAAAAAACAACAGGTATGTTCGGACCTGGTGTTTACCTAGCAGAAGATGCTGAAAAAATTGATCAATATTGTATCCCAGATTCCAATGGTTCTGCTGATATCACAAAAATACTTACGAAAGATCATGGTATGAAATTACCAGCCAAATCAGAACCTGGAGCTGGGGACTTGTTCTATTGTTTCGTAGTGCGAGCTTTGAGGGGAATTGTAAGTGAAACGGAAGATGGGAAAGTAAATATGAAAACAAACCAACCCCTGCATACCGATCCAACAAGAAGAGAATTACAACTATATCCGAACAATTCAACTGTGAGATATCATAGTTTGCAAGTGGAATTGGGAAAACAAATTATGAGATATAGAGAATTCGTTTTGTATAATGCAAATAGGGTCAATATTAGATATTTGGTGGCGTTTAAGAGGGTTTAAGGGGGGTTTTGGTGGGGGGGGGGGATTTTTTAGGAGGGTGGGGAGATGTGCTGTGTAATTGAAGTCTAGTATCAGTGTAACACGACTGCGGAAGGTACTATAGTTTGTGAATTTTGAAAGTTCAACTATGGAATAATTCTATGTTCAGCGCCGTATAGGTTTTTTGTAGATTTTTTCCTGGGGTGTTATTTTAATTTTTTTCAGTTTCTTTTTTATGTATAGTGGTGTTCTAATTGTTGGAGAAAAAAGTTTAGTCTTCAATGTCAAGTGAAAAAAGTTCACTGCAGGCTGGTGTTTCAAATTTTTTTTCTTTCCGAATTTCTGCTAATATCCGCATCATGATCGCAATTAATTTTTTGCTGGGGAATGAATGTGGGTGGTAGAATGTCAATAACAGATTTGATGAATTATTTCGTAGGATCAATTCAAAGTTGTGTCGAGTTGAGATTCATCCGTTGTCACAATAGTTGAATCAGCATTCTCATGTGGGAAGTTGGAGCAAGTTGGTTTAGTGTTTGATTCAAGTGATCTCATCATGTTCAGAAAAAAGTCTTTAGTACATGGCAACAACAAATACATTATTATTTTCAATGTTCTTGTCAAATTTGTTTTTTTGGGTTATTCCAATGAAATTTCGGAAAATCGTAACATGCAATTCTATAATTTGACAACAGGGGAGGTCCAGGCACGTCTATAGGTCCATAGAATAGTTTGATTATATGGTCTTTCATGTCTTAATCAATCGCATATAATGTCGTTTTGTATTATAGATTCCTAATTCTGAGGACAGTATTCTTGTCGAAAGAATGAATAGTAGATGCAGAGAGGTCGCGGTCGTCTGGAATTCTATTGATTACGTGATCTATTGTTGAAACAAATCAACAGAACACCGCGGGCCAGACAGTATGATGTGTATTCAATACCAGTATCAGTTGGGTTGTCACTGTTGAAGATCTCTTAAGATTTTTTGAAAAGAGTACAAGAATCTGCCAATTATTGGTTTTAGTAGTACGTGCGCAAAAAACTCTCAACAACATCAACATCATCATGACAACAGCAAGTCAGTTCAACAGCGGTCATGGTCATCATCATGGTCATCATAGTGGTTTCCTTGGCAGTGTAAATCATCATCATCATCACACGATGCAAAGTTCTGCTAGTAATCAACAACTCCAGCACCAACAAGCCCTTAACATTTTACAAGATTGTAGTTTCCACAAAAAACGACATCAATTCATAGATTTCCCCTGCCGACTAAGGAAGGAACATCTGCCCGAAGAAAATGATACTGTCATGGTTCAATTTAGGAGGGTCAGAGAAGCTGGTGTGTTTGTTTCATTATTGGAATATCAAGGAATAGAGGGTATGATGTTGTTGACAGAAGTAAGTAAAGCTGGAGGTTTTAGTTTGAGTATGACAAATCAACGGATACAAGAGAAACAAAGAGATTTTTATAGAAAAGTCACTGGTAATGGGAGTAATGGTGGTGGAGGTGGAGGTGCTGGGGAAGCGAAAAAGGATGGTATTTTTGTTTGGTTTTGTGTTTAGATATTTTTGTTTCCATTTAAATTGACAATAATTATTCATTTCAAGCCACCCAGTGAATTTCAGAATCGTTTTGAATCCTCCAGTTCAGATGCGAACCCATTTTTTGACACAATTCGAATTCATTCACACACTGTGCAGCACAAGAAAATATAGAAGCATTCCCAATTTTTATTAACAGGTATTACAACTATACCAGAAGATGAACAACTTAAACAAGGTGTTGGTGCAGGAGTTGGTCATCCAGGTAGTAGCAAAAAACACAACTCTCGTGGTATAAACTCCAGAAATCACAGCAGGAATAGTAATTATTCTGACGGAGATTACACTAATCCGAACAAAACTCTTTCTAATGTCGAATACGAAGCGAAACTACAAAAAGCTCTACTCAATGTCGGAAAAATACAAGTGTGTAAAGTTTTGAGAGTCGATCGAAAAAGAGGATTTTTGGATCTTTCAAAAAGAGCTGTACCGTTAGATGATTATGTTAAAACAGAAAGAAAATTTGCACAGAGTCAACTTACTTATGGAATTGTTTATGCATTGTTTTTAGATATGAGTGAGAAATTTTCCGATTCCTTTTGTGCACTAGGGGATAATTATGAATGTGGTAATGGTAGTGATGAAGCAGTGATCTCGCCTGGTAATCATGGTGTTGGAGAGAAAGAAAAAAAACTTCAAGTTCAAGTTTCTGATAAGATAAAAAAACATCCATTGAAACAATATGTGAAATTGGTTCGGTATAAAAAGATAACGTGTAGTCATTCTCCTGCAGTTGCTGCTGATGCTGAGAGTAACAATATTGACAATATTAATAAACCACCCGAAGGAAGTGATAGCAATCAAGAAGAATCTGATGCATTGTTGAAAAAGGCAAAATCTACAGTGTCAAGAGGGAATTTGAAAGACAGAAAAAAAAATTTAAAATTAAAGAAAGAAGCAGAGAGAAAGAAAAAACGGGAAAAGTCAAAAGAGTTTTCTAGTCCTCATACACAAAGTCCGAATTCTTCACCGCGGGATGGTATTGATTGTTTTGGTTTGTTGAGTACTTTGGTCATTGATTCAAATTCTTCGATTGAAATTATCGCATTGTTATTGCGACAGATTATTTTACAATAGATTTTTATCAATCCATCGATTGATCAATGATGATGTTACACGTCGTTGTTGATGTGTGATCGTCGGCGCTGAGTCGACGTGTCATAGTATTTTCTTGAGTCGCAAAAGAATAAGATTGGTAATCTCATGGTGATAGTGAAGTTGAAACACTACAGGTCCAATTCCTGGTGAAGGAGAAAACAACGCAGAAGACATTACTGAAAAAGAGGATCCAGACAAGTACAAAGGTTACGATTTTACACCACTTAAAGAAAAATCGCGTCTTACAGACTGCGCCTTTTCACCAGGACATTCAGCATGTTACACATATCAAGTCGGTGGGCTGGGAAATGCAGATCGAAGAATTCCGAGAGCTGCGATGCAACTATTGTATGATTGTGTTGTATATCCATTAGAAGCACGATATGGCAGTTGTTACAATGCATTTAGAGAGTTGTATAAATTCAAACTATTGATGGAAAGAGAGAAAGATGCTGAACGAGAATTGCTGAACGCACACCAAGAAGGAGAACAAGGTGGTAGCTCGTCATCCTCGTCATCCTCATCATCAGGTGGTGCTGCGACAGCTGCTGATGGAGGTGCAGCAAAACAACAAGCTTCTGGTTTACACATTCTGAATTCACCAGAACAGCCTGGTACTATGTCTCCTTATCAGCAGCGACGAATAGAAATGCTTTCGAAAATTGTTTGGCCACCAAATTTCGGTGAAGATACTTATTTATCGTGTGACAAATATTTTCAATCCAATTTCAACTTTTTCCTAGGCAGCAACGCAAATCATTCTCTCGCTTGTTCGGAGTTTGTAAAATCATGGAGAAAAAATCCTGGAATTGCTATCTATGGACCGAGTTATGGCCCAGGTCATCCGAACTATATCATGAATGGTTCGAAAATAAGCGCCGATCCAAATATACATGCAACGTTATTGGCGGATATTAATCATAAATTGAGAATACATTTCCCTGCACAATCTATCGTATCAAAAGATTATTATTTGTCAAACAAAGTATTGGATGGGGTGGGGAGATGGATGATGTATAAAGAAGATCTTGAACTTGAAAAAGAATTGAAAGAAGAGGCTGCTGTTGCTGTTGCCACTACAGCCAAAAACAAAGATAAAGACACGAAAGACACTACTTCAAGTTCAAAACAAACTAAATCCACTGCAAAAAACTCTGCTTCAACTGATGCTATCGCGATTGTGAATCCTCCTCCTATACCACAGAAACCGCTCTTGAACGAATACCACGCAGCCTATAATTACATGGTGTCTAGGTCTTATACGCAAAAGTTGAATTTAGGTTCTTCCAAGTTGAATTGCGACATCGAAAAAATTCATCAATTAATGAAGCAAGGGTATCAACAAAATGCATTCACGATTCCAAAAGAGTCTGTATTGCAATTCGTTGGGAATCTAAATGCAGATTTTTTGAAAGCACAATACGACGACAGCAAAATCCCAATTCATCCCGGATATCCTCATAAGGCATTCACAATTCCACCAGAAAAAGATATGATATGTGCATATGATGCTTTCCGGTTGGATTCAGCTTGCAAATATAGTTACCAATATAACAAATTCTTTAAAGACCACAATAGTGCGTTTTTGAAAAGTGATTATATTTCGAAAAGTGATATGGAGGTTGAGGATTGTATTTTCATGAACAAAGAAACATTCCATTCCTGCTTTGTGTCGAAAGAAATGACCAGTCGTTCCAGCAACAGTGGTAACCAGAGTACAAGTACTAGTCCGGTTCGTAATCATAATGCAGCCGATGTTGCAGGAAAACAAAGAAAACAAGAACACGAACAACAAGAGAAATTGAATTCTTTACAACAGGAATGTAAAACTGATTTATACACAGGAAAACAACACAGACGGCGACAAAGAAATGCATTGAAAAAAGATTACCAAACTTTTAAAAGAGGACCTTATTCTAGTATTGAAAGATTCTATGAGGAAATACAAAATCCTTTGCAAGATTCTATGAATGGTGATGCTAGCAGTGAATCTGTCAAACAAAATTTACAAAATGGTGATCGTGGTAGCAGTCATGTTGCGAACAATACTAAATATGGAGCTTATTACAACATCGACGTCGACGACGTTCCCAATAATGATTATGTCAAATGGGTTTTTGGATGTTATAATAAAGAACAAATTATGAAATTCCTCGAACAAATCTATTTTAGTAAATTCACAGATATTAATGCTAAGGCTGTAAATCGAGAAATCATTGCGCGTGTAAAAATGTCATGCGAATGCGGTCTCTACGGATTGGACGCGGTCAAAGCGGCGTTACTTGCAGCAGCCAAATTGAGTAGTGATGCAGTCAAAATAATTGTGAAAGTAGCTAATTGTGCACCAAATTATACGGTAAGTGTGAAAGGAAAGTTAGGAGAGGCAGATTTGAAAAATTGTTTAAATGTGGCATTGGATGAGATTCAAAAAACTTTAGAAGAGTATTGGGAAGTTGTTTTGGAGAGGGAAGAAGAGGAAAAAACATTGAAGGGGATAGATTCAGACGAGAGTAGTGACGATTCCGACGAGGAAGACGACGACGATTATGGTTGCGTCGATGCAACATTAAAATCTTTACAAGAACAAGAAAAACGCCGTAGACAATGGTTGGCAAAATGCAATTTCTTTGTTCACAGTCGGTCTCAGTTAGGAATCAAATCTTTGCGTGCAGAAAGATATATCCCTAGTGGATTGGAGAGATATGAAGGAGGAAGTGGGAAAAATGCACGGATATCCGATTTGAAAAAACAAAGGCTCGGATATGGTACGCCTGTTATTCCGGAGAATTATCCGGCAACACCTATGACAACATCGTCGCATTATTTGGGAAGTGCGAGTGAAGTAGCAACAGACAGTGATATAAGTGATTACGTTGTTACAAGGGGAGGGAAGGGAAAAAAGGGTATTGCGATGAAAAAAGCTGCTGCTGGAGGTTCTGCTGGTTCTGCTTCGCAGGGTGGTGGTCAGGAAAAAGACTCTAATAAAGCTCGGGAAGAAGACTCTAGTAAAGCTTTGAGGTTGAAAAATTTTAACCCACCAGAGAGACCTGGAGGTGGAAGGAATAGTGCTTGATAGGCTCCTTGATAGGCTCGATGGTGCTTGAGTTCAAGAGCTCTTGAGTTCACATGATGAAATTTTGCAGGACAGAGAGCAGCACGATGTTTAACTGTTCGCCGCAAATTTAATTGTCGTAAAGATTGATCCCCTAAAATTTTTTTCCGATTTAATAGTGTTGAACTAATGATTTTCTATTTAGTTCAAGACGGGACCCATGGATTCATTATGTTGACCCAATAATGCACATTATGTTTCTTTCGCGTTTTTTTGCGTGTTTTTCTGTCGGAATTGGGGTGTTTTTTTCAAATCATATGAGAATCGCATGACAGTTCGTGCATTTCGAAGGGATCATAACTTTAAATATGTTTTGTATTTGCATTAGAATTTGCAGGGTGGTCATGTATGTGGTTTGATCGGTGTATAGCGCCGGAGTAATGTTCTTCAGTGGGGATGTCAATCGCAGTGAGTGTTCTCTCAGGTTGCTGCAGAGAAATTCTTTCATTTCATGAGTTTGGAGAGTAAACACGAGAGATATGGGGTGATTTCAGGAGTTTTGGATGATTCTCGTGCAGTAGAAGGTGAGCTTTGGTTTTCGATAAGTTTAGTCGTTTTCCAAATTTGTTTTTTTGTGACAATTCCAAGCTCGGTGTGATCAGATCATCAAATCCAATCTGACTTAGCAGAAAAGAATATCATGATAACAAAATTCTCTAACGTAAACATTTGATTGGTAAATAAAAAATGGCCGACGATGACGATGATCCAACTTGCACAATCTGCAGTGATGAATTCCTTCCGAGATCTGGGCAACCAGATCTAAAAATTTCCGGAACGTGCGGACACTGTTTCCATACTGAATGTCTTCGCAAATGGGGTGATCAGTCGCAGAAGAACAAAGGTGAGATCACGTGTCCGGTGTGTCGTGCAGAATGTTTCGGTGGAATTCGTTTAAGACCGGAACCAGCTGATCCGGTTGAGGAAGAAGTGATCGATCTAGATGCAGATCCGGGAGAGTTAATCACGGAGTTAGACAATGAATTGGAGGCTGAGGAGAAGATTACAGAGGGTTTGACGTTGCAATTGGAAGGGAAAAAAGAAGAGACTTCGAAAGAGAAAGACTTGTTCAAGGTTGCGAAAAATGAGAATAAGGAAAAAGAAGCTGCGATTACGAATGCTGAGAGAAATAAGGAGAGGTTTGTTTTTGCGGATATACATTTTTTTGTAGAACTTGCTTTGCTGGATAAATTTCATGATCAGTTATTCCGTGTCGGAATTCAGTTTTTATTCTGTGATTGTTGATCTGAAAAATTTGAGCCGTCATGATTCCGTTAAAAATTGAAACACAGGTCCGATAGAAAGATCAGTGAACTCCAAGAAGATGGATGTTTCGAAATCGACGATGTCCGAAATCAATACAACATAGATTCTGAGTTCGCCGATGAGTCTGCGTTATGGTCTGAAGAATTCGCAGGAGGCCAAAATCTCAATTTTTTCGACAAAAGACTCAAACCGCTCAGCCGTGAGGTGAAACTAAAATCGAAAATCACACCGATCGAAAAACTTTTGCAATTTGATTGGCAGAAGAGGACTTATTTAAAGTCGTATAAAAGGGAGAAAGTCCGGAAGAAAAATGACAAGGCCCGTGAGAAAGCGAAAAAAACCAAAGAAGAACGGAAAAAGAGTAATGCGTCGAGAAACAAAAGCATGAATTCTTCGGTATTGGGTGGTCTCGGGTTGAGTATCAATTCCAACATGGAAAACGTAACACAAAATCCATATGATGCTGTCACAGCCGGCGAAAATCTCGAAAAAGATCCTCTTATCATAACACCAAGCAAGAGAAACAATATGACTAGCAAAAAAAGGGCGAGAATCGACGAAAATCTGAAATCACCAAATAATTCTGCTTCGAATTCTGCGAAAAAGAAACCACAAACACCGAATTCCGCATTTTCTGTGACGTCTTCTCTGTGTCCAGATTCAGCTCTTTCCGGTTTTTCGAGTGTTTTGTCCGAGAGTGAGTGCAGCGATTACGAGGATGATATCATCCTGAGAAGGAGGAAACAAAGTAAACGTCTTAGTGACATTGAAGAAAATTTTAATGAAGAAGACCGGATTCATGATGAGATCAATTCCGAAAATTTCGATTTCGGGCTATATCCAAAAAGGGATGCGAAAAACAGGAGCAGTTCTTCTGCCACTGTTGCTGCTACTATTGATACTCGACAATTGACGAATGCTGAGCGAGCATTTGATTTCTTCAAAAAGCGAGCTCAGAAGCGCCAGACGCCATGTAAGTGTCCTATGGCAGGTTATCCCAGGGAGTGGGGATGGTGTTATGCTTGCCAGCGCAGATGGGGTCGCTATATGCAGGAGGTGGACAAATATGATTACAACTCCAGTGACGATGAAGACAGCTATGATGTACTCATGAGGAAGTTCCGCTTTACGCCGCCGAAGTTTGTTGGGCTGCGCGACAGACTGCAATTGGACAATCCAAAATTCACAGAGTTGGAGAAGCAGGAGGCCAAAAGCCAGCACGCCCACTGGAAGGCTGAGGGCAAAAAGGAACAAGACGCTCGTGAACGCGAAGACACTGTGATCTTGAATGAAATGCAAAGTTTTCTGAGAAAGTACAAAGGTGAACGGTTCGCTGAGGGAGTCCAAAAACAGGGGATTTTTGGTGGCTACAAAAAAGTTGAGTTAAGTGAAGGTGAGCTCGAGGAAGTTGAGGAGAGAAGAAAATTGGAATTCAAATGCGAAGAAGCGTTTGTGGAGCTTTATGGAAAGAGTATTTCACCAGCGTCTACGGTCTCTTTTCGCGTGGCGGAGCCAAAGTTCGAGACTGACATTGGCGATTCACCAAAGCGAGATGCAGCGGGCGAGAAGTCGACTGAAGCAGCCACAGCAGCAGAGGAAGCGTCGTTGAAGAAACCAGGGGGAAAAGATGTAGATACCAATAGCCGACTGGATGACACAATGAATGACGCCAGCAGAGGTGAACCTCCCGAAGATCCGGAGGTGAAACTCGAAGCGGATCTGCTCGCGTTGACAGAAAAATTCAGTGCGCGGAGGGAAAAAATCAAGAAGGACATTTTGAAATGCGACGCTGAGAAGGAGCAGCTATTATTCGACTTAGCCTGCACAGAGGAGCAAGAGAAAGAAAAACTATTGGAATCTGCATTGGAAACTGATTCGAAAACTGCCACGATGTCTCGCTCAAGTTCGTCTTGTTTACTGGGAAACAGCAGCAGCAGCAGTTCCTCATCTGCGACAAACGACAACGATGCATCATTCATCAAGAAAAAGAACTTACTCACGCACGGAATGGCTTCGCCAGGTAGCAGCAGGAATGCTAGTGTAACGACGCGCAAAACGGATCAAAAAGCCAAAAACAAGAAGAGTCCCCGGATACCAAAAAAGGAAGACTTCAAAGTTCGGCGTGAAAGTCGATTTAAAGAAAAATGGGAGCTGTACAATGCAGTTTTCAAAATTGCAAACGAAATACTGGAAGAAAAACTCGAGGAGAATCGCGAAATCCAAAAAGTTTTAGCGGAAAGTCAAAAGAGCACCAAACCAGGTCAAAACTTGCCTGCACAGCAGCAAAGACCCACTGGTTCCCCGTCGTCGGTTGAGAAAACGGACTATGCCGAGCTGCTGCAAGAGACCAAAGTCGGGCGTGAGGCTGCGACAAAGAGACTTCAAGACGGGATCATTAGACTAGCAGAGCTCGAGAACAATCCGATACTGACTCAGAACAGTGATGTGGGAGGATTTGGCGCTACCAAAAAAGGAGATGACGATTCGATTGATTTGAATTTTGATGACGACGAAGACGATTTTTACGGTGGCTATCAAGCTGTGGGGAAGAAATTTCTTGAGTCTCAAAAAGACACAGCAGACGAGCGCAGCAGCAAAAGGATGAAATTGGACAATACAGCGAAGAGCGGCACATTGAATAACTTGAATGTCAGCAAGACGTTATTACAGACGATAAACAAAAATTCAAGCTCTAGCTCGTCATTTTCGAAGAATGACTCAGCAAAAATGCTACCGGAACGGAAAATCGGTGAGTCACCTGGTGGATTTCAGCGTCTTGAAAGTGCGAATAAATACGTTCCAACATCTTCTGGGCAAAAATCAAAGAAGTTTGGAAAGAACAGCAAGGTTGCATCACTGCTGAATTCGTCAGGAAAAAGCAAGAGCAAACCTCAAGGTACACGCGCTGCCAGTCCTGCCAGCGGAAATCTGCTTTTGGATGGACTTAGTAAATCTCAATTGTTGGCGGAGGATGATGTTGCAAGCCCACTGCACAGGAAATCACTGGACCCATTGACGAAGCCGGCAGAACCGTCTATGCATAATGCCAATGGGCCGGGCTCGACGGATGAAATGAAGACCGATTTTGTTCTTGGAAAGCTCAAGTCCGCAGAAGAAGTTGCGAGCGTTGACGGAGCTGACGAGAAAGACGGCAACAAAGAAAATATCGAAGTCAATATGCAACAGCAGCGAGCAGAACAAAACAAAAATGACCACAAGAGCAATGACAAGAAAATTGCTACGGGACAAGCACCATCATCAAGTGTTGTCCCTGCTACTGCCAATGCTAGTGCCACTTTGAAAGCTACCACAGCGAAAACTACAACACAAAATTCTCTGCGTAATGCCGGGACTGGCGGCAGTACAAATCTCAAAGGAAAAGGCAAGGCCGCGGCTCTTAAAGGCAGAGGAAAACCCGGCGACGACTCTGATTCTGATTCCGGTGTTGGTGTGAGATTTGGGCAGCGAAACGCTATTGCCGGTGGTGGTATGAAGGGCAGTCTCGGTGCAACAGGCGGCGCGAAGAAGGGTGTTACTGGTTTGGGTGCTAAACCGAGTTTATCCACCTTTTCTAAAGGTGGTAGGAAGTAGGATTCGTCAAATCAATGGGGCAACGAGTCGAGGAAGCCGTTTGACAAATTCGTAGTAGTCATTTTTCCATGGAAGTGGTTTAAAAATCATGATTCAAGTATTGTCCTTATGTTGACATCGATCCAAGATTGATTTGAAAAGGACGCCACTATTGGAAGTTGAATTGATGCTAGGAAAGCGGCAGTGACTTCAATGTGGGAGTTGTTCCGATGTGGCATCGTTCGGAATGTGATGCGGTTATTTTCGTGGGAAGTTTGGAGAAATTTTGTGCGAGATTCGAGTTCTATAACGTGGCATGTGAGATGATACGTGGGTAGTGAGATCATATTAATAATATAATGTGTGTCTTTATAGTTTGTTGGTTTCATCTTTGATCAGAAGTCAGTTTTTCGCATCAGTATTACCACATAAGAGATTCATTCATCAAGAAATCATGTTGTATGATCATCATATGGATCTGTTCCATCGAGCAGTGAAAAGAAATTCGACGGTGACCAATGATCTTGGACCATTCAAAGAACTTTCGACATGCGAAAACAGCTTCAACCAGCATCGTGATGATGCATTGCGAAAGGACACTGGAACCACCAGCAATGAAAATCTTCACGACAACAGCAGCGCTTCAGGAATGTTTTCCTTTCTCCAAAGTTCAAAGTCCATGGTAGGATCCTGGATTCCCGAAATGCCGGAAATACCGGAAATAATACCGAATGTTGTAACAGCTCCTTTTGTGCCTCTCGTACAGGGGTATAAAGCGTTGCCAACTTTTTCCGGTGTGGTGGCGCATACATTTGGTGTGCCAGAATGGTTTGCGGAGAATGTTGTTGAAACAGTAGAGGGATCCGTTGCATTAATCACGGGCGTTTTGGGAGGTTGTGTTTGTGTCAATGGCGTGCGTGAGGCGTGGGTATGGTATGAGTTGAAAAAGGAGGAGGCTACTGCGCGAAGTGCAAAGAGTTCGAATCGACAGAAACGAAGATGATTGATTTATTGATTTTTCATGATGGGCAGTTCCCGAGTGAAATTAATTCAATCCGATCGTGAATCGATGGTGAAATAAATTTGTTGTCAATTTATGAAGTCGTCCTCATTTAGCGTGCAATTGAGCGACTGACACATGAAGTCATCGGTTGAATCATCAGTGTTCTCGTGAAAGATTTGTGTCTGTCTATTGTCTTCATGGTTTAGAGTGAGATATCCATATACAATTTATGAATGTCAATGATTTGAGGCTGCGCGGACGTTGTTGATAATGAGAGGGACAACAAGCAACAACCCGCATGAATTATATCCGCGTATGAGCGTATTATCATTGATTTTATGATACGATGATAAGCAGTTTTGAAATTGATTTTGTGTCCCTATTGTTGAGTCAAATTGATGAATCCAGCAAGAGCACAAGCAAAAACAGTTGTTTCTGAGAATCTTTTCGCTCAGTATATTTATTGGCATTTTTCCCATCAGGTATTCGCACAGAATTTTCAAAACACATTATCATCATGACATATAATTCCCCAGCCTCGAGTAGCACATCTCGGCCCCACGATGTTAGGAGTGTCAGTGACGACGACGCAATACCAATGGGCGCCAATAATTTCAACAGCGCATCCGAAGAAGTGTCCCGGATGAAAAGTTCAGTCAAAAGTACGCAATTTATCAGAAGGTTGCAGAAACCAAGAATTTTAACAAGACTGAAGAATTCAACATCAATGTTAGTTGCAGCTTGTGCAACGATAGCTGGGTCAAATATGATAGGCACAGCAGTGCATGCGACAGAAAATATAGAACTATATGATACAATAGACGAGAAAATAATAGAAACTGCACCGAGTGTTGCAAAAAACGACGAAAAAGTTGATATTTCAAATGGTCTTAGCAGTAGTAATGGCAGAGATATAAACGACGAAGTAGTAGATAGAAGTCTAAAAGATGTTGAAAGTGGTGACAATTCAATCAATGGTCATGATTCATTGCAGGAAGTGGAAAATAATGCTGAATTGCAAGAAGCACTATATAACAATAATAACGATGGAGATTTGTCATCTAACGACTTAGCATCTAATAACCGTTTAGAAATAACTTCAGATGGAGAGATTCGAGCATTACAGGGAGGTATGGCTTCTCTGTATGAAGAAGGAGATTGTGCTTGCACACAAGATGATGGCAAATGTTATAAACCATTGTGTCCTAATGGGTAAATGTTTGGATTTTGCATTTTCCATAAAGTTGGCAAACTACTTTTGAAATGGGTTAACCGTCACATAACTATTTTTCTGCAAGAAGACTCATGTTGATTCTTAGATATACATAAACGTCAAATTTAGAGAGAATTTACTCTAATGGGCAGTCTAACTTTAGCATTGGAGTTTTAGATTGGTTTTCAGTAGCGTTCATGAAATTTAACAGTTGTATCAAAATTTAGTAAATTGTATCAGTTACATTAGCAAGAATTCCCATTCCGATTACCATACATACAGGTACTACAAGTGTTGTTACAACTGTAAATATTCTGAATGTGCAGTGGATGATATAGATAAAGATCAGTTGACGTTGAGTTTTCGCGGAATTTTTGAATGTTTGAAGTGTCATCCAGGAGATTATTGTCCGGGGTATATGTTGTTGGATTGTTTGAAACTTTTTGTGGATTTGAAGTCATGTCACGGTCAATTTTGCAAAACAGTTTGAAATATGAGTTGTGTGACTACAGTGTCGTAGTAGTATTGGGTTGGTAGGTCGGTGGCTAGCCATAATAGTATTGTGTTGTTTCTGTCCAGTGATTCGGGATATCATTGATTTTGTGTTGCAGATTGGCAGATTGATTCTGTTTCTAGTTCTGTAATTTGAGAAAAATCATGTTGTCATCGAATCCACCAACAATATTCACAGATGCGATCAATATGTAGAATGCGATGCCGAAGAGAAAACGACACCACAAGGAAAAAAAGTTGTATCACCGCGGATAAGTGCTGCGATGTCACCTGCTGCAACGTACAGAGATGTTTTTTCCTTTATGCAGATCTTGTTGTGAAAAAATGGTGGTCGTTATTTTTGTATGGATCAATGATGCATCGTTGCATCACATTCGTTGATCGACTTGCTCGACAATTTGTGCAGATACCTACATTTGTGAATGTCAAATCATGTCAATGAAAAAAAAAACTCCATAAACAGATCATGTCAACGATGCCCATTAGATTATGAGTCGGATTTAGAAAGGGATAGATGTGTTGCGCCGTATATATATGTGCTATATTGATGGGTTTTGCTAGGGATTGATGAATTCAATTGGCAGAATCGGTTATTGCTTTTTAACTCGTTGAGTCTGGGAAAAATTTAGTGATGATTGAATCCCAATTCAGATTGATTCAATAGTAGTCAAAAATCAACAAATTTTTACAAAACAGGTTTCGAAGTCAATGTGATATTGAGAGAATGGAAGTATGTGTTTCTGGTTGTAAAAAGCCAGAAAATGAATGTGACAAAATGGCATGTATTGATCAATTTTGGAATCATTTGAGTATCTTTTTTTGCTGCATTGTGGCGCAGTCGACTGTCGACTCTTACAGGTGAGGACCTGGGAGGTTTTTACTAAAGTATTTCTTGAATCCGTCCGGCGTCTCGTTTGTCATTTGTCATGTGAATCCATTGTCATGGTGTCCGTCCTGAGGATGCAGATATTAATTTGTGTGAAAATTTGATTTGAGAATTGTAAATTACAGGTAAGATCTATTGCGCAAAACAAGACTCAAAGGAATGTTTAGCAGCATTTCAAGAAGATTGTAATATCTTAAGAGGACCAGTAACTACAACGACGACAACAGTATTTTTTTTACAAGTCTGATTAATACAGGATATTTTTATTTACAGAAAAGATTCCCCTTGATGCGGTGCCAGAGTCCTTGTGTTCTCCTCTTGTGAAATTGAAAATTTAAATTAGAAAGATCACATTGGAAAGGAAAACTTAGAAACTTTTATTTAATAGGCAACAGCAATCAGATTTGAAATGTTGAATTCAAAAATGAATTCAAAAAAAAAAACAGACAACCCTTGCACTTGGTTTTCAAGAACCACAAGAAGTTACTGCATTTGCTGCTACGGATTCAGACGTTGCTGAATACGTTCCTTTTGTTGGTCATGGATGTGATTTGGATTGTGATTTTGCATTTACCAATTCCATTTCCTACTCTATTTTCATAGTCATGGCATTATGGCATATTTTGTCATGGTAGTAATCAACTTCAAGTAGATGATTTTATTAGTGGTGGTGGTGGTGGAAAGATTGTGGAGACTGTTTACAGACAGTTTACAGAGTAAGGTACGAATGCGATCTGGCGATACAAATTGTTTTTGATACTAGGGCCCCAATCTGGTACAGTATGAAGTCAGAAAAACAAAACAATAATGCATGTGTTTTTGTTGAATATGGGTCAAGCATGACTTAAGTTATGAAACGTGTTAGAAAATGCTAGTTTTTCCGATTCATTTGTTTGTGTAATACATTTGACGCATGATTATGGGGGATTGTCATGCGTTGATTTGTGCGCAAAGTTTGCATGGTGAAAGTTAGTGATTAGGCAGAATCTGGTCATCTAACACGTCTAATCCAAAGTTTTGTTTGACTCTGTAGTAGTTGTGAAAAGGCATTTCGTGAATACGTGAGTGTCAGTCAACATGTGAGTGTCCTGAGTGAGTTGTGTTTAATCCTCGTGGGTCGATGCGTTTTCGGTGGTAATTTATTCATTTTCCCTCTCTTTCTATGCAATTTCCCAAAAAAAAACCCGTCCTGATCTATCATTAGGGCTTTTCTATAGAATTATATCATCGTTTTTTTGAAAAAGCTTGTCAAAGTGTAAAATCGAAATTAGAAAAGAAAGTTACGATGGACATCGAAAATTTGAAAAGAGGCATTATTATATCATTTTCCTAGTCTAAGAGCAAACATCTGCACCAAAAATTTGTTAGTTATTGCAGATATTGAGTGATTTTTTGCCAGTAACATCGGCATCGTCATCGTCATAATCATGTCATTGAGTAAATTGGCAGTATTGATTGTGGCTATGCACAAGATCCATGTGCACGCGGTGGATGGTTTCCATGATCGTGTTGTGATTGCATCGGCAATGAGTGTCGTAACGAACGACAATGGTGGATCGCCGGCTGCAGCAGTAGGAACAGCGACAGCAGCAGTTGAAAGTGGATCTCCCGGAAGTAAAGAAGAAACCAGCACAGAGGAATTGCCGCCGACAGAGCAATCTTCTGGTGAAAATTTGTATAAGACAAAACAACACGATGTTTCGGAACTGGGAGTGAAAGGCGTGAAAGATGGCAACCGCGTCGACGAGCGTGGCGCAGCGCAACTGGAAGTGGACAGTACTGGTATCAGTCTAAATCCAATGGGCTGGTACGAGCCGACAATTCTCGGAAACTTCTTGCAAGATCCGACCGTGAAAGAAGGATTGGAGGGAGTCAAAAGTGGTGCGGAACTGATGATCAAGTCAGTTTCCGGAGAACTTTTGTCCGCGATCGAAACAGCTACGGAAGACGTTGCAACGGGTGCAGTAGCAACAGAGGAAGTAGCGGGCAGCATCGCCGCGGAGACCGAGACACTAACCGAGGGCGATGGAGCAGTCCTGAAGCTGTGGTCGTGGAAGAACGACGCTGTGGAATTAAACAAAATGACCGAAGCTGGCAGATTAGTTGCGGAAGGTGAGGTAGCGGAAGCCGGTGCAGCAGCCTTAGCGGGGCAAGGAGAGATGTTGGCAAGCTCCTTCGAAATGAAAGAACTTGAGGAGCAAATCGCCGCCAGTGTGTTCAGGATTGGAATTTTACAAGGCGAATATGCAGCTTGCACCGTGAAGGAAGCAACCGCTCTGGCGGAGGAAGAGGACTTGGCGCCACAAGTAATCGCGCAAATGGTTAAGGTTTCAGCCGAAGAGGAGGCAGAGACGGCGGTTGGTGTTGCGGCAGCAACGACAGAGTTTGTTCCCGGCGTGGACTTGGTAGAAGATGGCGCCGTTTTAGCCGGGATGATAATCACAGGACAAGCAATGGCACGAGAGTTAGAATTGGCAGGGGAGGAGGTGGCTGCAGCGGGAGAAGTCGCTAGAGCTGTCGCATGTCAACGCGAGAAGCAAGAGGAACTCGTCGCGGAAGCTTCGAAGCTGATGGTGAAGTATGCTGCGTTGAAAGAAGCGCAGAGTCAGGCCGCTGCAGGTGCTGCAGAAGTGTTTGGAGCCGTCTCTGAATCAGAATTGGAAACTGCCCAAAATATGGCGATGCAGAATTTTGAGAGATTGCAGGAGCTCGAAAAGACGAGTGCAACAGTCGTTGAAGGAGAAGCACTTGAGGGAGCAGCACTGAAAGCGTCAGAGGGAACTGCTAAAACTGTTGAAAAATACGAAGTGGCGACAGGTGCGGCCGGAACCAGCTTAGCAAATTTGAGGAAAAACATGGAGAATCCGAGGAAAAACATGGAGAAGGCAATCGAACAATGTACCGTTGGAATTGGGAAGATTTTTGTCGGATGTATCTTCGAATTCTGTCAGGCAGTTTTTGGAATGTTGCGCGGATTTATATGTGGGTTTACGTATATGTGGGAATGTGACAGGATGTATCAGGGAGGATCATTTACACCAGCACAGAATCAGATGTGGAAAACATTATGCAAAGTCGTGTGTATACATCCGGTATGTACGCATTGTTGCTGTTGTTGCCATTGCACTCCGATGAAATGTGTTTATCGCAGGTGTCTCGGATGTTGCAGTCCTTGTGATTGTTGTTGTGAGGTTTGTTGTGATGTTTGTTGTGATGTCACGAAAAAGGAATCCGAAAATATGGGGAATCATCCGATTCGTTATTGTGTACGTTGTTTTTCAGCTACTGTAGCAGGATTGTGTATTGGTTTAGTATTGGATCCGTTATACAGTGCCAAGATGTGGACATATTTGTTAGGAATGGTATATGGGAATCCGACAGTGTTGTGGAATGTTGTGACCTGGCTATCAGATTCCTTGTTTGGTGGGAAAAAACCCGAAGGGCACCCGCGTGAAGATCAGAATCCGACGGTACAGCCATCGAACAGTTTTTTGCAACAATCAATGTCAACGTTTCAATCATTATTTGATCCAGTTTTGCTGACCTTCCGACTAAAAATCCTAAACCCTAAAATAATGACGGGTTCAGACGAGTCTTCAAGCGAGCTCTCAAGCGAGTCCTCAGACGGATCGCAAACTGTTTGCGGATGTTGCCCGAATCAGCCAAATCTAGGGAGTGGGGGGTTATTTCTCGCATCACGGATGATGGATGTTCTGCCCTCTTTGGTGTGCTCGTGGTGTCCCGGTTATACGATGTTTCACCCGGCATTGACGTTGTTGGAAAATATCAGCGGGTCGTTGGCAGATCCAAAGTATCAGAAAGTTGAGTATTTGCCAAACAAGGATGGAATCGACATCACGGAAGGTTTCAAAATTTTGCCATTATTTGCGATACCAACGGGCTTGATCGAGCTGGCACAAGATTCGCTTCAAAAGATTTGGGAGAAGAGAAGCTCCAACGGCGTGGACAAATTACTGCAGAATCCCATGCTGAATGGCGATCAAAGCAGCAGTACCACTTCGTCGGATTCGAGCGTCCTCTCAGCCAATAACTTGGAGAATCTCGCCAGCAACATACAACAAGTTAGCGGCTTCCAAAGTTTGTTGTCCAAAGCGAAAAATTTGGCTACGCATGTGCAAGGATTGAAGAGCGCTACCGAGAGACGCGATCAAGCGAGTAGAACTTTCGCGAATCTGAACGTGACAAATCGCACCAAGTACGAACCGTATATGAATACGACACTACCGAATGGGAACCGGGCGGAATGGGTGCAGAATTACACGAAGCTACACCAGCAAGTATTCATGTGCGATGACAAAGGCGAAAATCCTGGAAACGGAACCTATGCATGCAGTATTGGCGCAACGAAAGAAGTGCAACGTGAAATCAACCGGAAAAATAAGGAAGAAAGGCAGGTATACAGAAATGGGACACAAACCAAGGAGCAGGTGAAGGAAGAGGAAAAAAAGCGGAAAGCCATTCGCAAGTCTTTGCGGCACGAAAAATTGCCGTTCATGACCAAACCATTCGACCGCTCAGGGTATCCGTCGTGTCCAGAGAATTACACCCTCGTGGACCCGCATACGAACCCGTTGGATGGAAACCAGAATATCAACGGATTGTTACATGGAAAGTGTGTACTCTGCGATGCGTTTTTTGATCTCACTGCCGAACATTGTCAGAAATGCACTTTCAAAACTTACAATGGGAAACATGTTTTGGTATGTATCAAGCCAAACGGTGCGGCGGCGAATCCCTCAAGAATTGGTTCAATTTCGGATGGACATGTTTATGATAATTGTCAAAATTTGAATCCGACAAAAATGACATCTGCCCAAAGTTTGGAGGCGGCAATGTGCAGCTCCCATTCTTACTGCGACCCGATATGCGCGCCCGGAGGTTGTTTCGAAGGGAAGTGCCAGCAATGCACATGGGGGTACAAAATGGTGAAAGATGGCGAGAAAAATATTGCAATCAAGAACGGCGGCCCATTGGTAAGCGTCAAGGGACTTTGCGAGAAGTGCCCAATGCATTTGACAGCAAACGGTACGGAAACTGAGTGCAGACCTTACAAACCGATTACCGAGGAGCTGGTGGCGGATTTTGGCTGCGATTCGAACTGTGCGGATGACAAATTTTGTGGGTGTTTTCAACCGAGCAATCAAAAATTTTTTGCAACCAAACACAAGTATTGTCCGTGTACAGCATGTAAATCCGATTATCATTTGGAATTAACGAAGGGTGGAGTAGCCCGGTGTAAACCGGTACCATATAAAGAGCCGTGTTTTTTTTGTAAAAAGACAGTCACGAGCAAAATTGGTGTTGTAGGTGGTTGGCAGATGTGTCAAACTACATATAAAGGCGATATAGATGGCAACCCTAAAGGCAGATGCCGCTGGCAAAGTGATTGTATACCGAAAGCAGGATTCAGCGAAATGAAAGGAGAGGAAGAAGAACAAGGTGGTCGCATGATGTGTGGATGCGCGGGGCCTGTTGAAAGTCCTCTTTTGCTAGGATATAAAGATGGGCAATGTTATGGGAGGATCCTGGAGGGAAAGTACAGTATAAGTGATAATGATCATGATTGGACACCTGGAAAACATTGATATTTGAGAAACGTGAGGTGGGTAGTAATTTTGGGTGGTGGGTATGATTGTGGATTTGGGTAGTGCGATATTTTGAATCTCTATTTTTTTGTTCTATATATGTAAGAGGCATTGCACATTGCAGTCTCTGTGTAGAATTTTTGATAAATTCATTGGATATGTTGTTAGTAACTGCCGTTGCATTCAATAAGTTGATAATTGATTAAAGCTTTTTCGTAGATATTATTATTTGTCTAACTACCGGAGGAGCTTTTTAGTATTGGCAGGAGGTATTGTGAATTTAAAAGACGTCTAAAAAGACCCTTGTGTTGCATATCTCTAGGTAAATGTGAATATTGCCTTGTATTTGATCATTATACTATTCGTTTTTCTTCTGGCATTATTAATATGATTCTGAACTACCCGCGGGCCCCTTCACCATCTTTGTTGGTGGTGATTGATTATTAAAACTTGTTAGTAGACATTTATTCTGAACTACCCGGGGACCCCTTCATTATTACTGCATCCTAAGATCAGATTTTGAATAAAATTCAACAAGCCAAGTGTGTTTGAAAATGAATTTCAATCAGAAAATGAGCCATAACAAAATGGGAACACATAGTTTTTTTCCGTCGTTTTTCAGCATGGAAGCTGAGCAGCATTATATGTCAATTTTATTTGGGAACATTGACAGGCAAGTTTACGATCTTCTGAATGAATTTCCGTGTGTCTGACTATGTTTATTTGTCATTGAGTCTTATAGATTTATCGCGTTTTTTTGTGGTGTCGTTGCATGATAGGTAATTGGAGATTGTGGTCCAGTTTTAATTAATTACGCAGTGATTCCATCATGAGATTTTGAATTACTATTCGGAAATTCTGATGATTGATGTTGTTGTGGACGATTGTCATTATCGTCATGTGCAATCAGGGTCCGTCTCAGAGTGAGCAAGTGTGATGTTAAAGTATTTCATACAAATAATATTGTTACATCTTGTTTTTTCCAAAAAAAAGAAACAAAACAAAACCAGGATGCACGAGGGATTATCATTGTATCTGTATCATATGATTGTATATCATATGAGTAGAATTCTAGAATAGATTTAAAACGTTACGTATTAAATTTTTCGCCATTGGAAAACTCAGTTGATCCACTAGTAGTGCAGAGATTTGACACCACATATTTCAAAAAAAGAAAATATGCCGAAAAATCTATTTGGAAATCATCAAAAACTACGACCGCATCAACAAAGATCACCACCAGAATCACAATGCGAGGTGAAAGTTTCGGAGGATCCACTTTCAAATAGTATTAAAAAAGTTGATTTTGATATGAAATCAAATACAGAACATTCCATTTTACTAAGTAATACTAGCAATTCTTCAAGTAAAAATACTAGTTCTGATAATAGTAACGCATCCCTAAATTCATCACCCAACGATATTAATTCTGGAGCTCATGACCATGGTCCTAGTAGCAATAGTCTTGCTATAGGAAATTATAATAAGAACAGTTACGATGATAAATCAAGAGTTGTTGAAAATGATCAAGATCAGGATGTGAATTTCTTCAATGGGTGTAAAACAGTTACTACTTCGAGTAAATTACAATCAACTAACAATTACACAACATCAACCAACAATTATAATAGTAACACAAAGAACTACTCTAGACCAGAGAATAATCACTGTAACAATGTTACAGTGATGCAACAACAGAATGATTCTGGGTTGACAAGAAGCAATGGCGATAGTAGTATTGTTAACAATACAAACAGTACAGGGAATAAAAAGATTACGCAACAAAACAAACCCCAGCAATACATTCAGACAGTGAAACCGGAACATGGTATTGGTTATCATCCTCAAAGCAGTGCTGCCGTAGGTCATTTAAACCCTAGTACAATAATAAGTCCCCAAAATAGCACTCTCCAACTTTTCTCATCACCGCAGTTGAAAACGCGAAATATTAATGTCATTGGCGGGGGGCCATCGGGGGCATCGCAATCTAGTACTAATGAAAAGCCGCGCTCAAACGAACATTTGTTACACAAGGAGTCGGCCAGTGGGATCAGTGGGATCAGTATGTCAACCTTAAAAGTGGGGAGAACGACGGCGGCAACAACGACGGCAACAACGTCATCATTGACTCGTGGACAAGTTCACGCAAAAGAAGTTGCAGGCCAGATGATGCAAAATTTGATGAAATCACCGATGTTGGCAAGTCGATCAGTATTAGTTGATAAATCGATAGTGTATCAGGCTCCTCATCAGCAACAGCACCAGCAACAGTATCCACAACAACAAGGTAAGATCATGCAACACGATTTTATGAGTGCAACTAGTTCGAGTATAATTGGCCCGACCAGTACTGTTCGCAGTCAGCAACGAGTTCAAGCTACTAGTCATGTAAATGCTGTGCCGATTGTACCCTTGTTAACCCAACCAAATTTATCGAATACCGTTCCCGCCTTGGGAATGAGATCTTCGTCGTCGGTTCAGTTGGGAGGTGAAGTGAGCAATATGAGCTCTGTGTCTGATGTTACGAGTCGCGTTAGTCAATACAATCCGAATAGTAAGACCATGAAAGCGCAAGAGCATCTTCAAACCTATTCTTATCAACCAATGCTGCGGTCACAACAAGGCCCGGTTCTTAGTCACAGTCAACAGGTAACAGCCACTCACCCGAAAGGAAAAGGAAAAAACGTTTCGGAAACGGCTGCAAATACAAATTCGAGTAATTCGAAGACGCAAAATTGGAGTAATTCGGTCGGGAATTTAGAAGAAAGTGTTGGTTGTGGAAGCACCGTCCGAATTTCAGACAGTGGTGCAATTCTGATGTCAAATTTATCCAACGCGGGAATTAATTCAAGTACTTGCCTCAACAATTTAGCATTAAACAGTAGCCATCCGATCAAAGTGCCATACAACGGAAACAAGATTAATTATCTAAATAGCAACAGCCTTAACATGCAAACCCGGAACAGCAACAACAGCAGCAATGCCGATATTCTTAGTTTATCACGGGATGTGACGACCGATTCGGAATCTGATCAAAGTACAACTAGTAGTCAACGACATCGAGTCCATCGAAATTTTGCGATCATTAATTCCAATCACATTGCAGATTCGATGTCATTGTATACTAGCACAAGTGAGCTAGCTCGGAATGGTGCGGCTCAACAGCTTGAAATTCGAACAGCTTCGACCGGATCGAATAGTTCATCGAACAATGATAAAACTCTAACATTAGCTGAGAGAGCAGCGAAGGCAGCACAGAGAAAACAGAAACAGGTCGAGAGAGTTCAGAAGGGGTTGGATTTGGTGTCAAAAGCAATGATGGAACCGCAGCAACCACAGGTGGAAGACGCTAATGTAAAAAAGCCTTCGACAGTGAAAACAACAGTAACTCCCAAAACAGGGGCTCCTCGCACGGCGCGTGGCATCGCTGGTGAACAGAAAGTAGAAAAACAGAATCTTCGCCGAGCCGTTTCTCAATCGAGTCTTGTTGCGACACAACAAAATAGTAACAAGCCGTTAAATACTACTACGAAATTTACACCGATGCAGAGCTCGAGGGAAATCAGGAATGGTTTTTCACCCTTGAAAAGATCAGCAAGTACATCTGTAGTAGTCGCGAATGCCATACCAGCAAAGCCTCAAACGGTAGACCCGCTACAACACGATCTCGCAAAGCAAGAACGTCGTGGATCACTGTTGCAAAAAGCGAAAGATCAAATTTTGCAAAGTGGAGCGACGGTTTTTGGCCCGAATCACAATGTTACACAGGGTCCGAGAAGTGCATCGCAAGGATTTGCAAACTCTCTTCACACCATGAAATCACGTTTCCCGGAACCACCACCATTGATCAGACCGCCACCACCACCACCAGCAAATTTAACAAAAAAGATGTTGAAAAATAGTGGAATTTCGCGTCCACATGTAGGTGATGCTGGTGAGATAATTCCGGCGATTAAAAATCCTGCAACAGCTGTGGCACAAGTCTTTCCGTCGCCGACGGTGGAAGAGGAAGAAGCGCAAAAAAATAGTGCAATATTACCAACCACGAACAAACCCATTGACAATGCCCAAACCACGAGCATGAAACTTGTAAATAAAATCTTACATGGTCTCCATCCAAAGAAAGGTCCGGGTCTCGGTACAGCGAGAGTATCGACGCGAAATAATCCGTCAGGGAAAAATAAAACAAATGTAGTAACTGTTGCGAAAGCCGTCGCGAAATCCACAGCCAGCACAAAGAAAATTACCGGAATTCTGAAAAACAAAACTGTAGTAGCTGCACCAGTGAATGTCAATCAAACAACGAATAGTATCACAGTGAATGACACAGCGAGCACTCGAAAACATGATCTGACTAATCCACAGACAAAAGAGATGTTTGCAAGATTATCAAAACCCAGGATCAGGAGTCAGAGTATTCATGTTCGGGAAGAAAAAGCAGTCGGTGCTTATGGATCGCTGTATTACGGCGGAATACAGGCAAGCAAAAACGGGCCACAAAGACGCACCAGCACCACGCGAGGTGCAAGTGCGGGCCCTCTGGTGGGGAAAGGCGCAAATCAATTGACGGTGGTCAATCCGAGCTTCACTTCCACGTCGCGGAAGCATACTGCAAGAAGTACAGTTTCGAGTGTAAGTCCGAGTCCCACGCGCAGCTGCGCCAAGTCAAAATCACGTGGCCACAGCAATAGCGTGAGTCCGAGCAGGAAGGGATTGACGACAAGGAGCAATGCGGCATCGTCCAAAGGTAGTGTGGCGAGCCGGGCGACGAGTGTGAAAAGTGCGAAGAGTGTGAAAAGCGCAAAGAGTACGAAGAGTGCTACCGGTGGAGCAAAGAAATCTACGAAGCCTGCGACGCCAAAGAAGCAAACCCAATCACTAGAAAATCGCAACAAAAGCACGAGCCCATCGAGAAAAAGCAGTACGAATGTAACAAGTGCAAGAGGGAAAAAACAAAATAGCAAGAAAACCAAAAGCAACGCCAGCAGCAAACGAGCAACTCCACGTAGCCGCACACGTAGTGTTACTCCACGTATTGCGCCAGACTGCGATGAATGGGTGCTGTCAGATCGCCACATTGGAGAACTCGCAGAGAACGACGTTGACACTTCAGAAATCATTGTGATTCCTTCGCCGGAAGATGTGAAGAGATCTGCAAGGAAAGCTGGTTTGGGTTTGGACGAATATTACGATTACTGTAACAGTGGAACTCAGTTGGTTCAATATGGTAATGGAAGCGAAGTACAGAAATGTTCTGCTGTTAATAGCCCAAAACGACAGTATCACAATTGTGACACTATCCATGTACAAAGCGAAATGCATTATGTGAAGCCGGGCGGTAAGAAGTTTCAGGATAACAGCAGCAATGTGGACATTGCGCCAAATGGTCTATTGGGTCCATACGAAAATCGATTGTCTGTTCTCAGTCCAGGCGGCCTGAACTCAGTATCAGATTTTGGAGGTGGATTTGTCAGTTCGCCAATTGCAAGCGAAAATGCTAGATGCTATCAATCAAACCACCTTTCTTACAATAAAACTTTGAATAGACTTTCGAGGAAAATCAACTATTGCATCGTCTTCTTGCTTAACGTCGAAAATACCGATACGAGGCGAAATGAAATCAGGAATTGCCTATCCAATGTCCGCGGGGTTTTGTCGGTCGTCATTCAAGAATTTGCAGTGGTAGGCAGTGATTCGAAAAGAAAATCGTCGTTGCAGAACAATCAAAATTCGTCTATTGCTGGTGTATCTGCAGACGATTCGGTTTTCAGTGTCATGGACGACAACAACAATAATACGGGCGCCAGCGCGAGTTTTGGCAATACTAATAGTAATCGATCGTCAGCTATTTCAAGACCGACAAGACTCTATGCAATTGTAGCGACCAAGCGAAAACTGAAAAATTCAAGATCACCTGGAAGATCTCCAATGCGATCGCCAGATAGAAACAGTGGACATAAGAAACTCAATTTCATGGAAGAACTCGAATGTGCATTGGAACAGATCCACGTCCAGTGTCATGTAACGTCAAAGGACGGCGTGATTCAGGAGTTATTTAGTTCAGGAAGTAGTTTTGGAATTCAAAATGGAATGGATGGGAGCATACTGGATAGCAGAGAAAGTAGTCCTGGGTTTGGTTCAAAAGGGCGCAGTAGTGGTGGTTTTGGCAGTACGAATTTTCGAACAAGAAATGACGATATTATGACGTTGAACATCACTTTAGAAGATAGTCCAGAAGGCAAAAAAAACAGCCGTGGTGATGTTAGTACAAGACGACAGTCACAAAAAAGAACAGCAACGGATGAAATGGATTCAAAGGATGAGGGTCACGGTAGTGTAGCGTATGATGACGACGAGTTAAATAAGATGACATTGAAGACGGAACGTTGTGATGAAGGCAAAGATGTGCGGAGTGTCAGTGGAGAGCTGCCTGGGGAGTTGCAGATTGGCAACGGAGTGGAGACGCAAACAGCGAACACCAGCATTGAGCAAGATGGACAGCTTGTGAGCAGCACGAGTATTGCTAATGGATCGTTGAAAGAACAACAATTTCCACAAGAGAATAAAATGTCAAAAGCTGAGGAGCTGACTCTTACTGATGCTAGTTCCAATAAATCAAAAGAGCAGCAGATACCTGCACCAGTACTATCCCATGACAGTAAAAATGCACAAAACACACCAGAACGATTGACGCTGGTCACTCCTATTTCCGACGGATTAAAAGAACAACAGATACCTTTGCCAACTTTGCAGAACGAGAGAAACGATCACAATGATGATCTTAAAAAAACAGGAGCAAAAACACTACTCAGCACTTCTCTAGCAACAAGTAACGCTTTAGACGAACTCGTTGAATTGTGCGAGCAGCAGCATTCTGCTTTGCGAGATTTAGTGAAAGCGGCTAGTAAAGATGGTCCTGCTACACAATTGGAACAAACAACAGAGTTGGAGAATTTTCCTGAACAAACAATCGACGTGGATTCGTTAATTAGCAGTGTTCCGGTTCCAGCTCCGGGCAAGGACGTGGCTGTCGAAGTTTGTCAAGAAATGGTGAGCATTCGGGATGTGAAAGAGGTAAAGACAAGTGTTACTACTGCAGACGGAAAAAGTGCTGCAAGTACAAATCGAACAACACTGTCGACACTTTCAAACGCCCCGTCGAATGCGCCATCGACCAGAGCAGAAGCGGTCGCGAAGAGGTTGAAAGCGGCAAAAGAGCAGCATCAGGGACAAGAGAAGAATTCTGGAGTAGCAGAACAGGCCGCCCAGCAAGGACAAGAACTGCAACAGAACATGGCGAGTAATAAGGATAGTAGTAGTGGTAGCGTTGTAATAAGTGCTACGGTATTGGCTGCGCCAAAAGCTAAGCTTCTCGGGGCGCCAAAAGCTAAACAAGCGATGCTTGGCTTGAAATCATTGAAAATTGAAAGCACACAGTGTTCTACTACTGCCAATACGCAGACAGGTGTTACTACAAAGAAACAATTCAACGTGGCTTCGTCTATTACAGCGAAAGCGGAAGAAAATTTTTTGGGCAAGATGCAGAAAATTAAGGAACTTGCAATGAAAGCAGATACTAGTTCACCGACTTTTTTGAAAAAACCCATGATAACAACAGCTCCAACGAATGTAACGCCATTAACAATGACTCAAAAAACTGTAATTGAGAAATTTGGAAATCCAAGTCCATCGTTGCCAGTTCCTGCGAAGAAGAAAATCCCTGAGAAAACCGACGTCGATAAGGTTGGTAGTTCATCAACTGGTTCAGGAGCAAACGCAGCGGTCTCAAACGCGGTCGAGGCATCTTTGGCAGAAGATACTAGTAAGAGTGATACAGCAGGAGAAGTTGCAGAAGTTACATCATCAATTCCGTCGGATAACGCTTTTAAAACAGTACCGAAAGTACCGAAATTGAACATGTCTCTAGTTCGACATGGCACGAAAATCAAAGGATCAAATAGCGTACATACGAAGACAGGAAGCAACATAAATAACACGACAGGATCAGATGTTACTTTGAACAGTTTAAACAGCAACACCAGTAACAACACTAACCCACCATTGAGTAGCAGCATGAACAGTAACAACACAAACTCCACAAGCAATTCTACTGCTGTACCTGGATCTTGGGACCCTGGGGATATGATTTCTAACAGCAATAGTATTGGGAATAGCAATATATCCAGTAAAACTCCGTCGAATGTAACTTTGGAAAGTAACTGTAATAGTAGCTTCTTGATTAATTCAAATGATTTGAGTGCAGCGGCAGTAACATCACAACAATCGAACAACACGAGTAGTGTGGTGATGACAAGCGAGATGAAAGCAAAACGCGCCATGTGGCAGAAGGCGATTGATAACAAGGAGCCGATTAAGAATGCTAATAGTAGTACGACGAATAGCATTGATGAACGTAAAGTTACATCGGTTAAGAAGGCAATTCAAAAATTGAATAATGGTACATTCGGAAAGGGAGAAGACGTAAGTGCATGTGGAGAAGCAAAAGTTGTCTCGAATAACATTGGAATGATACTTTCGAAGAAATCAGCCGAACCAGGAGTTGATAACTACAGTAGTTTGGGTCTTGATGTCAATGTCAAGCGTGACGACGACGACGAAGACTTGATGTCAAACGATCATGATGAAGTTGCTACTGTCGATAGTGGAACTTCTGCGCCTGCATGGTTTTTGCGATTGAAAGATTTAAATGCAGGAACAGCTTCCGATACAATAAGTGACGTGGGAAGCCAAAGAATCTTCACGGATCGCTATGCAGAATCAGAGAAGAATTCGCAACGGATCATTGATGTGATGCCAAAAGATGAGGACTCGTTGCAGGATGAAGCTGCAAGAACTACTATTGTGAATTCGGATGCTCTGATCATTTCTGGGAGTCACAGTGCGACGTGTTTCAATGGACTTACGACAACAGCTAGTAATTCGAAAGCTTCGTCAAATCATTATGTTGCTGACACACGGGTCTTCACTGCAAATGCGTCATGTGTTGATTCTAGAATGACAAGCAATATGTCGTCGCTTCAAATCATGGATCCGGATCTAACAGCACATAATTCGAAGGATACGACCGCCGCGCAGCTTCGATCATCATCATCGTCGTCGTCAGCAACAACAACGCATCAACAGCTCCATGAAGTTGCCGACGTTCTAAGTATCACAGTGCAAAACGTTGACTCCATTGAATTGACAGCCTCGGAAGGAGACCAATTTACAGGAGGAGGACTGCAAGATTCTGAAGAAAATGAAGTTTCAGAATTTGAATCCGCAGCAGTAACCGCAGGAGCAGCGTATGTGAAAGAGGAAAAATATACAAACCCGAAAATTCATTTGAATCTACCTCGGAGCGCATTGCTAACGCCGAAGAGAGTCAGCAACAAAGTCAACGACTCGATCGAACCAAGTCCAATCGAGGACGACACCGATGACATTCCAGGAACAGCTCGGCGCAGAGAGAGAAGTTGCAACAAAGATGTGGTTGATATGAAAGACGCGAACGACGATGAGGATGATTCTTGCAGCCCTCTGAACAAGGCATTTGGTATCTCGCCAAAAGTAAACAACGCAGTTTCCCCAACCTATGCAGCATCGATGCCGTCAGGACGCTATACAAACAATTACGCTAACACAAATTTCTCGCAGCTAGTCATGAGTTCACGTAGCGGTCACAATGCATTGACATCAAGTCGATCAATGCAAAACTTTGGTTATACAGGGACCGTAAAAGCATTTGATATGGCAACACCGACGGATGACTGGCAATATGGAGGTGTTGCTGGAGGTATTGGAGGTGCAGCTGGAGCAGTAGCAGGAGCAACAGCGGCTCCTGCTTACACTGGTCGTTCAGCTGGTGCTTTGTTATCACCGAAGAGATACATCGACTTTTTGGCGAAAGAGGAACAGCAGGATCAAAATTCTACACTCCTGAAAAACGCAGATGACACCTTAGCCTCCACTTCTCCTGTCGTAGGTACTATCGTATCCGGAGCAATTGTTTTAAACGCGAATTCGTCGTCAATGTCGAACGCTGGTGTGAAAGGTCTTCCCGGTTATGAGTCGCCGAATACACATAGTTTACATAGTAACAGTGGCATTACTGGTAGCTTGAAATTGAATTTGACCGAAGTACATAAAAGTCCATTGGGTGTTGCATCAGATCCTAATTCGCTCGGAAATTGGATATTGAACAGCACTGCCGGAATATCAGCACGGAGCAACAGTGGTTACATCAGTAGCGGTGCAGAGAGCAATGCCATTGGCATTGTCGCAGGTGCTACTGTTACATCAGCCAGTGTTAGCGGAGCCAGCGTAGCCGCTAGTGTTAACGGAGCCAGTCCCACAGCAGTAGTTTTCTCAATGGATATGTCACCTGGGGATTCTGATACGGATATTGAATATCATGCAAACTACAGAGATACATCGCCAGTGTGGAGTAAGTTGAAGAATAAAGTTGTGTACGCGGATGAAAATGGACAGTATAAGGAAGAAGTAGATTCAGTTTTAGGAAGAAGTAGCAAGGGAAGCAAGGAAGACAACATAGACGAGAAAGAAGGTGAGGAAAAACACAGCGGTGAAAATACGGCAATCCAATCAAAGGAGCAAAGTAAAACAAATGAAACAAATGGCGTCGGGAGTGATGTGGAGAGAGAAACACAGTATTTCGCAAGTGATGTTGAGAATGTTGATGATGTTGAGAGTACTGTTGCTCGGATTGAAGGGATTGATACTTCTCGGATCGTTGAAACAGGGGATTTGATTTCAATGTCAATGTCAATGAATGATCATTGTCATACGGTATATAATGATGAAACTTCGGATGAAGAAAGTGTCATGGCTATGCCGCGAGACGAGGCATATGCTAGTGAGGCATATGTTAGTGATGCGGTTAGTGATGCGGGGACTGCTTATAATGATGATCCGAGCACTCCGCATGGTCCAAATACTGCAATAATCAATACATCGGAATTGATATTGTATGACTATTCAAGTTCGTCGAATCGAAGTTCGAAAAATAGCACTCACAAACAGGAAAGTAAGAACTCGGAAAAAGGTCAAATCAATGTTAATGTTGTTAATGGCAATGCGCCGCCGTCTCAAAATGCAAGTAAAAGCAGTGTTGCCAGTGTTGCGAGTCATAATAGTATCCTCTCGAACAACTATTATATGGATTATAGTTTTGATATAGTAAGTAAAGACAGTCATGGTCAGCATCCTGGTGGGTCAGTTGGGTCAGTGGCAGCGAGTAATCAACCAACTTCGAGATCTGGTGGGTCAAGTGCTAGAAGAGCATACGACGAATGGTTAAATGGAGGTCTAGATACTGGGAGATTTTTAAATCGTGATGTCAGAAGAGCAGCAAGAGATCAAGGTGGTGGTAAAGAGAGGAAGGAATAGCTTTGTTATTTGACTATTATTTCGTTGGTGTGATTTTGTTGAGTCGGTATTTTTACGCATGGGAGTATTGGAGTATGGCTTTGTACATGAGAATTGAATCATCGTTTTAAGCATCTTTAACGCACACATAGTAACTGTATAATGACAATTTTTGCATTGCAGGGTAAAGTATTGATCGAAAATATTTTTTGATCAAAAACGATGTATTTGATTAGTTTAAGCATTAGTAGAGTAAGTGAATTAGATAGGGATATGAGTACTTTTTCATTTTACATTAGCGCCAAGTATATGGGCAAAGTCAAGTTGTATCATTCATAGGGTTTGTTGTTGACGAATAATTGACACGGGATTTGCATGGAATTTGGAATTAGTTGTTGTTTTTTGAATTTCAATTGTTATTGGGTGGCGTATCAGGATGGATGTGCGTGTGGAGTTTGATACGCAGTGTCTACTGCCGGGTAGCAGGGGTTGAAGTCATTGCAATTCAGTGTTGAGTCGAAATGTGAATGGGTCGTTTTTTTTGTGCATTGATTTGTCTCAAGACTCATAATTATTAATCATGAATCAATTCAGGTTAGCATTGTCAACGTTGTCAGAAAAATGTATGTGTATTATTTGTGTGATTCGCAATCGTCGTATATCAGTGGGTCGTAATCTAAAAAACTGGGTATTAGTATCTAAACAAAAACGTCATAATCATGTGTGTCTCGATCTGTGTGTTGGGTGAGAATCATAATGTCACAACAGTGATATCATCATGTGTGTCTGGGTTGATCGAATTGTGATGTCTAGACTCTATATTTGTGTGGGTGGGTTAAATACAATTTCTCTTACATCATGGATTTCTCCAAAAAAAAACATTCCAGAGTAAACACTGATTTTGCTCTTGGGAAAAACTCAGGTTACAAATTTTTGTTCGTAAATTGTGAAGAAATATCTCGATATTTCACAAATTGAAAACAAAGTTTTCTATAATAGAGGCGGTTATAAATTCTAGGTGGTGTGGATTGTAATTAAAGATTATTTTGTGTTGTTGATAGGATTTCATTCAAAGTGTGAAAAGATGATAAAATTGATATGGAATAGTCTATCAACATCTATCACAGGAGGGGGATAAAAGAATTTTGAAAAAATATAAGTTGTGTAGTAAATTTCGGGAGTTGGAAACTTCATAGTAGCAGTTGCCATAGAAATTGACATATATTACGTCAATTTCTCATTGCTACTATTGTGTTAATTGTTTCCATAATAATAAACCCTAAGAACTCTTTCCAGAGAGTTTCTTCTACCCTCCTAAGGACAGCCTCCTAAAACACTCCATAATAAACCCCCATCCACAAAAATGGCTCTCCAAGCGCGTCATAGGTGGATGATAGAAAATGTGGCGATGGTCTTCGACCCATCCGGGAGGGATGAATTCGTCCGAAAAGTTGAGGAAGTTATAAGGGAATCAGGGAATTTGAAGAAAGTCAATGACTTTCTAGAAGGGAAATCAAAAAGACATCATATATTCTTCTATTTTCAAAAGCCAGATGTTACTAATGATAATAATGAATTGGTAGATGGTCCGGGAGAACCAAGGATAACGATACAGAATGGGGAGACTGAAAGGTATTTTGTGATTGATGTTGTTGGTTGTGTGGAGCTTGATTTGATTGAAGGAAAATTTTTTGGCAATGTTGGGAAGAAATTTTATTTGAGTGATGTTGTCCAGTCATTTAAATTTCAAAAATGCAAAAGTCTCATGCACAAAAAAAATTTCACACACAAACATTCAGGTTAAAATCCCGTGGTTGTTATTTCCTTCGAAATGTCCCAGCAGAAAAACCAATCAAAGTCGATATTGGATCGGATTCCGATCTACTTTTCGGTGAAATCAGTGCACAACCTCTTGATTCCCTGAACACCAGTCTTTCGGAAATTTTCCTCCCCATGCTACAGAAAGCCAACGGTATGAATCCATATGAAAATTCCGGTTACCAAACAAATCAGCAACAAGTCGTTCCGGATAAGAAAGTGATTTTGGAAACTTTCGGACAGTGCGATACCGAGCAAAGGATGGAATTTCAAAGTGGTTTGATAAAGTTTACTGGCGAATTACAGGATGCAATCAAGTCGTTGACGGGCGGAATTGAATTGAGGAAATTGGGAGAAGAGTATTTTTGTGTGGACTTTTTTTGGGGGGTTGTGTTTGAGTCGACTGACATAAACGATGGAATGAGTTTCTCTCAATGTGTTTCCGATAAAGATCTGAATCTAAAATTTCTTTCATAACACATCAAGTTAGCTCGAAAACTAGTCCAAATCCTCCCAAAAAAACCCAAAACAGGTATCAAATCGATCCTCGTGTGACAACATATCACGATATTGTAAAAGATCATCCTAATATTGTAAATCATTTCGAAGCCGTTTTGGAAGATTGGTGTCGACAGATCGAACAATATTTGGAAGAAACTGTTGAGAACATCGGAGATCAGAAACAAGGTATGTCTTTTGTGTTTGAGGATTTTTGGGGAGTGTTTGAATTGTTTGGTCACGGCGGAAAAAAAACCTCCGATGCGCAAGCTCCCGTGTTTGTTTACAGAGTCATTCCATCCGCCAATATATCTTGCGTGGTGCACATGGTACCATGCGGTTTCATGGTCATAGCAAAAGAATCCGTCATCGTATCCATGCCGATCAACTTCACTACAATTGTGTTATATGTTATTGTGTTATGTTCCATTATCTAAATTACATGTCCTGCGCCGATTCCGCGACTTTGTCCACCAATGTGTGATTAGTATATTCATCCATGATGACGGAACCGATGTTAGCGCGGCGGAGGCGGTTAAGCGTCCTGTGATACTCAAAGAACAGCTGAACCATCCACCCATCCATACAGCCCATAAATCTCGCTGTTTTCAAGTTAAATTCCATCCATCATACATAACCAATATAGTGTTTATTCTTCTTCCGTGTCCGTAGTACGTCCAATATCTTCCGTATCCGTAGCACGTCCAATATCTTCCGTTCCAATTTCTCCGAATTGGATCTGCATTTGGATTTTTTTGATGTATGTGTGTATGTAAACCCACCCAACAACCCATACAACAATCCAATCTTTTACGGAAGTAATCTCATTAGAGCTGCTAGCATGTTTCTGTCGGCTATGTGCACTGCATTTCGCCGTGCTTTTTCTTGTTGCGACAACATAACTTCATTTTGTTGAGACTTGCACACGAAATGGGAACTGATATAGCAGCCCGATTCATTTCTTTGTCATAGAGTCTCTAGTCAGTTTTAGAGATGTTGACTAGAAATTCTTGGTCTGACATATCGCAATTGTCAGTGTCAAAACATCAATTCGCACAGGTCATCAATATCATTCCGATGGTCCAGGACCAAGGACGGAGTTGGAATATTGGAGAGCAAGAATGCAAAAGATTACAAGCATCACGGAGCATTTGAAGTATATTTGAGTTTTGAGACTTGTACGGCGTCAATATTTTGATACTACAACCTGGTAAGAGCCTTCTCAAAGCTCTTTGCAATTCGACGGCTGCAAATTATCTGATATTAACACGTTAGTATGCTTGAACATTTAATTATTTTTCAGTCTGTGACTATGCAGATACGAGTCAGTTCTCATTCCTATTTTCCCAGCAAAATATTCCGCCGCGTAACACCATAGTCTCTTGTCAACATGTGTCAGCATGGCGCGCAAGTTTGATTTTGCTGTCCGAATCGTCCTCTCCGCAACTCTGTTTTGTTGCGGGTTATACGGCACGTTATGTATTCCGATGAGGTGTCGTGGTCGTTCAAGATCTCTTAAAGTGTTCTCGCTGTCTGTAACAAAATTCATTCCTGCGGAGCACGCAAATTCCAATTAATGATCGCAAAGTTCTTGGAGTTCTCGGAATAGCTTCCCAACTTAAAATCAAGCTGTCACCAGGACCGATTGGTTCTCGATGAAATGATAATTTCCGCCCCCGGTTGAATGCGTATATATGGCGAAGATTCAATTGTGTCCCCCGCCGAAAAAGTTAGTGTCTCCGCCGATCTGAAAGTAACAAACCACACTCGTCGCGTCGTAGGCTGCTTTGCCTTTGGACATCAAACTCGAGACCGGATGTGTAAATGCATTTCAATGCTTTCTTCAAATGAACGTAGTAATCCCTCGGTCTCTTGAAAAAGAAACGTGTCAGTTTTTCACAATGTGCCGCATACCATATGTCAAATTCGGTTTGTGACAACCTGAATCCGTCGAGTAACTGTTCGGAAAATAGTTTCCCAGATAAACCCAACTTGATTTCACTAACTTGTGGATGCGGTAACCCTTCGAGGCTGGACTTAGGAATCTGAATTTGCCGGTTTTCGCAGTCTGGATCTTCCCCCAAGTTCCGAAGGGACTGATATTGTGGTTGAATGCCTTTCCAATCGTGAATGTAGTGTCGACGCGGATCGATTTTTACTGTTCCACATTTTCTGAAAGCGTTACAGAAGGACAGTTTGGAATACATAGGATGATTGAAGTAAAAATTAGGATATAGCCACAGACGATCAGCTGCCACATGTCAAATCAGAATCAGCATCTGGTTTATATACATGTGATCAAGTCTGCTTGTACGATGGCATGTTGGAACTACATTTCCTTTTCTTCGTTGGATTCTTGTCCAATTTTCCTTTAAACGTTTATTGTGTGTATCTCCTAGTGAGCCAGATCAGCTTCTGCGGGCATTTAAATTTTCTTATAGGTCGGGTGTTCCTTCCCACCTTTTCCTCTTGTGAAGTCTTTTATTGCCTGATTCACATTGTTGAAATGTTGTCCGCAGAAAGTTTCTCCACACGCGTTACGTGTCGATAATCTTCCGCAATTCGGCCATGCGCATATTTTCGCCTGTACCTGATTGCATATGATTCTCATGTCGTCTTTGTCCAAGAAATAGTATCCTTGCATTTCGATCAATTGCCTTGTTAATTCGTTTGTGACTTGATCACCCCATTTGTTCACAATAGGCATGGACAAATCATCCAAAAACAACGTCATGTGTTTTCCACCTTGTGGACAGAATGTTTTACCCGTCTTTCTTTCAACAGTATCATCAACTGTTCTCTGGAATGACCATGGACTCGTTGCACTCGAAAAGTTGATTCCCTTGTTTAACATATGATCCATTGAGAATCGAGCCATGTACATCAAAGCTGTGCTTGTCTTTGCGGTACCTGCTGAACCAATCATTAATGTCGATCTGTAGGTCGTTGGTGTTCGTACGCGATCATATTTTGCGATCACATCAATAATGTATTCTGCCCGGGTCGAATCCATAGTGGGAATCAACAAGGATGAAAACGCCAATTTTCTTGGAACCTTCCATTGTTCCGTGTGCCAAGTTACCCATTGTTTAGACTTAGAACCGACTTCCGGTACAAAATCAAAAATGGTTTGACCCTCTTTGGTTGGCGGTGCTGTATCACGATGTCCACGTGCTAAGAAAATCTCTTCTAGCTTATCAGAAAATTTTTTCCTTTCCTCCGGTTCACACAAACCTGCAAAACCCCACGCAATACACATAGCGACAATCCTTCTGTATGCATCCGGTGCCAAAATATCATTGCTCATTACATATGGATACAAAACTGCACTCAGTAAATTCAAAACTTGTGTGATGATAATTGCATCATTGATTGGCATCGCACCCGTGATATTCCTCATCGACCAATCGAACAAGTCGTTCACTTGTCCGCTGTTTGGTGGTGCTTCAGCTACCCATCGATCAAATAAGTCGCGGATAATATCGGCCTCTTCGCGGCGTTGGGAACCGAAATCTTCTCTTTTCAACAACCACGACTCTACCAGTGGACGCCAGCCCAAATCCGAGCTCGAAATGTAGATGATTCCTGCACGAGACACTGTCGCTGGACTTGCATTTCTCAAATTTTCAACCTCGAAAACGATCTTGCAGTTATCCGTCATAGGAATACGATCGTTGTTGGCCAAGGTCAAAATCTTGTTATCATCCAACACCGTGTTCAAATTCTCAATCCAAATCGCATCAACAGGCCCATCGCACACGATCCACGTGGTGTATTTCAAAGTACGATTGTTATATTTGGCCCAAATCGATGCGAAGACACCCGGTGTCCATTCTTCTGTAATTGGATCCTTGATTCCGTACATTTGTTGATCGGTGATCGCTTTTGGATTCATGATTACAACACGATGAGCATTCGAGTCTTCGGTCATACAGGTGGTCAACGTGTTCATAATTTCAGATTTACCACACAATGTTGGACCAACCAACATGAATCCGTGACGCACAAGAGAAGTTTCGTACAACTGGATAATCTTCAACATCCATGGTGGATAATTCGACAATTTTTGACGAGCTACGATCGCTTTGTTTCCTCTTTCGATATTAGCATAAATTTTCTTCGGTGGATCTGCAACTTTTGGGAACAAATCTTTCAATAAGGCCAGGAACAATGGCACATCATCAGCAACGAGTTTCGATAAATTCATATCACGCACACAACGCATGAACAACATTTCTTCGTCCGCGTCTGGAGGTTCGGAACGTTTCACTGTACCAGAGTTACGCAACACGGAGAGAATGTTTCGGAGACCGAAATCGTAGTGACGTTGTTTGGAGAGCTGCTGTTCGCACAATGCATAGAGGATGCAGAATTTCTTTCCCAAAACATCCATTTGCGAATAACCGACGGAGGCGAGCTTCACTTTCATGATTGTCTCACGATTTGGAACCATCATACTCACAGAGCGGAACAACACCTTGAGATTTTCTGGTAATTCCTGACGACCAGCATATCCTGGGTTCATCGTGATGAAATAACCGACAGATGGTACCAGTTTGATTGGTTGTGCTTCACCTGGGAACATAAACGTCTTCGCATTTTGTCTCTTTCCTTGTGTAATCGCTTCAACTTGCATCGCCACCACCGACAACACCTCCAATTCAATTCTGTTGAATTCATCGAAACAACCCCACAGACCACTCATACACAAACCCTTGAAGATTTTCGCCATATCTCTGAATCGATGCTGATCCGAACAATTCGTCACAACAACATACACACCCAATGTTCGTCCCATATCTTTCACAGTCTCCGTCTTTCCCGTTCCTGCTGGTCCTGCTGGCGCACCACCCAAGAACATACCCAAAGCTTGCGACAAAGTCACATAGCATCTATCAGTCAACGCCGTGATACACAATCGCTCCTTGCATCCGAGATATTCGTAAGAATAGACGAAGTCAACATCTGCAACTGAGATCACAACGTGGTCGACGTCGGTTTTCCAATATAGACGAGTCTGCTTCAACCATTCAAAATCATTCTCGTCCTTCACCTTATGTTCCTTCACTTTCTTCCAAACTTCTTGGAACAAATCTTTCTGATGCACATGGATAGTCACCAACGTTTCGAATTTAGTTCGGTTCATTTTTGTACCCAAGTCCGATAAACAGGATTGGACCAAATCTTGCATAATCTGCACAAATTTCTTATTCGCCGCTGGCATTGCTTGTTTGTCCTTTTCTTTGCTCATTTTCATCAACGCTTCCTGGAAATCATGAGTCCAGACGACCTGGATACCCAACAAAGCAACTTGCGCGATGTACTTGTCTGCAAATTCTTTCACAGTGAAAGAACCACTCAGAATGTTTCCACAGTCCGCGCAGGCAATTCTGCATTCCTTTCTAACGGATCTTTGCATTTCGTATTCTAATGCGCCGAGCCAATCTTCAATGTTTGTGTTTACACCTTGTCCGGCGTGGACAGGTTGGACTAAGTCGACAATTTCTTCTGCATTTCCGACGACGGCCTTCAATTTCGTGATCTTCTTCTTGTCCTTCTGGTCAAATTGCACACGGTTCACACTGTCAAACAACTTCTCGAAATCGTCTTGGATTTGTTCCGGATCACTACCTTGCGACAGGATCTTTAGCAAAACTGGATCAGATGTGAAGTAGAAACGTGGGAATTTGTTACGCTTTCCTTCCAAATAGGACTCCAATGATTTCTGGCAAGCTTCCAAGTTTCCGGCCAAAATTGGGAGCAAGTTTTTCAACAAATCGTTTTGACAACAGGCAACGACGTTTCTGGTCTCGGCTGATTTTCCCATGATCTTTACCCAATCCTTATCGATTTGCGCAAACTTCTTTGCTTCCATAGGCATCTGTTTTGCAATATCACCACCGGTAAACACAGACTCCAAAGATGTCCACATTTGTTGCACTTTGAACCATCTTTCGATTGTATCAGCAGTTTCGGACAACGTCGCCAATAGCGTTGTCAAATCCTCTTTGAACGGTTGGGAGTGTCTCTGCGCATTCATCGTGTTCAACGCCATCATAGTTTCTTCCAACGCTTCCTGAATTTCCACAACTTTTGCACCGGACAAACAACATGGATAGTCACGAGCCTTCCATGTCGAGAAATCAAATTGCATACCGGCCCACTGCTCTGTGATTTCCTGTAACCTGTGCTCAATCACCAACTGTTTATCAGCGGATTCACAAATATCGTAGATTTCGTCCTTGTATTCGTTGAGATTTGCATCAATCAGCGACTGCAATTTGAAAAAATCCGACTCTACTTGCAAATCTTTCCCGGTTAAATCCATAACTTGTTTCCAATGGCGGGACATGATGGACTTTTTCGACAATTCCATCAAAATCGGTAAAACTTCACTGAAGTCATCGATTTCTTTTTTCAATTCATGATATGCTTCCCACTCACGGAGAACTTTAGGCATTTTTCTGCAGCGTTGTGCAAATTTCTCTGTCTGGGCTTCCATTTCTGGCATGTTGTCCGGCACATCAATCCACAGATACTCCTTCCATTCCTTGATTGTTTCCAAAACTGCGACGTATAGATCGTACAATTGCGCCAAATATTGCAATTCAGATTTCGTTTTCTCCAATGCTGGATATTGTTGATGCGGCAAACCGAACAAATCCTCACCGAGATAGTAGATGACTTGTTTACGAGCGCGGACCTCGAATTCCTCTTTGAATCGTTTCAGACGTTCGACTGCGGCAGCTGGCGTGATACCTTTTACGGTTGGTCCTTTCTCCTCGTAGTGGATTCTGAACTCTTTTACATCCTTTTTGAAAACATTCACGGTGTTGATCAAAGTTCTCTTGTAATCCGCTTGTTTTGCGCTGAGTTCATCTTGCTTGTTTTCGCTGTTTTCGAGGAGCTTTTCCCAATTCTGTCTCAACATGGATCTTGCATCTTGTTCATCCTTGTCCATAATGTTTGGCACATAGATATCCAAAATTGCATACATTTGGTTGATTGGCCCAAATTCCAATTCGATCTCGGATTGCTTGGCGCGGACATCCGCCAAGGTTTGCATAACGTAACCGAGCGCATCGATATCACCCTCGACAACTTCACGATTGAGTCTTTTTGTTGTATGTTTGACCATTTCGGCGACGGATTCAAGTTTGACTTTGGCTTGCAAGTGAAGTTTCTTAGCGAAAGTCTCTTTCCATCGGTTTGCCAAGTCCTTGAGGTGCTTTGACAAAGTTCCGGTTTTCAAAATCAAAGCGGAAATTTGTGTCTTTGCCTCCAGTTTTTCTGTGGCGTCCCCCAACTTTGTGAACTCCTTCAATTTACCTTCAAACTCTGTCAATGTCGGTTCTTCCGCTTGGAATCGCAAATATTCATCTTCAATCGACAACTTCCACAACGACTCAAACTTTCCGAATTGCTGCACATAATGTTCACATTCTTTCTTTGCAGATTGGATACTACCGGTCAACAACAGCACAACTTTCAAGATTTCCTTATCTTGCGCGATACGATCGTAGTATGTTCCCTGCGATCCAGTTCCCATCACAGGTGGAAGATTCGGATTGATAATCAGTTGCACATTTTTCGGAATTGTGACCGTGTCCCATGCGTCGATCATCTTCGAACATTTCAAAACAGCGACAGCACCACCATTTACTGCGCTTTGAATTTCTGGAATTCCCGGTCTCAGTCGGACGCCAACACCATCTAACTGAAGTTCGACTTCAAAGAACGGTGCGGACATCGGAGTTGCGCCAGTATTTTCTTTCTTGTTCTCCTTGTCTTCACCTTCTGCTGCAGCCTCTTCTTGTTTCCCCTGGCGATTTGTTCGAACCACTTCCAAACCCTTCCGTCTAGTACTCAATCTACCCTTAATCGCGTTCAATGACCGCCTAGTCGCACTCAACAAACTTTGATACATTGTCCAGTTATAATGTGCTTTCACCTTGATGATTTCTGCTTCCGATACACCACGAACGTGTGAATCTAGTGGGAATCCAACGATGACACCAAGTAAATCGTCGACCGAAGTTTCGATTTCCAAGGATTTCGCCATTAAGAAGGTTGTCATTTCTCGAACATGCCTTTCTTGGATTTCAATAAAGTCATCCAATGAGACAGTTTCACCTTCTTCTGGTAGCGATACTAACATGATTTTGGAAACTAATTTGGAATTTGCATCGATTCGGTTTTCCATGATATCGTTGACTGTCAAGACCAATTGTTCCAACTTTCTCAATTCTCTCCATATCGAATCAATGTATCCTTCGATATTCATTGATGTCCATGTTAGTGTGACCATACCCGGACGGAGTTGGAATTCGAGATTGTCCAAATGCGGCTTTAGGAGGTTGCTCGCGATTGGTCTCACCATTGCGACAATTCTCTTGTACTCGTGAAGGATGAATTTCAGCTCGTTGAAGTATCCTTTAAACTTGTTTTCTTGCAACAAAACCATCTTCGCACTCTCCGGAATTTCAATTCCC
>Ga0099797_100057_pt1 | contig 61048 bp, 43 predicted proteins | sample Uncmet_Sort48C_1_FD_89871 | JGI IMG/M metagenome (GOLD analysis project Ga0099797, IMG submission 89871) | Marine eukaryotic communities from CALCOFI LINE 67, Pacific Ocean - C012_Sort48C_1 | ecosystem: Environmental > Aquatic > Marine > Oceanic | place: Pacific Ocean: Monterey Bay | collected...
CAGACCCACCAGACCCACCAGAACCACCAGAATCACCAGAACCACAAGAGCCATCGGATCCAGCAGAATCACCAGATCCAGCAGAGTCAACAGATCCAACGAATTCCACCCACCCAACAAGTATCACGAGTCCCACTGGCCCAATAAGTTTTTCATCGAACAGCAAGAAGCTATTTGTCTTCTTCCCTTTTTTCGGAAATGTTGGATCATGTATCTTATGTGATTTCGTAAAAGGTTGAGCCTATTTTTCTTATATAGTTTCTATTTTAGGTATCTCCATCGCCCTACGGCGTTTGACTTTGTAGGGGAGAAGCGTCAAGCTGTGTGACTAGGGGAAGAAAGCTACCCTTTCTTTGTCGGAAGCATTTTCTCTTTTCTAGTTTTTAAAGCATGCAAGTGCTGAGCAAAATCGTTTCTTGAATGCTATTTCAACTAAAATTTGATGAAGTACAGTCAATCTTATTTCTTGTTATGTAACATCTTTTTTCGCCGGAGCCATTTTCTTTTTTCTAGTTTTTAAAGCATACAAGTGCTGAGCAAAATCGTTTCTTGAATTCTATTTCAACTCCAAATTTGATGAAGTGCAGTCAATCTTATTTCCTGTTATGTAACATATTTTTTCTATTTCTTGTCTCGCCTAGTATCATGGTTTTGCATTAAATTATAAAACCAAAAACTGTGATTTTGATAATTTTCACTCTGAGAAAAATCCATTTTCACTCGTAGATTAAAAAAAAAATGTCTTAAAAACTGCTCCATTTTCTCTCAAGGCACTGCATTCCCGAAACGCAATGTTGCTTTTAATCATTGACCTCATGTGGTTTAGTAAAAGTTTTACCCTATTTTTCTTATATAGTTTTTATCTCAGGTATGCCCACCGCCCTGCAGCGCTTGACTCCGATAGGGTGAAAACTTTAAGGTGTGTGACTAAAGAGTAAGTTATCCGCTCTTCTCCGGAAACATTTTTTTTTATACTTTTCAAAGAAAGCCAGTACTAAGAAGAAACGTTTCTGCCATTTCACGCTGAATTTTGATGAAATATACTCTGTTCTATTTCCAGATTAACATATGTTTTGTATTTCTTTCCTGCAATGGTATCTTGGTTTTACGTCAAATAATGAAACAAAAATTGGTGATTTGAATACTCTGATATTCTGAGAAAAGCCCTTTTTTGCTCGTAAACTCAAAAAAATGAAGATTTTAATGAGTTTTGGTGAACCGTTAATTTGAAGGTAATTGAAGGTAATTTTGGGGCTTTGGAGATACCCAACTACGTCCAGAGTATGGGTATTGAGTCAAATAACATACGAAGGTCCTTCACAGTATTATGGATACCACCAAAGGTAATATGCATACCTCAAGAGACAAAATTGTAAGCTTTTTTTGTAGCCAGATGGATAGAATCTATCTCAGATGGTAAAGCAATATGGAAAATGGGAGATAGCCAAAGTGGCACCTTAGGTGCTGCCCTCTTGAATGTTCTAGCTTTCTACACAATGACCTGACACTAAAAAGTGGAGAAATAGAATCAACCACCGAAAGTCTGACTTGGGTCTTGAGCCTCGATTCATCGAGGTAGCTATTCTATGAATCGCCCCCGAAGGCATCCCCTGGACTTCCGCGTATTTAACCAAGATGATGGGGCAAAAGTACTTTGGTCTATTTTGGGGAGCTAGCAACTCTTCCCAGTTCTCTACGCATCGGGGAGGATAAAGGCTGAGCAGCAGCTGCAAAAGAGAAATTAGACAAAATGCATTTTGCTCAAAATTTGGAGCTTCTCTTTCAGTTTTGCTTAAAGGTTTTTGGCAGAGGCACAGAGGGTGGGGCTAAATTGAGAACCTGCATGAATCAGCGAAATTAGGCCAAAGCGACTTTCAATTTGGCCTAATTTTTTTGAGCTGGCCTTTCCCTATTCACCACACGGATTCTTCGTGAAAGAGCACATGGAAGAAGCTCGAAGGTGGGCAGCAGCAATAATGAGAATTACTTTTGGTCTAATTTTGGATCTTGCAGTCTCCCTGCTTTGTTTATGTTTGTGTAGCAGAGGCCATTAGACTAGTTCTCAAGAACTAGCAGCAGCAAGAATCGGAGAAAGTAGGGCAGGATCATCCTGCTCTAATTCCTGGTATTCGCACCTACTCCCTACCTTCTAGGAGGAAGTCACCTTAAGAAATCACGCCGAGGAAGCTACACAATGAGTACCAGCAGAAATGTCCATGCGAGAAATTGTGCCAAATCCCTTTTGGTGTCTGTTTTTTCCTATTGTAAAGCTACTAGGTCTCGCCTCAGCGATAAATCCCGCGCTCAGACTAGCAAAGCAGGGCGGCGCCCCGCATCATCTAAAGTTTCCAAAGTTGTCGACATTTCCAAAGTTTTCCAGGCTTTCAAAATTTTCAAAGTTTCCGAAGTTTCCAAAGGTTCGTTTCCAAAGCCTTCGAAGGTTCTCCACGCTGGGAGCGCTTCGAAGGCTTTGGAACCCTTGGAAACTTTGGAAGCTTCGGAAACTTTGGAAGCTTTGAAAATCTCGGAAACTTTGGAAGCTTTGAAAATCTTGGAAACTTCGGAAGCTTTGAAACTTGAGCTCACTCCACCCCTGCTCTTTATGCATTCTCTCTTTGTCACTGTAGGCAGCACTCTCCCCGGCTACATGTTGACTCTAGTGGGGCAAGTGTCTCTCCTTGTCTCCTTATGAGATATGCCTCTTTCTTCAGCAGAGAGACGGGGAGCAGTGTAGGTGAGTTGGAACTTGCCGTGTGTTTGTCTGGTTTTGTGGTGGCATTGTTGTGTGCCTAGTTCTGTGTCTGGCCCTGGCCGACTGCCTATTGAATGAAGTAGGCTAAGGCCCTCTCCTTGTCTCCTCATGCGATTTATTCTCGCTTTCTCCTGAGAATAAAAAACGGGAAGGTTAGAGAGAAGCGCAAAAACAAAAAAGGGCACACACGCAGACCTGATACAAACAGACTACACCTGGTCCAGCCGCGTCACGGCCGTTTCATGCATTCTCTCTTTATCATTATCGGCAGCCCTGTCTTTTTGTCTACCTATTAATTCAAGTCGGTGCGGGACACCTCCTTGTCTCCTTCTATTAAGCATATCCTTTTTCCCCCCCTCGGGGGGGTGAAGAAGGGGTGCGAAGTGGATGACTTGTAACTTAGAGTGATTATTTGTGGTTCTGTGGCGGCGTCGTTTTGTGCCTGGTTCTCTACCTGGTTCTGTTCGGGTACCTATTCACTGAAGTAAGCTGGGTATCTTCGCTTGTCTCCTTGTGGCATATCTCTTTCACTGAGAAAAAAAAAGGTAAGCCCTATCTCATCCACTGAGAAAAACAAAGTGAGAGAGTATGGAGCTGCAAAGAGACAAGGCAGGGACACACACGAAGACCAGATACATACAGACCATACCTCACTTGACCCCATGTCTTTATGCATTCTCTCTTTTCCATCATGGGGAATCTGGTCTCTTGGTTAACTATTGACTCAAGTGGGGGGGAGGCCTCTCGTTTGTCTCCTTCCGGGATATACCCTTTTCTTTTTTCGTAAGAAGGGCCAACGGTGGCGAGGGTGGTGAGTTGGAAACTTGGCGTGCCTATTTTTGGTTCTGTGCTGGCGTCGTTGCTTATCTGACTTTGTATCTAGCTCTGTTCAGTATTGCTTCAGCTAGGGTAGGCGTCTTTTCTTGTCTCGTTGTGGAATAATATTGTTTCTCTATCTTCAAAAAAAGAGATACTAAATGAGCGCAGACACAAGACGGGGGCACACACACACACCAGATACAGACAAACTACGCCTGGCTCCGCCCCCTGTCTGTGTGTATTCACTCTTTATCATCGTGGGCAGCACTGTCTCTTTTCTACCTGTTGACTGTAGTTGGACAGGGGCCTCTCCTTGCCTCCTTGTGTGATAACCTTTCTTTTAAGAACCAAGGAGCTGAGCGGGTGGGTTGGAACATGGCGTGTCTATGTCTGGTTGCGTGCTGGCATCGCTTTTGTGGTTGGTTATGTATTTGCCATTGGCCGACTCCATATTGGATCAACTAGGGTAGAAGTCTCCCCTCGTGGAATATCATCTATTCCATCACCGCAGGAAAAAAATTAGATAGCTGAGACCAGCGCAGTGACACGACAGGGACACACACGCAGGCCAGATACAGACAAACTACACCTGGCTCCACCGCCTCTCTTTGTGCATTCTCTCTATATCACTATCGTGAATTCTGTCTTTTAGATACCTGTTATCTTAAATGGGGTGGGATGCTATCCTATTTCTCCTTGCGGGAAATCTCTGCGTCTTTGTCTTGAGAAGGGAGAGGAAGATCGGATTGTGTCAGTTGGAAACTTGGCTTCTCTATGTTTGGTTTTTGTGCTGGCCTCTCTTTGTACTCGGTTCTGTCTCTGGATCGGCCCGGCTACCTATTTGCTCAAGTGGAAAAGAGGTCTCTCCTTTTCCTTGCGAAATATAAGGAGGTAATCATGAATGGAGCAGAGACGTGACGGGAAAACTCACGCAGACCAGACACACACAGACTACACCTATCTCTACACCGTCTCTTTTTGCATTCTCTCTTTATCTCTGCAGGCAAGCCTGTCTTTGGGCTATCAATAGTTCGAGTGCCTTCGGCCTCAGTCAGTCTTCACATGCATACAGTTGAGTTTTAGTATAAAAAAGGGGGACAAAGAGAAACGACCAAATAGACCACATTTGAAGGCCCACGAGCGTTAGATCTCCGATAACAACTGCTTGCCCTGTTGGCATCATCGAGGTGAGCGCCAGATATACTTCTTCAAGCTGGCACAGGAGGATTGATAGGGCCTCTCTAATTAAAAAAAAAGAAATTACAAAAATCGTTTTTTTCTTCAAGGTTGTCAAAAAAATCGAAATATTCTTGGGGCGCCACTGAACGGAAACTTTCCAATTTACTAAATAGACACGAATTCTACCTAGTACTAGTATTTGATGCTCGTCTTTTGAATAAGGTCATGTGTTATCCGGCATTCCAATGTTAGAATTTATGAATATTTTCTCGCAGTGGAATCAAATCGTTTTTTATGTAGAAAATATATATCGTAAGTTCACAATTCTTATCAATGAAAATTGAAATTGATGTCAGATCTAAATTGAGATGAGGTTAGATTAGTTTTGTTTCTTGGAACACATGTATTTTTTTAAGATACCTTGCTTGGGAATTTTCCAAAAAACTTACACACCATTACTTGCAAAGTTCGCGATTAAACGGGTAGATTTTTCGTAATACTGGCCGAAATTAACTTTAAATAAAACGAGTCTAATTATGATTTAGATTAAAGAAAATATGTCATCAATACCTCTCAGTCTCTTATGTAATGTTTGATATGCTCGTTAAGAAAATAGTTCTGAAAAATTTTGATGCCCTGATTGGTTTTATTTTCTTCTCGAAGTAGACATGCACGCAGAACTCGTAAAACATGAGCTACTGCGTCAGCATTTTGCTCCTTCAGCAATATCAAGTAAGTCAAAGGAGTCATTGTCTTTTGGTCCAAGTAGAGGCAGTAATAGGTTGGATTTGGACTGTTATTCATTTGGTCGTTTTGTTGCAGCCTCGTTCGAATTACACACACTAAAGAAAAAGAAACCATACTTTAAACATAAATTGTATGACTGAACTTGGATATGACATCTGATGAAATAATATTTTTAGAAAAATCAACTTAGAACTTAGCACGATGTACTAAAACTTTAAAAGTCGACTACGAATAAAGAGTGTTTACCTGGTCCTTGATAGTATGGGCCTCGATCTTGGTGAATTTACCACCTCTGCTGCTGCTGCTGCTTCCGCTACCTTAAGAGCAGCAGCAGCAGCAAATTCACTTGGTCGCAGCCTTTCATGACCAGATGGATTAACGTGATGGTTCGATACATGACAGGGCTCCGTGAAAAGGTGTTGTTGACGGGTATTTACATGTTCATATTTCAAGTAACGTATCAACAGCACAATTTTGTGATTCTTCAATATTCAATATATTGGGTGCTTTATTGCTCAAGAAATCAATCAGTATCAGAATGCGGAGTTTGATCCTGTGATGCAGAGTGTAGTACAAGGTTGAGGATGGATTTAATTGGCCTAGTATTAAGTAACTAATAATGGCAATGTGCCTAGTGTGCCTATGTGGCTTTTTTACAATTTTTCATAGATATACGGTTGATTAACACTTGAGGGGAGGTTCATATCAAACGCTAAACGCTAGTAAAACAAAAGCGACGTGAAGTTTCATTACCATCATGGCGTGATTGAAGTTGACGACGAGTTAACTTCACAGGAGAGCGATGAAAGTATTGCAACTGATTTCTGAAAGATAATACCGTTTTTCACTCTGTTTTTTTATTTAGAAATTGATCTCTGGTTTTGGTCTCCTGTCGCACTCTACATTCGCTGATTTTTTTTCTTTGATTACTAAAAAAAGGAGACACATAGAAACGACCAAATAGATAACTTTTTATTACCCAACTTTTTCTAGGACTCCCTCTGAACAACCCAGTTAATTTTTGACAAGTTCAAGTAGTAGATAGCAAGATAAAACGATTCCTAGTAGAAATGGTACCATTGCTGCCTAAGTGGATGAATACTTGTTTTGAAAAGGTGATGAACTTCTGTCAGGATTCGGACAGTAAGAAAAAGAGTTGCTTTTAAATTTTGAGGTGAATGTTCGTCATTGTTGATTTGTACTGAAAAAATTAGGAGAGGTTCTGAAAACCGAGATCGGCTACGGTACGATGGCGGAACTTATTCCCAAAGTCATCACTCAAGGGGCAGTTTGACTTCTTTAATTTTTAGTTTCCAACATCACAACCGTTTCTCAATTAAATGAATGAGTAACCCATGCAAAAAGGATAAATTCTTATCAAACCCTCTAAATACAGCATTCCTTGTCCTGGGACATTATATTGATAACCAGAGGGCTTGGGCTGACGGAATTGGTACAGATATCAAATTGTTAAAAGAGTGGCGACTTCACTGCTCCAATTTGGTACGACTAACGCTTCTCATTGGGGTGAATCAGTTTAAATTGAGTGTGAATTTAATACTTTTAAAATAACACATCTCACGGCATCAAATTGAAGCTTCTATCTACCTTTATACTGTTTTTCTCAAGCTCAACAAGTTGCGGCGGATTATGTAGGATTAGGAGAACGATTTCAGGCAGTCAGGTCTGTTATCATAGTTTGTGACCATGGAATTCGAGGACATGGTTATCATGAATTTTTTTAAATTGCGCTCAGTTTTATCAGAGACCTACGATGAAATGTAATTATTTTTGAAGCTCCTGACGAATTATCTCGGGACACAAAGCGGTGAGTTGATGTAGCACCAAGTATTTTAATTTATGTGTTAGAAACCATAAAGGTCGGGGATTTAGGCTCAAAGATTCAATTTTTTGGCATTGGATATGGAGCTGGGATCATACTGAAGTTTTTGACTATCGCACCTCAGCGCATGCGAGATGGCTGCCATGTGCTAATAAACCCAAAATATCCGGAAGGTATTCTGTTGCCACCAAAAATGGAAATAGTCAAATAATTTCTCAAGTTTAAAATCTAATTTTGAATCATATGTATTCAGAATCTCACAGACGGTTTTGGGAAAACAATATAACGCTAGAGATCAACTTTAGAGACTCGAAAAGTAAGTGATAGAGTGCTCCTGGATTAGTTTCTTGAATTAATGACAGATGTAAATGATATAATTTCTCAACAGGCTCTTGCAAAACCTGAGACAGTTCAACGTTGTCCAGATGGCCATGCATCTGAAGCTGTTATTTTTTCTCCAGACATTAATGAAAAGCATGTATGACTATCGAAACTTCCGGTTGGAAAAGAGCTCTATGTTCTGATCTTTTCTAATCGATTTATGTCTTCATTTTTAGGCTATCTTCCTAATAGGTAATATCCTCAGCAAAAAGATATAATTCCAAACCCAAAATATGAAGAAAAAAAACGTGAATCATAAATCTAGGCAGAAGCATTAAAAACAAGTAAAGCTGAGCTTCGGAGACAGAGGAAATAAAGCATATCGAAGAGCATGTCTGAAAGCAGAAGTAATAGTAAGGAAAGGCACACCGAGATCCAGACTTCTAGCCAGTGCTAGTAGTATCTAATTACTAATGCTAAATTTGGGCGCGAATTTACGCGCGTAGTTATCAAGAAGAAATTGTTCCCAGTTGCGTTTTTTTAGCAAAAACCTTCTAGGCACGCTTGGACTAATGTCGACCAGACCTCGATTCTAGGCCGCTTTTTTTTCTAGAAGTGCCTTGCTCACCCCCTTTCTCCTAGGGTTCTGTTTCCATAGGGAAAAGGCTTCCCTTCTTTATCCTAGGATGACTCGTCTTTGCAATTTTGAGTTACGTATTGGAAACATCTGAAAGTATAGCACAAGAACGCGCCATGGCGCGTTTGCTTCAAATGATTTTCTAATTTCCTCAGTACAGATTCAACATATGATTGAGCTAATGGAGGAACGAACTAGGAGTTAGTAATAACTTCAAACAGTGTGTCAACTGCTAGAGGTGATTATTCCTAAGACTACGGCCTATTGCGAAATCAAGAGTCATTGAATCCACTGAAAATAGGCTTTGACGTCTTTAATGAATTGCCTGCTTTAAGAGTTCTTCGAGCAAAACATAATCATGGCGTGATTCCTCCTATCGTTCCAAATTTTATAGGCCCGGGGTAATCCCGACCTGATTTTTTAGGACCACCTAACAGGAAAATCTTGATTGGAAGGGAAATGAATCCCATGCGGAAATTAAGATTAGAATTAAAACAAATGGAAATAGTTGAAAAACTAGCTACTGGAGGTTTGGACACACACGCTGAAGATGAGGAAGCAAGACAAAAAGTGATTCTTTGGACAATGGAGAATGTGAGTCATACTTATGTATTTTTTTTCATAATGTGTTTCAAACTAAGGGTTTTTATCTCCATTAAAGTCACTTGCCATCCAAGAACCCATTCTCTTCTGGATCAACCTGGGTTACACTATTTTTGTTGTATCATTAGACTAGCCGTCGCGATGCAGCATCTGTGATATCCCTTGGCATGTCCCTCCCCTTCCACCCACCTTCGTCGATGACCCTGCGGACACGCGTCGGAATTGTGTTTGGACATTGGCTTGCGAAACTCCATGGAATAAACTATGGTTAAAGCCGTCACTGTGTCCGTTACAAAACAAAGTAACGGGTCTGTCGGCACCCCCACTCTATCCTGGCATATCCTCATTCAATTGATGCTTCTTGTAGGTCCAATGGCAGCAGCAGTCGTGTGATTTTCGCCGGAATGTGTACCCTATGGAGGTCGCGACAGTTTACAGTGGCAGACGTTTGAGGTGCCTGATGGCGTTTAAAATTGTGTAACGAGTTCCTTTTGCAAAAGTATCCCACTGAAAGTGACAGGACTGTTAGGTAGACCCCTTTGCCCGACATCTCCCTTACCATTTGGAGGCTTGCAATCTCCCCAGTAACAATTTGGGCAATGTTTTTGCTCAGTGTTGTAAGCTCTCTCATGGGACACTTAGATGATCCTCCTGTATTGTACCCTTTGTGCATTGGCGCAATATCAGTTGAGATGAAACGCAGAACCCGCCGCGGGCGCGCTGAAAAAAATGAAAACCTGACTGAGGCCCTAAATTCAACGAAGCGGAAGAAAAAAATTTCGCTCATCATGAATATGGAAATCAGTTTCAAGTGAATCGGCGCCGTACAAAGTACGGATTGTAGCCAAGAAAGTTTCGAAAGCTGACATCCACCGGATTTTAAGACGGACTTCTGAGAGACCGCAATTGTATCATCCGCCGTGTGAACGAAGCTGAGCCCGTAAGGTTAACGTCGTTCAAATTTGCAACCCAACCTTGAAACCGGCTTCTGTGAGGTCGCATTTCATTTGGATTAGCAGGTGAAACCAGCCGTTCGAATCCCCACAGTCAGCGGGCCTCAAATTTGCACCCACGCCGTTAATCGGGCATCTGCGGGGATGCATTTAGATTACCAGACGTGTGGACGAAGTCCCGTTACGAAGTCTAAAGCTCCTCGGGCACAAACGCCGTTACCACTTTATAAAACGCCACATGACTTTCGCTTTATTTACATTTAAAATATCTATGGTGCGTTTTTCAAAAATTCCGATTGTTTTCGCGTATAGATAGTAATACGCTACAAAAAACGCCAAAAATCACAGGAAAAAATACTACATGTCCCTCGTTCCTTGCCTTCATCTTTAGTCTATTGCTACGCTGTCGTACACCAGCTTAACCCAGTTTCCTCGACTTTGCTATCAATCCGATTCAGCTTTCAGATCAGTTCTCTAGAGGCCGTTAGCCAATAAAAAAGTTTCCGCGCCGCACCGTATCGGGTGGCGCCGTAATAATATTACATAATTTTAAAGATTGGGCTTCAAAATGGTTAATTCTGACCCTCACCCGTTTGTTCAGCCCCATGGTGCAACTTTAAAAGATTCATTGAATGTGATTTGTGCTGATATAATCACCGGCGCTTCGAATGTGATTCGCAGCATAAATATTGATAAACGCTTTTCCACTCCCACTAAAAACTAGGGACTTTCAGGGCTGCAAAAATAGGTTAATACTGGTGATATATAGCGCTGGCCACAGGTTAAATACCTACGAACGCTTGTTGAAACCACTGTTCCAGTTTGTATGCTAGTCTGATTACCATTAAGGTAACCAGAACATACTTGGCCAGCAATCTTCACAACCGACATCTTCACACTAGTTATTATTCCAGCAATCGGGTGCTTTAAAATTAGTTTCAATGAAAAATAAATTTTAGACATCGGCGGGAAGAATACGGAGTGTATTTCAGAGTTTGAAATTTTCATCTAACTTCTTTTCTGGGGTTTATCTATCTATCTCTCACAGTCGTTCATGCAGTTTCGTATGTAGTATATCTTACGACCACCTTTTTTTGTGCTTATAATTATCTGGCCAGACCTAATAGAAATGCTGGTATCCCTTGCATTCTTGCATAAGGCTGGTATGGTGCTTGCTTACCTAAGACCCGCTGGAGATACTCACGAGGTATTTGCTTGCCTAAAGTTTCGCTAGTAAAGCTGTTGTTGTGTATCTACAGAGCTCTGCTGGTAATACCCGTGCGGTGTTTGCCTGTTTAAGGCCTCGCTCATGAAAATGCTGCGGCTCTTGTCTGCTTGAATCCCTGCTGGTAAGACTGCTGAAGGGCCTATGTATCCAAAGCCCCATCGTTTAAGCCAGCCCCATGCTGCTTCTTAAATCGACACTGGTAAAAGTAGGACGATACCTGCTTGGTTGAAGCCTTGGTGGCTGACCTGGTACGATGTTTTTTTGTGCTAAAGTCATGGTGATAAAGCTGGTCTGTCTTTTTAGCACTTTGTTACCTGCTTCAGGCCCCGCTTGTAAAACTGGAATGGTACCTGCTTATTGAAGGCCCTGCTGGTAAAACTTTTCTTTCCGGTTACGTTTTGCTTGCTTAGAGCCCCGCTCGTAAAACTGCTGCGGTACTTGCTTGCGTAAAGCTCCACTGACTAGGTTGATACAATGTTTGCTTGTCTAAGGCTTCGCTGGTAAAACTGATCCGGTCTTAGCCTGCTTAAGTCTTCGCTACTAAAACTGTCGCAGTGTAAAACCGACACAATGCTTACCCGGTCAAAACCTCACAGGTAAGACTGGTGCGCTGTTAAACTTTGTCTGTGCAAAGCCCCGTCCCGTTGGCACAACTAAGCTGGTACGTCGTTGTTATAAGACACATGGCAAGATTCGTGCAGTTCGTGTCTGTGCCTTCGTGCATCACCAGAGCTAAAAAGCTTCCATCCAGGAGTCTCCTCAGTTGCTAAAAGGTATTTGCACAGGTATCTGCTTAGATATTGGAAAGAGTCTGTCCGTTTCCGGATGCCTACTTTCAGTTTAAGAGTATCGACCCACGCGTTTGCCCATAACGTTTGCACTGGCGTCTTTCAACCACGATTACCTGTTTCTGAATGGGGGAGAGGCTCCGGAAACGTTCTCTCAGGCACCTTTTCAGGCGGCAGGAGGACATTGTAGAGGCATTTAAAAGTTAGAGTGTCACGCTGTGGTGATATGCTGTCTAAGCACGATCTAAATCCGCTGGTTTTGTTATTTCACATCAAACAGATACATTCAAAAAAACAGTGCTCCCAGAAGCTAAAACGCACACAAGCAAAAGCGAAAAAGGGAAAAAAGTGAATAAGGGGAACAAGGGAAATAGGGGAATACCGGAAATAAGGGAGAAGAAACAAAGTTTATGTTGTTATACGTCCTAGTATACGTTCAGAAAATATGCCAATCAAGCGTTGTCAAAAAAAAAATGGACAACTTATCAAGTTTTTTATGACAATTCGATTCGGATATGTGTAAGAAAACTGATTTTGGAAACTAGCTAGCACTGGTATCTTTTATTGCGAGGGTGTCACTCGCTATGTTCGGTTTCATGCAAGGGTAGAAGTTACTTTTCGTAGTTCCCTGGGACCTAGTCGGCTAGTGCAAGTAAAAAAACTAATGAAAATCAAAATATAAAGATTTTATCGAAAAAAATTTAAAAATATTTAAAAAAAATTTAAAAACTAATCATCTTATTCTTGAGCACATCCCATGTTTTAAGTTTTTTTTTTTCGTCTGACATTTTCCTAGTAATACTAATGCGCGCATACATGGTGAAGTGGTTTTGTGCACCTTATGTTGTAAATCGTGTGCTGCGCGTACTATTTTCAATGTGGTTTATTATTAATACCTATGAATGGCCTACGCGCTGTGGATAGTGCTTGCTTCGCTGTCTTGGGCATGTATGTCTCTTGCTTGATGTGTTTGTAGTTGTGTGGCTAGCATAGCGTGCTATGGGTGACAAACTTGTCGTGTTTTTTCTCATGTTGTGATTTGCTACTGATGTGCCATTTTTGTGTCTTTATGAAGCTCAATGTGTAATTACGGTCAGGGTTCAACCATTTTTGCCCTTCAGAAAAAATGTACATCGCGATGTTGTTGAGCGGTTCAGGTGCGAACCGCTTTGGGTGGATTTAGTTCGTGATTATACTCAAGATAGGTCACCACAACGTGATACTCTCTTAAAAGTACCCACGCAATCGCTTATCTATACAGGAAAACATGGTGGCTTAGGCGTCGTCGAACAACCTACTATAATTGCTCGCCTAGATGGTAGACATTTACTTAGACGCCATGAACCGTTTGTTACCGTACGAGCCTTTGTCCAGGTGTTACAAAGTAGCTGTCCAGGGGCCTACTAAAGCGGTAAAAGTGCTTGCCCAGAAAACTACGAATCCTTCTCAGTACAACTAGTGGCATCCGGCTTACTAGACGCTTTGTGCTGTGACCCTCATTGATGTACCACTATCGCGAATACACTCCAGCCACCACTGGGACCGGCCTTTTCCTAACACTACAGTAGACACTTCTTTGACTCTAGTTCCGATATTGTGTGCAGTATCGATACCGAAATTAATTAATTATTTTACCATATGACACCGTCTAGGCTAGGTCGCCACTTAGTACTAAATCCCGGCCTAAAAGTAGTAATTTTTATAAATTGTATACTAATATTTACTAAAGCTTGCCTAAACCTAGCGGCAACCTAGGGGCAACCTAGCGGCAACTTAGCTGAAACCTAGCCGAGGCAACCTAGCCGAGACCTAGCCGGTGGGAGGCTGTTAGTGTACGGTCTCTCTACCAAAAACCATACCATGAAAGCAACGTCTCTTTTACTGAATTTCTTTTTGACGCATACCCTTCTCTTCAACAATTCCTTCACAGTTTTCGTAACTCACGAGCTTCCTACCAAAAACCACGTCTTGAAAGCAGTGCTTCTTTTACTAAATTTCTTTTTGCCGCGCGCGCGCGCGCGCTGTGGTAAGGAAACGCTAACACGTGTAGAATCTTTTTACGAAAAAAAAATTAGATTGGAAAGAGACAGTGGATTCCACGCCCAGGCAGAATCTTTTTACGAAAAAAAAATTAGATTGCAAAGAGACAGTGGATTCCAAGCCAACGCCTGCTGTACCATCAAGTACTAAACCAACCGTGTTTTACTCGTCACCACATTGTAAAACCGCGCAACAATCACCGATACAAACGCCAAGCGAAACACGTTTACTGTACCACCAGCACCACCAAACCCGCATCCTGCAACACCTAGACCAAACGAATCCCTCTAATGCACGATCGACACCATCAAATGAAGACTGCCTGATGAACCCCCTTGATCCACCACTTTTTCACACTCCAAAAACTTCCCACATTCAGAAAAAACCACATAAACTTGCGTCCCAACCAACCTTCTCTTAGTACGTTTCTCCAACGAACTTTTTTTTCTCCCATCCCTCTACACATATTGATAAAAACCCCCAAAAAACCTCTCCACATTATTTAATACACTTTCCAACTTTTTTTTACTTTTTTTATTACTTTGTACAACTAACACCACTATACATTTGTTACTAAGTACACTATCACTTTTCGTCAAGCCGGCGATTACTAATCTTAAACTGTAAAGTACTAAGACGACCTAGTTCCTAGCCTATGTCATATTTATTTTTGCTGTTTACTATACCTACACACCCATCTAGAGAGCGCATGTCTAGGAGCGATTGTCTAGCAGCTGTGGAAATATACAAACCGCGGTTTGCAAACGTCTAGTAGCTAAATATATTTCTCGGCAAGACCAAGTTATATAATCTCAGACATAAGATACTACTTTATCGAGATTATTGAACATCGTTTATTACTACAGCACCACTATGTGCTGTGATTTACCTCTCCGCAGGCGCTCTTTATGTTGTTTTGTGTGCACACATCACAGTATTGTACATTTGCTCCACCTAAGCTACGTTGTATTCTCTTTCCAGTTGCAAAGTCACGAATCATAATTTGCCCCGAATTATAATTTGTCTCTATGCTACCTGTCCAGACTCCACACCCTTAAAACAATCTCAATATCATCTATAAAATAAATGCGTGACGACTGCAAAGTCGGTCCTCGGTATTTCGGCAAATAAAGATAATCCTTTTCTATGGCACGATACCGTGTGCGAGCCCTAGAAGTGTGGAATACCGTCACAACCCGATAAAAAGTGGTCGGATTCATATCAACTCCCGATGGAAGCCAGTGAGCCTTGTAAGAGCATCCTGCACTTTTGTAATGATATGCCCAGTTACGGTCGATCTTTGGTCGGAGCGCGGTGCCACGCTACGCTCAACATAACAGTCCTTGCCTTTTATTGGGTGAAAGTGCGGAACTGCTATGAAAACAAATACTCAAAAAAAAGTAGACTATACAAAACGATCCAATATTGAACACGACATTCAGCAATAGATTAGAAGAGAAGAAGATGAAAGATCAAAAATGACGGCTTTGCAGTAGCAGTTGTAGAAAGCAAAAGCAAAAAATAAAGCTTTTGGCGGACTTGTTGGAGCAGCAGGAGTGAATGGATTGAATCTCCTAGCTTCACGCGGGTCGTCAAGCTAGGTTCGTCGTGCTGGGCCGGATGCGTTCGAGGATGAAGAAACTTTTAAGGCTCGATAACTGGCATCAATGGAACAGCAACGCACGACTGGTATTAAGTCTCGGGAGAAACAAAAAGCCCTGGAGAACTTACTAAATAAACCAGCGGTTGGGCCTGCAGAAGTATTGTTTGGAACTCATTCAGGAGAACATGTGGAAGCTCAATTTCCTTCGAATTTGAACACCTTACAGCTTTCTGATCCACACGTAGAAACGTTTGAGAATGAAAACATCTATTTCGAATGGGCGTTGAAAAAAATTGAGGAGGAAAAGAAACTTGAAGCCACAAGATTAGAAGGAAAACGAAATGAGCTCCAGAAAATTTTAGAAAATCGTGAGCTTAGGGCTCGTTACATGAATCAGAAACGCAAGGAGGAAGCCGAAGCGAACCGAATTTATCAACTTCAGCAGCAAATGTTGGATGAAGATACAAAAAATGCCTTACTCATTGCACAATCGGAGAAAGAAAATAGAGAAAAGGAGGATGGTGGATTCGAAATCAAAAAGACTGACACCGAACAACTGGAACTAAAGGAGGAAATAGATGCGATGCTCGCAAAAGACGCCAATGTGGGAAATCCTATGAAATTTGAATTTGCCACTTTTATTGGAAAAGAGGAGGACCAAAAGCAAGGACTTGAGCATGCTGAAAAGGAAAAAAGAAAAAAATAGAGAAAATTCTACAATCACCATTATGGAATTTTAGAAATATCATACTACTGGTAGCGTCATGCTAAGTACTTAAGCTTTATTGTGAAAAAAAGAAATTTTTATTTTTACTCTGAATCTTTTACGTTCGATTACTTCTAGTTAGCAACTAAAAACTTGCTATAGAGCATACTTGATGATATTCTATACTTATGATGCGCCTTCTGTTGAATTAATTCTTTTATCGCAACATAACTTTTAGACTTTAGTATAAGAACTAAGGATTGTAGCAAGTTTCGCTAGAATATCAATAAGAATATCCTTGTTTTGATTCTCTATATCAAAAACCATGAAGATGATCGTGATCATTCCTCTGGGTGGAGTAGGTTCCCGCTTTAAAAACAAGCAATTTCAGGAACCAAAGGCGTTAATTTCAGTTGCTGGCCGTCCCATTCTATTCTGGTTGCTGGACCATTTAAAACTAGATGCAAAGTAGCATGTTTTAGTGCTTCCCTATAATTTCGAATATCGTTCTTGGAATCTCGAGAAAGTCGTAAGGCAGTAGTATCCTAATTTAGAGATTCGTTTTCTTTGTTTAGAACAACAGACTCGAGGAGCTGCGGAAACTTTGCTTTTAGCTTTGGAACATTTACTAGTTAAGGCTAGTGATACCGACGGACCTGAAAGTGCTAATTTAAATCGTGTTGATAATATACATCAAGCTCTATCTGATAAGAATATACATGTTCCTGTCGTTTCAATTGACGCTGATACGTTTTACACCTCTGATATTCTCTCAGAATGGACTGGGGACAACTGCGTGGCAAGTTTTTTAGATTTTGAGTCAAGTCAAATTTTTGGTTATGTAAAAATGAAGGGTGATCCAGAAATCTTGAGTTAAAAAGTATCCAGGATGAGCTCAAATTTCGATTTGAGAAAAGCAAGTAAAGATGAAGTTTAAATAGCCAATCATAATCATTTGAATATCAGCTCCCAAACCTTGAATTCGGCAAATACAAACCGTGCTAGTAAGTCTAATACCCTTGAATGTCCTACTAGTACCAGTGCTTCGGAAGACTAAAATTTAGAGAACGACCAATGGTACTGAAACATCTTAGATATTGCTGAAAAAGAGAAAATTTCTCATAGGGCCAATTCGGGATTTTATGGATTTCGATCACACCATGAATTTATGCATTATTGTCGAGAATTAATTGATCAAAATGTCGGTAGAAATGATGAATTGTACACATCGGATGTAATCAAAAAAATGCTCGAAGCTGGACATAGCTTTCGTTGCCAACCTGTAGGTAATAAAGATTTTTACAGTTTAAGAACGCCAGAGCACATCCATTAGTTTCAGACAACTTTCCTATTAGATTTGGATGGGACTTTGGTAACGACCGATGAAACTTATGTAGCCGTTTGGAATAGTCTCCTACAGCCATATGGCCTTTCAGTGGACGATGATTTTTTCCTTTAATTTATAAAAGGAAAATCTGACTTGAATTTTCTTAAATATTTAATGCCAGATGTGACTAATGAAATTCTCTCATTGTTCAGTCACAATAAGGATAAAGAGTTTGTTAAACAGTTACAAAACTTTTAGAAAAAAAATGGTGCCAGTGCTTTACGAGAAAGGCTTTTGATTCCGGGTGTATTTAGTTTTTTTGAACGCATTAAAAATTCCAAAATTGCTGTTGTTACATCTTGCAATCGTGCTGCAGCTGAATGTACATCTATAATGACTAATATATTTTCCCATTATATTGTCCAGAGTGAACAGTGGTGTTGTTCTTCACATGACATCTGCAAGACTACTTATTGCAAAGTATACTGGCCTTGTTCTGATATAGAAGGCCCGATTTGCCACTGTAGGATAGAGTCAAATTTCGGCACTAGCTTAGCGACCAGCAGGCAGAGAGCCAGCAGTTTCATGTTGTCTTCCTGTAAACTGTGCGGAGTTGCGCTTCACACAAACAGTGCTTCTATTCCCTAACAGGGCTACCACGCAGAAAAAGGGCATTAAAAATAAATACATCTTATAGGCAACTGGACTCGATGATTTTGTCTCACTTTTGATTGCCGCCAATGACGTTACTAAACATAAACCTTAGCCCGAAGGATACCGGAAAGCTATAAGGTTATTGGAAGCAAATGCGTCTCGTTGCGTAATACTAGAAGATAGTTCATCAGGGTTATTAGCTGCGTCAAGGGCTTGTGTTGGAAAGGTATGTTTCTTCACTGGTGGAGTAGATCAGGAAATAGCCAAGACCACCTTATAAAAAGAAATAGGAACCGGATCAGCTACAGAAGAAGCACATTTCCAGGCAGATTTGATATTTGATTCATATGTTTCACTGGAAAACTTGGACATTCAGACTAAGTTTTTGATTCCAATGGTGGCCAAGAATCCTTCAACACCGCCGTTGTCACCAAAAACGGACTATGAATTTTATGCGATTGCTATAAAAGAAAAGTTGTGCCATCTGCCTATTAGGTCAGTTGAATATTCGTCAGATAATCTAAAGACTGGTTATATTTGTGATATCAATGCTTTTCATGTCGTGTATAACGATGGTGAAGTTAAGAATGTAGTTTTTAAGATTTCCAATATGGGAAACGAGCTCTCAAAAGTTGCACAATGTCTAGATTTGTACGAGAAAGAAAGTTATTTTTATGCTGAATTGGCAGCAGTGGTTTCTAATGATATTGAAATTCCAAAAAGTTTTGGTGTCATTCGCCAGGCTGGTCGAATCGGGATTATTATGGAAGATTTAAGATGTGGGATTTAAGGAACCTTTAGTTGTGACTTAAATAATGATGTGCAACTTCTGCTGAGCGTTGTATCAGCAGTGTATCGAATGCATGCAACATATTATTTTTAGAAGCCAAAGGATGTATTGCCGTCAATGTCAAAATTGGTAAAGCCGAACCTCATTACCTACTATACAGAGCTGATTAAGGACAGGTTTGAAAAGTTTATTGGAAGAAACGGCATTTTTATGACAAAATTCAATCGTGAAGTGTGTGTAAAAATTGCAGAGAATTTCGAAAATATTTCCGATATTATGAGTGAATTCCCGCTCAATTTTTGTCATGGAGATCTTAAAAGTCCGAATATCTTTTATAAAGGTCATACTGGTAGCAAATCGTTGCAGTTAGGCTCAGTAACACCTGTTTTTCTGGATTGGTAATACATCCACCTAAACAAAGGCGTGTCGGACATTGCTTTTTTGCTGGTTGAATCTATTAAATTTGACGCAACACTGGTTGACATTGTAGTAAATTATTACTACAAGCTTTGTGCCCAGAGAAGGAAGGTATTTTATTCAAAAAACTCCAAGTTAAATTAATACTTTCACCTAGGTATTTCTATTTTCATTTTTATTGACAAGTGATCTCCAACTATAACAAAATGATTTTTTTTCGTATTTATTCCCTCAAAAAAAGGACTATACATACCAGCAGTATCTGACAGAACTTCGATGTGCTCTGTGTGGATTTCCTTTTTTTGTAATGGTATGGTTTAATTCAGAGAATTCGGATAAGCTGATTGACAAGTCCTTTCCCATCAAATTTATGAAAAATCTATTGGATTATTATACGTATTTTTTGGATGCATCGTTTTTTGACTCATTGAGAGACTGAATCCAGCTTCAACGATGCGCGCATACGATCTGAATTTAATATTTTTTATTGTTTTTCTCCATTTCAATTTTGTTTCTAGGGTAATAGCAAATAGAAAATTTACATGATAGAGTATTGTTGAGTTCTGTAGCAATAACTTGGTAATTTGTCGTAAGTCTGGTGTGTATTCTTAATTTTACTGCCATATTATATCGCGGTCAGGTCGGGATTGAATGGGTGTTTGTTTTTTTTCCGGGTCGCTCCGATTCCGACTGCACCAGATTCCAGATTTCACTCTGAAGACAATTGTTCGAAAACTTTAACATTGTGATATTTATTCAAGTCGGGTCGCTCGATGAGTGCAGTCTGGTCTGGTCTGTTTTGGTCTGGCAGACCGGTCTGGATCTAAAACACCATACCAAACCCTCATCCAAACAACCAGAATAGACCAGACCATTTTTATCAATTAACAGCGAAAACAAGGTAAACACACGGAAGGAGATAGACCGCGCACCAAGACCAGACCAGACCGACCAGACCAGGCTGCCAAACCAGACCAGACTATACTCCAGACCAGACCAGACTTCCAGACCAGCCAGACCAAATGCAAATCCAACCCACTCAAGTACGCCAGACCAGACCAGACCGCTGTCTGGTTGGTCTGGTCTGTTTTGGATTTTGGGTCTGGTTGGTCTGGGGGCAGACTTCATCATCGGACTGGTCTGATCATCATCTGGATTTTCGGTCTGGCTGGTCTGAGCTCCAGCTCTGCTGGTAGTTTGGTTTGGGTATCATCTGGCTAGACTGAAGAAGCTTTTTAGCCTACTAAATTAAAACACCATTAGGGGCTGCTCGAATTCATCACAGAATCCTTCTAAATTTCTTTAGGTTTACCAAAAAACGATTTGTATTTTCCATCTAATATTTCTTGAGGTCACGTTCTGAATCTTGTCTGAAACCTAAAATGCGTTTGGAAGGAAGTGAATCCATGCATACAATGGATGTCAGGAAACTAAATTGAAAGAGTCTTTTGGGCCTACTAGAGTAAAACGCCGAGGTAGGCGCTGCTCGAATTCAACAAAGAACCCTAGTGAATCTCTTTAGGTTTAGCAAAAACGATCTGTTGTTCCCATCTGATATTTCTTGGGGCCACTTTTTGAATCTCGTATGGAACCTAAGACACATTGGGATTAAGGGGAATCCAAACACACGATGAATTTTAGGAAATTAAAGGGCCTTCTGGTTCTACTAAAATAAAACGCCGAAGTAGGCGCTGCTCGAATTCAACAAAGAATCGCGGTGGATCCCATTAGGTTTACCAGAAAAAGATTTGTTTTTCATCTGATATTTCTTGGGGCCACATTCTGGGCTTCGCATGGTACCTAAAACGTATTAGGGTGAAGGGGAATCCAAACATACGATGGGTTTCAAGAAATTAAAGGGCCATTTGATTCTACTAAAGTAAAACGCCGAAGTAGGCGCTGCTTGGCTTCAACAAAGAATCGCGGTGGATCTCTTTAGGTTTACCAAAAATAGATTTGTTTTTCCCATCTGATATTTCTTGGGGCTACATTCTGAACCTCGCATGGAACCTAAAACGCATTGGGATGAAGGGGAATCCAAACATACGATGAGTTTCCGGAGATTAAAGGGCCTTTTGGGCCTACTGGAGTAAAACGCGTACGTTGGCGTTGCTTGAGTTCAACAAAGAATACAAGTAAACCAAAAAAGGAGACAGGCAAACCAGCCACACCGAAATCTAGACCACACAAAAGATTGGCAAACACACCAACCAGATCTGAACTCCAAATCAGAATCAAACCTAAACGACAGGTCTGCACCCAGACCAAGCAGACCCAAAATCCAGATCAGACTAGACCACAAGACAGGTCTGCATCAAGACCAACCAGACCCAAAATCCAGACCAGACCAGACCACCAAGACAGTGGTCTGGATAGATCCAGACCGGTCTGCCAGACCAAAACAGACCAGACCAGACTGCACTCTCCGAGCGACCCGACCCCTATTTATTTGAGATTGAGAAAGCAATATTTATCCTGAGAGTAGAGAAAGCTGCTGTTACATGACATGCCAACGATACTCACAATCTCTTTCGCTCGTATTTGAAATCACAATCTCTCTTACCGACAACGCACCGCAGCATTACACTGATTGTGGACCAAACAAACTAGTAGTATTTTTTTTTTCCAAGATCCTAAGTTTCTTGAAGGCTCTCAGATTTCTGTATCCCAAGATGATTCGCTTATACTTATTCCTCGCAGCTTGGGGCTACCCCTTTGCACGTGCTAAATTTTTAAGGTATAGTTTGAACCAGACCCCAACTAATTTTGATAAGAAAGAAAATGGAGGTACACTCTCGTCTATATCAAATTTTGTGTCTAAAGCATACGGGGATGTCGTGAAGCAAACTGTAGGTTTTTCGCAATGCTCCTGTCAATGTTGTGTGAGCCAGAGGACAGAAAATTGTGTTCAACCTCCGTCGGTGGGCTTCCAATGCGGCTACAATAAGCCTTCTGGAGATGCGAGTGCGCAAGATGTTTCTGTATAGTTATAGTTTTGCATTGATTCTTCCCAGCATACCTAATTAGTGAAATAGCTTCTTAGAAGATTACTGTTACGATGAAAAAAACTAAATCTTTCATTGAATACTAGACGCTAGCGCGCGCGATGCGCGCGGTTTTTTTCTTTTTACACGACATAGACGACTGGTTTTTTAGTGGTAGAGATAACTAAAAAAAAAAGTTTTCAGTGACTTAGACTGATGACATGGTAAAAGTGCAATAAGAAGTGTTCCCAGATAAGCTTCATTAGCAAGGGGTCTTTAGCTTGTTTACAATGAATTGATACATCTGATTTTCCTCTTCATGAAATGGTTTATGCTTTTTTGGTAGGTTAGATGGTAAATTTTGTGGTAGGCTAGTCGGTGGGCTATTTGGCAGGCTAATGGCGGCCTGGCTGGTACACTAATTGATAGGCTAGTTGATAGGCTTGCTAGTGGGCTTACTGGTAGGCTAGCTCTCAGGTTACCTGGGAGGCTAGTTAGTCGGCCGGTAAGTAAGCTAGCTGGTGGACAAGTAGGTGGGCTAATAGATCGGCTACTGGGTAGGCTGATAAGTAGACTAGAAGGTAGGCTGGTAGGTAGGCTGATTAGTAGACTAAAAGGTAAGCTAATTGGCAGGCTATTTGGTTGGCGCTGCTGCTGCGCTTTTGCTACTGCTGCTGCTGCGGTTAATGCTATTGCGGTTGCTGCTGCGATTGCTGTTGCTGCTGCTGCTGCGATTGTTGCTGCTGCGGTTTCTGCTGCTGCGGTTGCTGCAGTTGCGGTTGCTACTGCTGCGGTTGCTGATGCTGCGGTTGCTACGGTTGCTGCTGCGGCTACCTGGTGGGCGCCCTGGTGGGCGCGGCTGCCGCTGCGGTTGCTACTGCTGTGGTGGCAGCTGCTGCGGTTACTTCTGTTGCGGTTGCTGCTGCTGTGGTTGCTGCTGCTGCGGTGGCAGCTGCTGCGGTTGCTGCTGCTGATGCGCTTGTGCTAGCGGCAGCAACAATACAAGGTGGTGAGGAATGGCAGCAGCAGCAGCCATTAGGACGGGGAGGACAGGCGGCGGCAGCAGCAGCAGGAGAGGGTAAATTCACCAAGATCGAGACCATTACCTCCTACCCTCAAAAAGAATTAGCGAGATTATGGCATCTGGGAAGAAAAATTTTGTTTTTGAGTTTGGTTGCAAAAAGGATGAGTTGTTCAGATAAAAATTAAGAAGATTTGTCGTGAATGTGGTCGAAAAAAGATGTTCCACACTCCCAGCATCAAAAAAAAATTTAGATATATTTTATTTTGTTCGTGAATGTGGTTGAAAAAAAGAATTCAAATAGGTGAATTACAGAAATATTTCTCCTAGAGAAATTCTTCTAGAGGAAACTCTCTAGGAAGCGTTATCTAGGTAAACCAAATGGTAGCGTTTAGGGATGTATGTTAAGGGATTTTTCTTAGGGGTCTACTGTTTCAGGGAGAAATTAAAGAAATTTGTGTAGGAGCACTGTTCTAGAAAACGTTCTTTAGACGAAACCGCTCTTTTATAGAGTGAAAAACAATATTTAAGAATACAAGCGGTAAATAGCGCATCACCGGACGCGGCCGGCACGCGCAGTGAAAAACAGGGCGCGGAGAGCGCCCTGGTATTTGAACATCTGAATAAAAACAAAAGGGAAAATTTCAGGTTAGGGTTTTAATAAGTTTTGCAATGAGAAACCATACAGCATCCTTTGAAGCACATTAGCCAAATGGAATAAGGAGAGAATATAGAAACCAACGTTTTGCGTAGCCGTTGCTCGTTTGTATAGAATCGTTTAGCACTCCAAGACCACAATGCGGCAGAAAAAATACAAAGCCGAAGGAGGCGTAGAGAGAATAAAGGTCTGCAGCAAGGACTTTACCGCCTGTCGTTCGAATATGATCGTTTTGCAGACAAAGGCCCCAATTCGGCACAAGAAAATTCAAAAACCGAAAGAGGCGTAAAGACTAATGAATGAGGCTCCACATTTAACAGCACATCTGGCATATATATCTCATCCACAGGATAGACAGTGTAAGTACATTCCATATTGTAGTGGAAAGTGCCTTAGTGCAATCGCTTTCATCTGTTTTAGTTTTGAAGTAGCAGCTCTGGCGTTAAAAGTTTAGTTTCTCATTTTTAAGTAACAGTTAGCATTGTAGTCTTTTTCGTAACAACATGCCCTTGGGGTTAGTAGGACCCGAAGGCCAAAGAGCCACCCTCGAGCAAGCTTTCACTCTGACATGGATTCCACTCAGACTCTTGAGCGGCACCTTTCATTATTGGGGGCAGATCGTATTCGCAGGACGAGTAAAGTGGGCACGACGCACTAAGTTTACTGTAGGATCGTGCCCACTTTACTCGTCCTTTGAATATCATGGGGGATAAAGAGATACACCGTGAAACACAACTAAACAACATTAATGAGAGCATTCACTATGGACGATACTATGAGAAGGTTGTTGAGCATGGAGCATGGACGGTGGAACTGAACGTGGAACTTGTTACGGGACATCAACATAATGTTCAAGGTTATTGTAGGCACATTAAGAATACTTTGGATAAGAACTTGAGAGAATGTTTTTACGCCATTAATACATATCAGGCCCAGCACTATCGCAGACATTCAAAATATTATATTATCTCGAGGCCGTCCCAAAAATTTGTCAGAGATTAATTCAAGATAGCATATTATACTCTTACGAGGACTGTCAAAAAAAAGTGTCAGAAAGACACCTGAAGAGGCATCTGTACTTTTTCGCGACCAAAAAAAGTGTCACAGTGTCAGGTTAGCTGTGCGGTGAACAGATCATATTGCATCGGGGGGATACTTTTAAAGGGTGACCTTTAAAGACTGACTCAAAGGAGTGGGATCCAGCGAGATCAGGAGAAGACCCGGTGCGAAACCTAGTACACCAAGACATTTTTATAATTGCCAGAATGAAGACATCCCAGCAGGAGAAAAAAGAGATTTAGAAAAAATATAGAGCATTGCCAGTCCGGATCGATAAGATTTGGCGATTTAGAATGCTTTGGATGCTTGAACGGGGGAAACGAATTTTGGGCCGATAGTGAAACAGTTCATAGACAGCTAGCCAAAAAAATCACCGGTGCACAATCTTTGACCACTAATACATACTTATCCATGGGAGCAGGGTCCTCTGGTGGGGGTCGGTATCGGCTTGTGCATACAGAGCCGAATCAGCAAGGGTATGCTTAAATGGGTGGATCACATCTTCGAGTTCTCCACTTTGATAATTATGAGAACGGTCACAATCCCTTGAGATGAAATATATTAGTAGATCCCGAAGTAGCAATGGATAAGATGAACACACGTGCAGACTTCATCAAGCCCGCGCGAATTAGTGGTTGCATTATGGATGAAGTAGGACGAATCTTGAGGCGCCACAACAGCCTGTACAGAGATTGCGAGAAATTGAAAGGCCAAGATTTTGAACAAGTCGAAGCATTGAGCATCGAAATCAAAGAAAACTTTGGTACCATCTCGATTATTGAAAACGGAGATGATGTGTTGATTGTTGGCCTTCTTATTAATGTTGGAAGCAGAGCAGCCCCGCAGAAGGGCACCAAAAGGATTAAAAAACTAAAAAAAGAACAAATGAGGCTGTTCGTCCCAGCACATAGTGCTTTATGGGGGCCGCTTAAATTTCCTTTGCTCTTTCCCACAGGTGGAGGAGGACGAGAGCGAGGTGGCGCCCATGGAGTAGCATTTATCCAGTACACAAGGAAATGCTTGGTCCAGGAGCAGAGGCTAAGGAACTTTTATGACCTGTCAAACCAGTACATTCTCGACACATACAGCCGCTGGCACTCTTCCAGATTGAATTACAATCTATGGCGCCTACGTGAGTACGAAGATGTGTCCAAGGCTGGGACAGCAGGGTTTCGCCGAAATATCGATTCCGATTTTCCGGGATCTAAGAGATGGCCCAGGTCAAAACATCTTGATACTTTGTCAACCGTGGGAAAGCTGGCCATCCTCCAGCGTGGTTTATCACAATCACTGGCAACCCCGAAGATCCTAGTTTACGGCCCTGCTTAAATGGTGCCCCCCAGAGTCACTGCCCTGTTGCGACGGCAATGTTTTGGGAGGGTGGCAAAAAACAGCGCGTGGATTACATAGAAAACGCAGATCGACTTGATCAGGGATATAGAGCACTTTTAGTGTCCATGATCACTTAGCAGTGTGGGCTGAAAATTTGAACCTGAAATATTTTCGAGAAAACCCAAAAGCAATCGATCGTTACTCCATCGCGAATCCAGGCGATATTGCACTCCCTAAAGTGCGAGATAGGCATGTTAGAGTGAGGAGACACACACGTAGTCCAGATTGCAATTTAAAAGGAAGTGTGTATTGTAAGAGGGGATGTCCCCACCCTATGTCGCAATAAAGTTATACTGATGATAGTGGGTGGTTGATTCTCAGAGGAACATCAGAAGACGAGCGCTATTGCGAATCCAATAACATTCATTTGTTTCAATACCTTCACATGTGTCATGTTGGTGTGAGTTTGATCAGTTCAGACTTTTCGGTCTGGCTGTGCCTCTTGGCATACTTGGCTAAAAATCTAGACAGAGTGACTTATAGAAACCAAAAAAAGAATGAAAGCGGTGAAGAATTTGCTGAATGGCGAAAGGGCGCAATGCTTAGCGCCATAGGAGCTGCACAGGGACTCTTGGGTCATAGTATTTTGTCTGAGTGTGAGTGTGGAAAGCTAAAAGTGCATCTCAATAGAAGACGAAAAAAAGTGGAGGAATCCTCCGAAAGCAACGGTAGTGAGGATGATGATGAAGAAGAAGAGGAGGGGGAATTCTCGGGGTACAGCAAACTGGAACTGTATTTTGTTCGTCCAAAAGAACTTTGTCACATCAGATCCTTACAATACCATGAAGAGTATGTGGTATCCACCACTGACCCGACAGTAAAGCGGGGTGGCAAAGAAGCCAAGGTGTATCGTGATAGATCCTTTCAAAAGCAATATGTTTACAAAAGATTGCGCGCAAGACAAAAGTGGGTCAGGTGGGAAGTTCCATCCATATTACAAAAGGATGTTTTTTTGTGGTGTTTGTTATCCACAGCACACTTGGATTTGCCCTGTATCTCAGAGGAAGAAGAGGGCTTTGGCAGAGCCTATCAACTATTCAAATAAGGAAAACAATCTTACGAAGCTGCTTGTGTCCACCATAAGGACTTGCTAAGCCTTGGCGCCTTGCCAGCAGAAAGCATATGGTTTGCATACCTTGTGAAAATCAAAGAGAGACCTTCTTCGATGAGGTTCTATTTGGCCATGCTCGGAATGCGCAACTTGTATGACACTAATGCACTCATTGATGGGCACTTTGAGCCTCTGGCAGACGATTTGAGGCGAGTGGAGTATAAAATTTAGTAAAGGGCAGGGGGTATTTAAAGCATAGCCCTGCACAAATTCATAGGCAGAGTGATAACGATGAAAAAACCCTAAGGGAGATGCTTCATTATTGCATTAGTGCCATCTATATCAATCATGGCTACCAACCTCCATTAGCAGGCCCCTATGTAAACCGCCTGGGACATATTCTCATGTCGGAATATACCCCGGAAGAAGCCTTAGCAGATTTTAATGAACTAAAAACATTAATTCAGCAAGGCGAGAAACAAACAAAGCTATGGAAGGTAATATAAAACCTGACTGATACCAAGGTCGCACCAGTGAAGAAAGGAGGAAAAGCCAAACAACGACTGAAAAACAAATTACATAACTTATTTGTGAATGGACCTGCCGGTGCGGGCAGAACAGTACTCCTGCGACTGGCGGCAGCTTATTGCTGGAGAGAGAATATCAAATTTTATGTCGGATCGTTTACAAACCTTGCCAGCAGTAATGCTAAAACAGGGCGAACAATTCATAAAATTTTTGGTATAACTAAGGTAACGGATAAATTTACATTATTATTTAATATATTAATTATTATGTTGATGTGTGATACGAGACACGATATAAGAAACGCTCTAGAAACTATAATAATCTCGGACAGTGTATTCAGAAAATGCAGAAATATACAGTATAGTATGTAGCTTCGCATTTGTGTTCCAACTTTATGGTGAATTTGAGATAGAATTTTATCAACCGGGATGGCCAGCCCCCCCGGACCTTCCCAGCAACATTTTTTTGCGCTTTTGCTTTTTACCGAGACTTTTTCGAGACTCTGATCGAGCATTTTTCGAGACATGTGATATTTGCCAATGCGGCATTTCGAGCGTTTTCGAGCAAGCCACGAGACTTTCACGAGCAGGGGATGGAGAAGCCCCACGAGACTCTGAACGACCGAACGAGACTTGGAACGAGCAAAACGACCAAACAACGAGTCAGGCATCGAGTAATCCGGAGAGTCTTTTTCGAGCTAGGCACGACCAAATATCGAGTTTTTGAACGAGCCTCTTCGAGCTTTGAACGAGACTTTTTCGAGCATTTTTTCTTAGTTAATTGACGGTTAAAATATCCTTTTTCTAGGGTGGGGGGACATTTGCTTAGTGTCCGTTTTTCCTTCAATTTTCGAACGAGACTTTGGTTGAGACTTCGAACGAGCCATTTTCGAGTAAAAAACGACCGTTTTCGAGTCGTTTTATTAGTTCAGAGAGAATTAAATCTTATAAGGTTTTAGTTAATTTTTTAGTGGATATACAACGTCTAATAAAATCAGTCAAGTTTCAACTAAGTGTTTGATATAAACTTTCAATTCAAGACCTGCTCCGATCGCTGTTGTCCACCCGATAAGGATTGTGTTAACAATAACGCAGAACTGTACGCCGCCGTTTTCTGTGAACGAAACTGTAAAGGTTCAGAGGCAGCCGGTGAAACTTGTGAAGATGCTACAAAAGAGGAAGTCTTGGAGAGGGAATCAGGAAATGAGTGTTTGTTTGTAAAATGGAGTAATCCGTCTCCGGTAGGATCTGTGGGTATTGCGGACTCGGACGCATTGAGTTCAAAGAAAGCTGATAATCAACCAAAAAATCTTGATATAAGGACCCAAAATGGCACGAGTGATTCAGGAGCAAACAAAGAAAAAAATGTTCAGCAAGAGGAGAAGAAAGTATTTACCTTGAATCGAAACCACGTCAGTTGTACTTAGGAAGTTCTTGAAGATTACTTCTTATATGCAGCTGTTTGGGTTGATACCCCTTCTTCGGTAAGTACCCTAGTCTTAATAAAGAGAGTAAGCTGGAAAGTAGATTAATAAAGTAGAAGAAAAAAAGAAAAATAAATTTACTATGGAGAAATGAAAGAAATGTTGAAAGAGAAGAGTGAGTTGTGAATTTAAAGTGTAGCTGTAACGGTGTTTACGTGGTAATCGTGAATGCGCGATGTGTATTGTGCGTGTGTTCGTAATGAAGTTGGTTGGCTGGAGTTATGGAAGAGAAATGGTAGAAAGTGAAAGGATAAGATTTGGGCTGTGGAGGATGTGCAGGATGAGATATTGGTGCATATTAGTCTCTGTGTGTGCTTATGTGAGCTTGATGGTATGTGCAGTTAGGGGTGGGCGGGGAGCGGGTAGGCTGGAATTCAGACTTTTGTCCAGTAGCTGTGAGGCGTCCGGTTTATCCCTGCCATTGAGAAGCAGACGAATTCCGAAAGTTCGGAATGGAACAGGGCACGGTACCAACCAAAACTGAAGTCTCTAGTTTTGGTTGGTACTGGTAGGGGATGTGGCCAAGCGAAATCCGTTTGGATCGGAACCTCAGAAAAACAATCAAAAAGCAAATTAGGCACCAGATAAATTACTAAAAACCTGGGTACCAATCTAAACATCTGCATATATTTTTATCTTTTAGATCTTGCATTGTCTTCTCGATAGGCAAAAATTGATCTGGATCTTAATCTAATGAAAATTAACCAACCAAGTCGGTGTCTTTCTGATAGACAAGAATAGAAAGAAGTTGGTTTAGTAGATCGTGATCTGATAAATAACCTCCCAGTATTACGGCGTCGACCTTTCTGATATCGAAAAATATACTCGTATCTCCGAAGCTGGTGTTGACCTCCAGACGGCCAAAGCATCCTTTGGAGTAACTAATTATTCTCAGATGCGGGTGCAGGCTGCTTTAAATCAAATGAATATTCACGTTATTCCTAAATCAAGGAAGTATATAGAAGAAAATCTGAAAATCGGTGAGAGGGTTTTGAAAAATGACATCGAAGTGCAAAATATAGCTAATAATATTAAAGAAATTATCCAAAAAAGTATAGGTTTGAAGCATAAGATGAGGGAAAGTGTTGTTGCGGAAGTGCAAAAAAATGTTGGTGATGACATTGGTCGTCTTGCAAACAAAGTTGTTGATCAAGAATCAAGTTATTTTTTATGGGATAAGCCAGACTTCTGGCCTCAGTCTGAAGCGGCAATGGTTAGCGATATTTTCCAGAAAAAAGCAGCAACCTTAAAAACCGAAGTTCAAAACCACAAACAGACAATTGAAGATATCAAATCACAAATTGTCGGATTGAACAAATCAGTCGAGAAACGTGTAGAAGAATTGAAAGCAACTTTGGGAGACACTGAGAATGTTGTACCTGGGAATTTAGTTGATGGTTCTTTAGGTGGTAGTTACTTTTCTATTACCGTGCGGAAGTTTCCGACACCCCTATTTCTAGAGACCAGTACCCAGAAATGCTTGTGTCCAACCTCTAGAGACTTATCTCTAGAACTCGGCGTGCAGTAGTTCACCTGCCTCTTTTTCAAAAATAAGTAGAATATTTAGATCTTTGCTTCAGACCTTGTTTTCTATTGGCTGAATGGTGTAGATCATTTATGCGACACGCCTAGACCAGAATATATAATTTCAAAAATATTTAGATGCGGACCGTTAGACCAAAACTTCTGAAGCTGTATCTTTTTACGAAATTCGACGTTGCGGATTCAGAGGAAGGTTTGTCTTGTTCTTCGGACAAACCAAAAGAGAAAGGCGTCGCAAGGCTAAAAGAGAAAAATGCTAGAGTAAAACATTGGTGTCTTGATAGCTAGAATTTTTATGTAGTGCTTTATAGCAATCTCGATACCTAACTCTACACAAATATTTTCTTATTTCTGTTTTGTCATGACAAGACCTAGAGCTTCGTCTAAAATGGCTTTTCTTTTGAGAGATAGAAACAGGGGACACCCGTGCTGATATGGCAACATTTCCGCTCGGACATAGCTGATACTAGTAGTACTACTACTAAAAAAAGAAAGAAATCAGATATGAATAGACAAGGCTTAAAGGCATCAAATGCATTGAAATTACAGGATATTATAGCAAAGGAGTTGAAACATATTTCTTCTTTAAAATCTTCGGTGGAAAGGCAGGAAAATTCGATTGAAAAAAAGAAAGAAGTGATAAAAGACAATGAGCAGTCTGCAGAACAAGGACTTAGATATGTCGAGTCGTTTTATGAAAGTAGACTTCGTCCGAGTCCGTCCGAGCCAAAAGAGTAGAGGGAAAACTTAACTTTGATTGCCTGAATGGAATGTGAATACGTTTAGAGGTCTTTCAATTTCAATTTGATCCTACTTTATTGTTGTTGCAATTTGTTCGAAAAAAGTTTACTCACCACTCATTATTTTTTAAAGCTTTATTTTGAAATTTGAATTGCTAAACTTAAAACTACAAGCAATATTGAATAGTGATAGTCTCAAGCGTGGCCATGATAATCACAAATCGGATGAGAAGTGCGCCATCATTAGCAAAGATCGAGGCAAGAATAACGTTGTTCTGTTAAAAGATACAAAAAAGAAAATATAAGTCAAAGTATAAGGGTCAAACTCAGACCTATAATGAGTAACATGGAATTTTGCTTCGTACCGATTGTCATATTTGGGGGTCGGGTCGCTATGTGACCGGGGTCATGTCGGGTCTGGTCGGAATTGGAGAAACCGACCGGTCCCGATCCGACTCGAGACTGGTCGGGTCGGTTTTGGGTCGTTTTTTTTGTTGTGGTCGGGTTGGGTCGGCCTCTTGCTCCCCCCGCTCTTCGCGGCGTACTTGCTGGGAAATTCTTGTATCTCTTGGCCGCGGGGGCCAGCGGGCCTTTGGATAGGTGCGGCGAATTCTCTCTGCATCTTAATGCGCAGAAGCAGATCATTTGGTTCCGCGATAGCACTCAAACCTTACATTCCCAATTTTAAAAAAAGAACAAAACTAAGTTCTCGCCCAGCTCTGGGAGAGTCTATTATTGCCTGCGTGCTATAAAATTCTTTTTTTCCAGCAATAGTTGGGGGCTTCGTGTTATCAATACAGTCTAATAGGGCCTGCCCTGAAATACGCAGGCACATTTAGTTTATTACAAAGCTAGAAAGATTTTGTGGATTTTGTATATCGACAGCTGTCTAGAATAATAGCGCGGGGGAGCTTAATGTGCTCTTAAAAACTAAAAAGGTCTGCTCTCGCAGAATGCACTGAGATCTAGCCAACATTAAATTTAATCCGCCTGGCTCAAGGCCATGTCCTTCATGCCACACCTGGTTTGTCGGGTCCCTCCCCCGCCTAGGCATCGTTTTGTGTCCCCCGAGTGCTATTTCGCTGCCCTGAGAGCCATTCATAGGCCTCCCCGCGCTCGATCAGCTCGCTGGTGAAGGAAAAAACCATGTCTGCGTGCCACAAAAATCTGAATTTGGTCATCTCCACGACACTTCTTGTGTGTCCGTGCCAGTTGCTCATGGCGCTTTCTGCTCGGCTATCGTTGAGCTTCGTCTCCTCCCACTCCTTATATTTCGGACAGCAGAACATCGCACAGTGCACCCCAGTATGATTGCGGTAGTGTAACCGATCTAATCTGTAGTCCAGTTGTTTCATGCGGTGACACCCATGTCGGTTGGCCTGGTTCTTGGCAAAGACGTACCAAGCGCCGGTGCAGTCAGATTTTAGCGCCGGTGGAAGCAGACTTTAGCGCCAGCGCCGGTGCAAGAAGATTTTAAGGACAAGGGAAAAGCTTATTATCTCGACATTTTTGGTGGAAATTTTTGCTTTCAGGCTCTTTAAAAATTCCCCTGAGCCTTAGGTTGAGGAATTTTAAAGGGAAAAGGAACGGTGAAAGAGGGGAAAAGGAAAAAGCGCCGGTGCAGGCAGACTTTAGCGCCAGCGCAAGCGCCGGTGGAATCAGATTTTAAGAACAAGGGAGAAGCTTATTATCTCGACATTTTTGGTGGAAATTTTTGCTTTCAGGCTCTTTAAAAATTCCCCTGGGGAATTTTAAGGGGAAAAGGAACGGTGAAAAAGGGGAAAAGGAAAAAGCGCCGGTGCAAGCAGATATTAGCGCCAGCGCAAGCGCCGGTGCAGGCAGATTCTAGCGCCAACGCCGGTGCAAGGAGATTTTCGCGCCAGCGCCGGTGCAAGCAGATTTTAAGGACAAGGGAAAAGCTTATTATCTCCACATTTTTGTTGGAAATTTTTGATTACAGGCTCTTTAAAAATTCCCTTGGGACATTTCAAGGGCAGAAGGAACGGTGAAAAGGGGGAAAAGGAAATTAAGCGCTGCAAGCGCCGGCGCAAGCAGATCTTAGCGCCGGTGCAAGCGCCGGGAGCAAGCAGATTGTAGCGCCAGTGCAAGCGCCGGGTGCAAGCAGATTTGAGCGCCGGTGCAAACATATTTTTGCGCCGGTGCAAGCGCCGGTACAAGCAGATTTTAGCACCGGTGCAAGCGCCGGTCGAAGCGTCGGTGCAAGCAGATTTAAGGAAAGGGAAAAAGGATAGGGTAAAGACACCGAAAAAAAAACAAAAACCGACCCAGCCCCAACCCGACCCCGACCCAGAGAAAAAAACAAAACCCGATCCAATCCCGACCCGAGCTCGACCCGACCCGACCGCGATCTAGAGTGGTCGGGTCGGGTCGGGATGGGGCCGGCTCCGGCGCCTCGTCAAAATTCGGAAAGTCGGGTCGGATCTGGTCGGATTGGCCCCGTGGTTCACTTCTTGTGTTTTTAGCTTTATTTCGCTGTAGATCCGTCGGGTCGGGTCGGGACCGGTCGGTTTCTCCAATTCCGACCAGATCCGACCCGACCGCGGCCACATAGCGACCCCTACTGCATATTTGATATCTGTTAGACTGCTACGAGGCATCATGGACGTTGAGTACAATGTAAAAAGCAGATTAATCGCTGTGAGAAAACGGACATGATCAATAATTACTGTTTGCTATTACATCTCACCGTGTCGTAGCTATTTAGATTAAAAGGTCTAACGCATATGAGTGACTGACCTGTCCGAAAAACATTAAATTTCTGAAAACACATGTTACAGTAGAGGTAGTTTGAGTGTGTCCGTTTCGAATTGGATACTAAGTACGACGGGCGCCCGGCGGGTGTGGCCTCACGCTCGTGGAAATAATAGAGAAATTTAGCGATAGAAAGTTCAAAGGAAAAAAGGTGAATGGAATCAAATCACTTTACACGGAGCGAGGAAAAAACTCAGGCTCACAAGGGAGATGGGAAAAGAGGTAAGAGCGGGCAAGTCAAAAATTCAATATGTACAGAGAACACAAGAAATCACCGGTTTCAGACTGCAGGCGTTCAGACGGTCCAGAGACACTAGGAACCTTCAGTTATAGACAGCGAATTAGAGCAGATGAAATATAGCACTACAGACAGACATCGTACTATAGAAAAGCTTGAAGCGACAGTTTAAGAGATAAACAACAAGTGCAGCATAGAAGTAGTTTGATAGCAGTAAGATTAAGTATGTGATAGAGAAACACAGAGACTAGACACCAGATACCAGACAGTATAAGCAACATTGGTATATCAATAAAACAATAGATATAAAAATACCGCAATCAAAAAAAAAGGGTCTTCTAGATACAAAAAAAAAGTAAAAACATTCCTCGATTTTCTTATTCTAGCGGGTGACAAATTAACACTTTTTGTCTCTTCGGAAAAGCTAAGCAGAGCTTAAAAGCGCGTTTAAATTCTGCAATACCACTTGATTCACAGGTTTCGGAATTCGCGTGCGTCCAGATTTGTGAATAATGACCAGGTTTTTAGGCCGCTGCGTCCTTGTCGGTCCCACCAGTAATTGACCGTGGCTGGAGTAGTTATTCATAAGATCTAGCAGAACTTTTGACGCGGTTTTTCCTTCACTTGAATTTATACTATCACCAAATGCCGGCTTTAAATTAAAGTTTCAATAGCGAACCTTCCGTGCAATACGGTTACCACTTTCCACTTGAAATTCGTGAGTGAGAGTGTGCTTCCGAAATGCAACACGAGCATCCTGGGTTTGAGTTAACGTCTGTACCCACACTACATCCGGTTCAATACCACAAACGACACCCAGTGCGCCCTTTAAAAAATCAGCCGATTGATGAGCCCCGGTGATCGACACTATAGCGCAGCGTTTTAAATCTAACACGCTCGGGAGACCGACACTGATAATCATATGCAAACGATTCAAGTAAGAGTGTCCAGAAGAGTCAAAATTTACTGGTGGGTGCTCGAAGGCACCCGATTTCTCAAACGCAGTAGAGTCATACTGCTCCACAACAGGATCCGACAGAAAGTATTCTTCGACGGTGGAAGATTCAAACGTATGTAGCTCAACCGGTAAGAAATCTAAAGCAAGTTTATTAGCTCAATCAACATCACAAACGCGTGGACTCAAACATAAGCACCAACTCAGCGCCTCTGCCAGCTCTAGTGTTTTCATAGAGAGCTTCCACTCTATTTCTGCTCGAAGAGCAGCACCATAGGTTTCCAGGTTCACAGCATGCTGCGAAACAGCGCTGGGCGGAGGTTTGATAGATAAAAGCGGTTTCAGGAGCTCTGGCAGACGCTCACTCCTCTGCTTATCAGAATCACAGGGAACTTTGTTACATGGAATTTCAGACAGCAAGACGCGGTTTTCGGAATCGTTCAACGCACCAGTGTCGAGCCTTCGAGACCATTGAAAAAAATCAGGACCTGGACAACGGACTGGCGTGTCAAAAACAAAAACCTTTAAGTGGAACCACCTATGAAGCCAGCGTAGACTAGAATTTTGATACACCTCATCATCTGTGACTCTTCCGCCCGACAAAATAGCAAGCAATTGCGCGAAGTCACCGGTGAATAGCGTTAGCTTACTGCCATAAGCAACATTAGACAACGCAGTCATAGGGACCCCGAGTGAGCAGTTGGCAGTCTCAGACATCCCCTCCACTTCATCGTATGATGACTGGCTGCTTTCTTCACATTCGCTTATCTCAAAACAGACCATGTGTTTGGTGCCGCTCTCGGCGAGCCGAACGTTCTCGACCAGAAGCTTGCTACAACCGAGTTTTCTACGAACGTTGCTTGGTCCGAATTTACGGCTTAATGCCACAGAGAGCTCCCGCCCAACTTTGTCAAGCTTACCCCTCATAAACACTCCATCTTCCGCGTTCAAGTACACCGCTCGCAAACCTGCTGGTAAGAAAAATTTTCCCGCATTGGTATTGAGAAACGTAGTTGCCCAATCCCCCACCACACAGGAGCAATAAACACCTATAGCCGAGTAGCACGGCCCGATGGCCTTTCGATAGTTTAACTTTTTCTGTTTGTTGTTTCCGACCGGACCCCAGTGCTGTGCCTATTTAAAAAAAACACGTTTCCCAACTCCAGCCGCGCCAGCACCCTTATTAGCTAGATCAGAAGAAAAAATCAAAAAACCAGCCTGTCCAGACTTAGATAACAAAAGAGATGCAGTGGGCGTATGGACAGTCGGCTTGGCGGTCGGCATGATAGCAGCCCTCACAGAACATTCAGGTTCTTCTGGGGTTTCATTGATTTTTTTCTCTCTCCTGCGGAGTGTTTTACCATGCTTGGCAGCTGCTTTTCCCCTTGGTGTGGTAGCGGGTTTTGCAGTGGTTTTTCCACGTGTTTTCTTCGCTGGTTTTGCAGCGGCCTTTCCGCGTGTTTCCGCGTGTTTTCCTAGCGGGTATAGCAGCTTTAGGACCAGCCATATTTGAAATTTTTGGTTGCTGTAACTTGTTAAATTACTTTCCTGTAGATAGATTCCGATGGGCAAAGAAAAGAAAAATCCAAATAAAACACAATTAAATTTTCGAAAAGCGTAGACAAACGGGAAAAATTTTAGGGGATCAGATGCTGGTTCTGAATTTGAATTTGAAAGGTGGACGTGCGTCGTGACGGTGAAAAATATTTCAGAGTACTATAAAATTTGAAGGACATCGTAAGTGGGCTGAAATTAATTTTTAAACAACTACAAGAAAGTAGATCGTGGTTGGACGTGATTTGTTTCAGTTCCAAATTTGAATAGCTGAATCTGATCAAAAACCCAGTTTTAGGCTCCTATAAACCCCCTATCTCCCTAGAATCAAGGACTGTATATTAGAGGAATTCACCTTCTACGAAGCAATTTCCCCATGGTAAGTGCTTTTTAACACTAATTATTTTGTAGTGTTCTTTTCAACCCACTAAAACACGACTGGAAACTATTCATATGAGACTCTCTTTTCGGGTTTCTATTCACAAAAAAGATAGAGCTCTGAATAGAGTTTTTATAGAGCGCTCTCGGTTGAAATTCATGCATTATTCAAATAGAGATTTGGCTTTACTCGGATAGAAAACAAATAGAAATCCAATAGAGAATTTAATAGAGAACCCAATAGAAAACCCTTCCTTAGAGTGCCAAATAGAAACCCCAGGATTAATCGCAATAGAAACCTGAATAGAAGGCGAAAAAAGTCCCCAATAGAGCTTGAATAGAGACCCGAATAGAGACCTCGAATATAAGTCCGAATATAAGTCTGAATAGAAGCCCGAATAGAGATCCCAATAGAAGCCCGAAAAGAATCCCTAATCGAGACCCCAATAGAGATATCATAGAAAAATAATAGTCTGAGAAATGATAGAAAATCAGTGTTTTTACTCCAAATTTAACTAGAGTAAAAGTTAAAACTAATTATTATTAAAGTATAATTTAAGTTCTATATTAGTGGTCGGTACTACGCATCTAGACTGGTATGCAAACACAACGACTGGAACTTATTATCACTTATTCTTTGTTTTAATTCAGTTCTTTATTTTCCATTCATAAAGAGGTGGTGGTAAACGAAAAAGTATTCTGGCATTGCGAGGAGCGTCGAAGCCGAGCTTACCGAGAGGAGACGGTAGAACATAGTGCTATCAAAAAAAAGAGGTAGATATACGTGCAGAGATCGTGCGGTGGAGCAGACGGAAGCTGCAAAGATTTTCCTCTATCGATTGTCGCCTTAAAAAGATGTTGGCTTTGCACTTTGTCTTTGTCGCTGTAGGGTTTGAATCCTGAGGAGTCTTTCTAATACGCGTCGAAGTACCGGCGAGCCGCGCCCTAAGAGCCGTAACCTCGATTAATATCTATCCCAATATTGAAAGAAGTGGTAGAGGTCCGTAAAAATTCATAAAGAGGTGATTATTAACGAAAACGTACTCTGGCATTGACGAGAGCGCGGGAGTACAAAAGAAGCAGCACCATCCTTGAAAGTCTCCATAATATCAGAGTAAGCTGCACGAGTAACACAGTGCTTGTAAGCTTCACGACCGCCTTTTCCAAGCGACTGAGTACGGTTGAACGTGATTAACTCATATTATATTATAATCTATAGTTTAATAAAATTTCGGGCGCTTTCGTTAAAAAGCGCTCTGTGTTTTACCCTCTTCCCTCCCCCCACACCGAGAGAAGGTTATCATTAGGAATTCCTGGTTACCACAGTCTTATTTCATCGAAAACCCGTTGGTTCTAGCGCTGCTTCGGAAAAAAACCCGTTGATTCCAGTGCTGCTTAGGAAAAAAAAACCGCTGGTTCTAGTTCTGTTTCGGAAAAAAATCCACTGGTTCTGGTTCTATGTTGGAAAAAACCCGTTGGTTCTGGTTCTGTGTTGGAAAAAAGTCCGTAGGTTCTCGGGCTGTTTCGGAACAAAACCCGTAGGTTCTCGGGCTGTTTCGGAAAAAAACCCGTTGGTTCTAGCGCTGCTTCGGAAAAAAAACTCGTTGGTTCTAGCGCTGTTTCGGAAAAAAGCCCGTTGGTTCTAGCGCTGCTTCGGAAAAGAACCCGTTGGTTTCAATGCCTCTTAGGAAAAAAAACCGTTGGTTCTAGTTTTGTTTCGGAAAAAAACCCGTTGGTTCTGGTTCTGTGTTGGAAAAAAACCCTCTGGTTCTGGTTCTGTGTGGGAAAAAATTCCGTAGGTTCTCGGACTGTTTCGGAACAAAACCCGTAGGTTCTCGGGCTTTTTCGGAAAAAAAACCCGTAGGTTCTCGGGCTCTTTCGGAAAAAAGCTCCTGGGTTCTCGGGCTGTTTCGGAAAAAATCTCCTGGGTTCTCGGGCTGTTTCGGAAAAAAGCTTCTAGGCTCTAGTTCTGTGTTGGAAAAAGTCCATTGGTCCTATTGCCTTTTCGGAAAAATCCCGCTGGCTTTAGTGCTCTTTCGGAAAAAAATCCGCTGGTTCTAGCTCTGCGTCGGAAAAAGCGTTGGATGTAGTGCCGTTTCGGAAGAAGCCCGTTGGTTCGAGCTTGTTCTAGAGCTGCTTCGGAAAAAAGACAGTGGGTTCTCGGGCTGTGTAGGAAAAAAAACCTTCTGGTTCTACTGCTGTTTAGGAAAAGTCGTTGGCTCTGGTGCCGTTTCGGAAAAAGCCCGCTGGCTCTAGTGCTGCCTTGGGAAAAAATCCCGCTGGTTTAGTTCCGTGCTGGAAGAAACCCATTGGTTCTAGTTCAGTGTTGGAAAAGCACCGTTGGTTCTAGGGCTGCTTCGGAAAAGCGCACCTAGCGTCTGGGGTCAGCCGCAGAAGAGAGCATTTTCTTTTTTGGTAAAAAAGAATCTGTGCCCCTCTTTTTTGTTGGACTCTGGAGGGGAGGTGTGGCTTTGGATTTAGGATAGGATGTTTCCGGCGTGATCGCCAAACCTGTGTTTCTGCTTTCTCTATTTTTTCTTCTTTTTCTATTTCTCCTATTTTTCTAAATTTTACTTTTTTTGCTATTTTCTTATTTTTCCCATTTTTTCTTTTTATAACTTTTTCTAGTTTTCCTACTTTTCCTACTTTTTCTAGTTTTCCTACTTTTCCTACCTTTTCTACTTTTCTAAGTTTTTCTACTTTTTCTACATGTTCTATTTTTTCTATTTTTTTTTATTTTTTCTATTTTTTTATGTTTTCTATTTTTCTATTTTTTTTTTTTTTTCTATTTTTCCTATTTTTTCTATTTTTCTGTTTCTTCCTTGCCAGCACCACAGCATGGTGGATTAAAGCTGTGGCAACCAGGAATTCCTAATGATGACCTCCTTTCCCCCCACAGCCCCTCTCCCCTCCCCTTTACCCCCCTAAAACCATCCTATGACTCCACTTGCCCCCCTCCTTTACCCACCTCCCCCTCTCCTCCCCCATAGGGAGGGACCCTGGGGGTGAGGTCCCTCGGGGGGAGAGATCCTGGGGGGGTCCTCCTAAACACCAACCTCTTACCCCCCCCCATTTTTGCAGAAACGATCCCCCCTCTAACCCCCCCTTTTACCATCCCCTAGAAATTAAACGCAAAACACTCGCATACGCATTCACGTCGCAGTTTCATGCATAAAATAATCACTCGATCTCACAGCACTTACGTGCGCCCGACTGAAAACCGAAAAGCAGAAAATAATTCATCGACCACCCATAACGAATATAAAACGAGCCTGAAAACCACCCACGCTGATTTTTTCTCACATAGAAAATTCCACAAAACGTGTTTATTTTACAATGATGCCATGGGGCGTGATGATTTTTGGCCGAACGCACGATTTCTTCTTCTCCATGCATAACATTTATTCATTCTTTTTTCAGCCCATCGAAGAATCTCGTCTAAATGCATTTCCAATTCAGCATTGTATTCGTGATTTTGCCTAAGTAGCCTACAAACGTTTTCTTTTTTTTTCCTGTAACAATACCTGGCGAATCCATGGTGTTTGGTCTCGCGAATTTCTACTAAGAGTGGTTTTTTTTTCTATCTCTCTTGATTAAAATTTAAAATTAATTCATACCGACCAAAACACAACGGCTTAAAACCATAAACGCTAAACGCACACGCTCTCTACGCTAGACGCTAAAACAAATAGAGAAAAGGAACGCAAGCTAAAAGCCGTACGCATGATTTCTTCTTCTCCATGCATAACATACATTCATTCTTTTTTCAGCCCATCGAAGAATCTCGTCTTCTTAATGCATTTCCAATTCAATATTGTATTCATGATTGCGCCTAAGTGGCCTAAAAACGTTTTCTTTTTTTTTTTTCCTGTAACTTAAACAATACAAGGCGAGTCCAGGACTATGGTTCTTGGTCTCGCGAATTTCTATTACGAGTGGTTTTTTTTTCTACCTCTTTTGATTAAAGTTAATTCATACCGACCAAAACACAACGGCTTAAAACCATAAACGCTAAACGCACACGCTTTCTACGCTAGACGCTAAAACAAATAGCGAAAAGGAACGCAAGCTAAAAGCCGTTGTTCACCGGCTGCACGAGACATAACGCACGCCTCTAACACAAATCGCAGAAACATGCAAGAACTCAACGAGCACACTCACTGCCGAACACATTTAAGGAAAAGCAATCGCAACGACGCACACCTAAGTGCGAGGCGCATTTCAACCCCCACAATTTTGACATCAATAACACAACACCCGGAATTTTTGCACCACTCGACTTTGCACCCCAGCAAACCAACCGACATTTCTAAACAACATAAATTTTTACCTCAAAAGAAAATTTGCCAATGTAGCTAGGTTCTTCAAAAGACTAACCAGAAGAATGCGTGCCTATTTTAGTGGGGTTAAAGGGAGGGGAGAGGGGGGGAGGGGAGAGGGCGTGAGGCCCAGGGGAGAGGGTGTGAGGCCCAGGGGAGAGGGGGGGAGGGGAGAGGGGTGGAGAGATGAGGGCTGAGGAGGGGAGAGGGGAGGCGCGCATTCATTTTTTACCGAGCGAGAAAACTTTTCCGTGCCTACGGCAGACGAACATGAATCATTGCCCATTTGGCCATTTAATAGCCGCTGGAGGTAGGTCCTTACCAGTAAATACTAACCATCGCCATTTTGACACCAATAACACAACGTCCGAAATTTTTGTACCGCTCGACTTTGAAATCCTGCAAACCAACAGAGATTTTTAACTAACACAATTTGTATTCCAATAGAACATGTTAAAGCCCCCCCGTCTGCATCTAAAGTTTAGCGGTGCCCGCTAAGGGCGCCGCTTACATCTTGTATATAAGAATTTAAAATCTGATCTAAGTTTTTTCAGCGTTCTGGAGTTTGAGTGAGAGCCGAGATACGAGATGGGATAATTTTGAACTTAATTAACTCGTTGAACAAAACATTGTGCTAATTTTTTTGAATGAATTATAGGAAACCGAGTCTTTTTTGTCGTGCAAATCGGTTGACTCGATTTAATCTTGTTGTCAATTTTAATTTAAGCAATTCAGAATCATGATCTGTTGCTTTTCGAATTGACTGCTCTTCGAGGAGCAAGTGCCAAACTTAGTTCAGATACATATCAATGCTCGATATATCACTGTTGAGTAAATATAATGTATGTTCATACTTTTTCCCTACTCTTGGACAGGCTCTTGGCAGACAACACTTCGATTTGTTCGACGAGGTTATTCTGAGTCTTCTTGACACCCTGAAAAATGAAGATAAGCCATCATTTAGCCATACATAAAATGTAATGTGACATCTAGACAATCATGGAAAAGGAGAAAAAACGGTTGGTTTGACAGAGCATTATAAGTATCACTAAAAGTATCATCAGGTTTGATACTGTCTCGCAAATGTCCATAGGAAACGCATCGTCGAACTTCTAATATTATTATTTAAACATAGGTTCGAGCAAACTAGGTTTGCTATCGAAGTTTGTTGATTGCAACATTCTTTATATGTAATACTCATTCAGTGTTCCCTCATTATATTGCACCCGTTTGCCGTTTTATTGTTAATGTAATAAGATTTTGGTTTCACTCATATGAAGAACAGAAAAAAATTTACAGCAAAACTGCATTTTGTGCAACTGAGGCGTAGCGGTAGCGAAAATGGGGCGATTTGTGAAATAAAAACAACAACACGATTTTGCAGAAAATCGAACGTAACAAGAACAGTACCAGCTGTGATTTCTTCTTAATTGATTTGAAAAATGTCGAATCTTTTTTTCAGTAAAAATTCCTAGATGTTATAATTTGGGAAAAATAGATCGATAAATATGAATGTACTATTAGAAGAGGTATTATCCTTTAATCTATGACGGATGGTGTATTCCTATTGATGTGTATACTTTGGACGGCTCAGTTGGCACACGAGTCGTTATTGATATCGATAATGAAATAAAATAACCAGAAGTAGACTTCGAGGATACCGAAAGATGTAAAGATTGTAATAGAGAGTTGAACTTGGATTTGGGCTGAGTGAAAATGGTGTTTCATCAAGACCACATTGGAACGCTGCTTTACAACTCATCAAAAAGAAGTAATTTTGGCGTTAGAATCATGATAAAAAATATCTAGAATGGTTCATGTTTGAATCATTTAGGTCATTATGTTGATGGTAGGAGAATTATATGTTATTTATTAGTAGACAAAGGTTACTTATTTGTAGCCCTTGATGCGTCAGTGCTTTTCCCAAAAGGGAAGATACGAAATACGTGACGAAGTTTTTCAGTAAGTTCAAATGAAAACGAAAAAAAGAAAAAAGATCATTTTTTTTTGTCATCCATTTGGTAACTTGAACTATAAAATTTAATTTTGTTTATGCTAGTTCGGGGATTAGGACAAACGTATCTTTCGAACACAATGTTGAAGTTGATTTCTCGGTATCAAAGCCTATGGTGACGATGCATATCATTAGGGGACAATATGGGACAATTCAAATTAAAATGGTTGGAATTGAATTGATTGATTTGATTTGATTACAATTGGCCGTTCAAGACGGTCGTCAAAGTTCACTCTCATAAGCTCAGCAGCGGTCTGTGAGAGAAGATGGAATTTGATTGTAGCTTAATGATAATTTTATTTTGATTTCAGGGATGGTGAAATTTAATTGTTTCTGATTTCTAGTGTTACCAGTTTAACAGTTTGATGGATCTTTCTGTTAGGGTTTTCTTTTCCATGAGCACTTTTTAATTTTGCGCCTTTTCTTTACTCTTTGTGGGTGACGAATAGCCGGTAAAAAGCCAACATTTATGCTCACACATCATTGTACTTCGACCATGTTATAGCTGATGTTCTTGAGGCACATACAATAACTAGCCTGTGAAATTATACTACAGGGAGCTCTTTCGCGCCAGTACAATTGAGAAGCAGAAGATAGCCTATGGGCTCATTTGTGTCGCCATTTTTGTGACTACTATTATTACTATAATTATAATTGTGTTTCTCGTTCGTTGGCTTCTGAACCGAATTTCGGCTCTGTTGCTCTGATCTAGTAAACGAACTAGTAAGAATTTGACCCACTAAATTGAGCTAGTATCTTTACTAGTAAAATTCCTACTGATGCCACTGAGCTAGTAAAATACCCGTTTAATCGAACTACCGGTAGTGGACACTAAATATCAACGTGGCTTTTGGTCCTGCGACCAGTGTCCCTTCACCCTTCTCTGTTTGGTTAAAATCTCCTCTGCTATCAGCTTGTGTCGAAGTTGATATTTCGTGTCACCAAAACAGAGAGATAAAAAATTTTTTGAGAAAAAAGAGAGGGGGAGGAGCTCGAGTCGCAGCAAACGTAAAGTTGATAATCTGTGTCTACATGCGGTAGGGGAAAAAGGGGCTTTCGGTTCTTATCCCGGTGAGCCGACCACAGCCGTGAGAAGGAGAATTTGTACAAACTTTTTGCCAAAAAAATTCCGCTTTTACTCCGTTTCTGAAACGAAACCACGGTAGCGAGCGTCCAGTCAAACGAAAACGACTCTGCAGGCGCGCATTTTTTGATTCCACATGTAGACACAGAATATCAACTTTACGTTTGCTGCGACTCGAGCTCCTCCCCCTCTCTTTTTTTCAAAAAAATTTTCTATGTCTCTGTTTTGGTGACACGAAATATCAACTTCGACACAAGCTGATAGCAGAGGAGATTTTAACCAAAAAACGGCGTGGACGACTTTCGTCTCTAACTGTTTTGATGGCTTTTCCGCTGAGGGATAAAACACTGCGCAGTCGGATTACACATGAATAACCTGATGCTGCAGCCTGTTACAGTAATCGAACATAGTGTGTGTCTCATTAGCCGATACGCTAGCACATAGCCAGTCCGGATCTATCGATTCGTGTACAGAGAGGGCTTTGCTTCCTGGCAGTCGCTAGCACCGTTTTTTTTCATGTTGGTGGTGACATTGGGGTGATCAGCGTGAGATGATTCATAGATTAGCGCAGTGATCGAAAAAAATCACGCTGTTCTATCGATTTGGTGTGCAGATTTAATATGAGGATTATGATATAGCTCCACTTTTAAAGTTTGTCTAAGTCGGTTTACCGTTGTTGCAGTTTCTAAAATCCGTTCTGGCAGTCTCTAAAATCAGGCCAATAATATTACTAAGTCGTACTGCCGTTCTTACAGTTTCTGAAATCGGACCACTACGATTACAGTGCCATACTACCGTTCTTACAGTTTTTCAATATAATGCTCCACACTACGACGATGACTGTCCGGAGTTGCTCCAGGTAAGAAATTTAGACTTCAACAGGTAAATCCGGTAGCTCTGTAACTGAGATTTTTACGATTTCGATACAGTTCTGTTCAAAATGATCGCTACATTTCTGATGGATAGATTTCGTTTTTACCATCTTGATACAGTTTTGTTCATATTTTTAAGATCTCCATCGATACAGTTTTATTCAAAATAATCGTTGTTTTTACCATCTCTTTACAGTTCTGTTCAGATTTTTACGATCCCGATACAATTTTGTTCAGATTTCCACGATGTCGACACAGTTTTGTTCAAAATGATTTAGTACTTTTGATAATTTTCTACGACCAAAGCCGGTTCGGACCTTTATCTGCTTCTAATAGTCTTAACATGTCAGATATCTTTACGATCTACCTGAGGCCTCCATATTGGAGCAACCTAATGCAGCTTTTTATAAAAGAAATCACCCTGTCTACGTAACAATTCTCCTTTTTAATCCTCTCTATTGGTCCCAGTTGAAAAAATAGCTCGCATTACTTTTTAAAATTTACAATAGTAACAGTTGATCCCGTCTTATTCCTTACAACCACCACAATACCTACTTCTACTATCTATTTATGCTACCCAGGGACACAGCTGTGGCCTCGACATTTATAGAGCCCTGTAATAAGAAGGTGTCTCTGTCGCTTACTTTTTTGCGCATATGTGGCGCAGGGAACACTCTCCCCAGTTAAGGAGATGAATTTCAGTGCATCAGTTCGGTGGTGTTGGTCATGCCTGCGGTCGGACCCTGCTCGCTTTTCTAAGTGGGTGATTGCTCTTTTATTGGTTTTTGAGTCGAACTACAGGCGGTAGTTTCGAGCAACGCTTTGCGGTGCGGAGGAGTATAATCAAGGGAGGCTGAAACAAAATCGACAAACTCCTTGCTCTCTAACCATTAGAGCCTCTAGGCCAAAGCCGAGCTTACCATGGGGAGATATGTTAGAAAATCATGTGGTGGATCAGGTGGAAGCTTCTACGATTTTCCTCTATCACTTTTCGCTTCATAAGATATTGTTCATTTGGACTTTGTCTGTGTCGTTATGCGGCTCGAAATTTGAAGAGTAGTACTAACACGCAGCGAAGTAGAGAGTCTCTGTCGGCACCCGGTCGTAGAGTTTTCTGAGAAACGATGATGAAACGCTCCACAAACGACCTTCACACGCCTTCCCCGCTGTCGATGAGACCAGAAGGACTAGCTCTTCCATTTTTCGTTTTTGCGCGCATGCGTAGGAAGCAGTGAAGTAAAGATTTCCCTTGTGGCCCGGGCTCCGCATTCATGAATCTCGCTGGACAATGCATTCTCTTTTTTTTTTTTTAAAGTCGTTGTTCAGTTAAGAGGAGGAGATCATGATTGTGTGCGGGATCACGTACTGATTCCGCAGCTTAGATGTGGGAAGATGGCACCCGGTCGTAGAGTTTTCTGAGAAACGATGATGAAACGCTCCACAATCGACCTTCACACGCCTTCCCCGCTGTCGATGAGACCAGAAGGACTAGCTCTTCCATTTTTCGTTTCTGCGCGCATGCGTAGGAAGCTTCAAAGACTCAGCGAGGACTACAGCATAAAGCAACAATGAAAGTAAAGGCAGAGAAAACTTCGAAGAGGGAAATGAAGCTGAAGAAGACGATAAAGATGATGGGAAATAAAAAGAGGATAAAAAAAAAATAAAATAAGATCACGAGCAGAGAATGAAGTGGCATCCAAGAATGACAAAAAAAAAAAAAAAGGGGGAATATCGATAAAAGAATGGATCAAACGAAGGCGGAAAACAGGATAGACTCTGAAGGGAATCGAAATTATAACCGATAGAAGGAAATGTTTAAAGAAAATGGAAAAGTGCGGAGGTACTAAGACCAGAGTAATTTTCAATGGCATGTAGCAATGGCCTGGAGGAGTTTTTCGTTTGTTTTTCTACCACAACAAAGATTCAGATGTAGGGCCAGACTCAAAACTCATCGGCCTTGCTACTAGCCCTTCTAGTACTTGTCAATTGGTACAGAAGAGGCGCGGAGGTGTCGGGCAAAGATCAGAAGTTGAGAAGGCAAAAAAAAAAAACATTTCTAATAATGATACAGATAATTACTATCGATGTGCTGATCTCCCAAGCGTTCAAGATCGCTGCCAAAAACGCGTATTCCCTCCTCCCGCCCCGCAATCTGACGCGCCCGTTTCTCTCCCCCCATCTCAATCACTATTTTCCTCCGTAGAGATTTCACAGGGGTTGAGCTGAATCGGCAAAAAGTCCTAAGGCGATTTTGCAAAACAGGGAGTTGAGGTCAGCCGTTGAAAACGATGGAGTGTGTAGTTAGTTGCTGGGGCGAAGGTAGACTTTACGCCATTGGAGATCACTCTCCCCGGTGAAGTGGCTTTTTTCGGAAACAATTCTGGGTACCCACATAAAGCAACGAGAATAATAGCGGGAATGGGGACATTGGTAGGGCTATTCAGACAATTAAAGTTAACGGTTAAGGCAAAAGCAGCAGTGAAAAAGAAAAAGTTCTATCCGGCGATTTTACCGGAAAACGTGACAATAAAATTGGACGGTGATCAGATACCAGATGCATACTGAAGCATTGCGGTTGACGCGAATAGACCCAAAGAAGCCCTGGGAAAAAATGATAAGAGAGAGGTGAATCTGAAGAAAATAAAGACAGTAAATCATCAGTTCAACGACTACATTGGGTCAGTCATCATTTACGAATAAGCAGTTCCAATAATGGCAAAAACATATAAGATAGACGCATGGGACTCATACGGTGCAGAATTCGTGAACATGGGATAGGGATTAGAAGATTTTCTTCACCTGATAAAAGCAAGAACAGGTGAAAACAAAAACAAAGAAGAGAGTTTCTATTCCTAATTCAACAAAAAAAATAACGAGTCCGGAGATGAAACAAAGAAAGTAGTAATAATAATTGATGCGAAAAGCGTAGGACAGAATCTGAAAGCGGGTTCATACCTCGAATGTGCATACAAAATTGTTGAAGTACTCTCCGATCCGGTTTTGGAGGGCTTCCAATTTGAGTTAGTGTGGACAAGAGCACACAATAATCAGCCAATGAATGTTGCAGCTGACGTTTTACCGGCACTGGGACTAAAAGTCCAGGAAAAACAACTAGTCGCAATGTTCCAAGAATCACACCTCAAAGAATCGTGGATGAAGGCGTCAGAGAAGTGCGAAAAACAAAACCAAAACAACAACAATGACGACGAATAAGAAGAAACAGTTGTGGGACATCAGATGAAAAGAAGAAAGAAGATGCATGAAAAAAAGGAGAACAACAATAATGCACAGAAAAATGCCACAACAAATAGAACAACCGACGCTCAAAAATACCCGCTCCAACTAGAAGCGTCAAATGAAGAAGATTGGAATGTGTTCGAACTACATGCAAGACACCATTGTTTATGGCGTGGCGAGAAATCAGTAGTCAACGTTTTTGACGAGCAACCGCTCAACGACAGTTTCTTCAAATGCAAATATTGCGGAGCGGAAATGAGAAAACATGTCAGAGGAGGAGTGCAAGAAAGTGGGTTTGTAAAGTGGGGAGCAGAGTTCCTGCTGCACGTAGAACAATGCGTCTCGAAAAAGTACAAAGAGGAACGAAATCGAACCATGAATTCAAACAACAGAGTGGAAATCCTATATAAAGAATTCAAAGAGTTAAAAGGATGCAATACCGAATTTGTTCCAAGAAAAATGATGAAGAGAAACGACAGAGAAGAAGCAGAAGAGTTTAACGATACCACGAGAGCAGAAGTTGCGAGAATAATTCAGTTTGTTGATGAGTTAAATGGAGAAGAAGACCAAGAAGATGCGGGCGCAAAATAAGCAAAGAAAACAGAGGAACTGAGAGGATAGATAGAATTGAAAAGAGTTAAAGAATATAGTTACATGCATACTAAAGTTACGTTAAAATGGTGACAAAAAAGAGATTGTGAAGTTAGTAGTGCAGTCATTCGTAATTACAGTAAGTTTAAAAATGACGAAAGAAATCATGGAGTTAATGCATTGATAATTAAGTGAAATAGAAAAATTAGCAAGTATACATAGTTTGAATTAAAGGAATTAAGGGTACAATCAAAACGTTTTTTTTTTAGTAAAAAACCGTAAAGTCTATTAACGTAATGAAGACTGATCCGGTAAAAAATCCTTTTTTCGTAAAAAGTTCCCGGTGACATCATTCAAGGGACCCTTTCGTTTGTTTTTCAGGTTCCAAAAGTTTTTATATGCATAGTAAGGATAATGCACTTACGTCTTAGTTCGATTAGGGCTCAAATGTGTATGAGAATCTTAGTGTCAACTGCACTAGCAGGGGATTCAAGAGAAAATACAATCTCCGATCATGAAAAAATAGCCGAGGTTTTCTTACAGTAAGTAATTTAGATAGCATTTATTTAGAGGACTGAAACTTGTGGCCCAAGGATAAAGTTCTCTCATCGCGATGCCCGATCTACCTTTACGAAGGCCGCTCCGATGAAAATCTTCTTCGCGCGAATTCGCCACTTAACTTGTTAGGTGAGTGAAGGAGCCGTACACCAGAATGATTTCCTTCTCAGCATTAAAAACAAGGATTGATTTCCATGCAACAGTAATGTGGTGTTGGTCATGCCCACGGTTGTACCCTGCCCGCTTCTCCACGTGGGTGATTGCTCTTTTATTGGTTTTTGAGTCGAACTACAGGCGGTAGTTTCGAGCAACGCATAGCAGTTGTGGAGGAGTATAATTAAGGGGGGCTGAAACATAATCGACAAACTCCTCGCTCTCTAACCATTAGAGCCTCTAGGCCAAAGCCGAGATTACCATGGGGAGATATGGTAGAAAGTCATGTGGTGGATCAGGTGGAAACTACTACGATTTTCCTCGCTCATTTTTCGCTTCATAGTAGATATTGTCCTTGGACTTTGTCACTGTCGTTATGCAGCTTGAAATCTGAGGGGTATTTCTAACACGCAGCGAAGTAAGGAGTCTCTGTCGCTGGTTCTACCTGTCCTATCTAGTCACTTACTTCTTCTAATACCGCGCCGTCATCCCACCTTGGGACTGTAGTTAGGATCTGGTCTCACCCATTGGATGAAGTTGGCAAGAATAAGTTAGCATGATGTGATTCTGATGGATAGATTGTTTTATCGAATTTAACGATTTGATCAATATCAGATTTATAATTTATAAATATATTTTCGGTTTGTTTTTACGAATCGGGATATTTGATACTACTACTGATTCAGCCCTCAACTCTTGATTAAGTTTCTGTCTTCCAAGATTTTTTTAGTATATTGCTATTTGGTCGTTTTGTGGTTGATTTCATTCGTAGGGTTTCTAGATTCTTTCTGTTAGACCTATCTAGATTATGATTCTGTCGGTACGATGAACTATTGAAGTTAACACGCTTGATATGGATTAACCCGTAAACGGGAGGAAAAAACGTCTGGAATAGACTGTAAACGAATACACATTATGTGGATTGATACACGACGTATATTATCACGGTTTTGACTATGCTCTTTGGCAGACAATCACTCAATGTGTGGATTAATCATAAGTGAACACCAGTCTTATGGACACTTTCCAATTTGTATTTTAGTCTTAATTGCTTCTGTCAGAAGAAATGAAATCTTCTTGTTTCTCGGAACCTTGAAATGACACTATGGGGTAAAGTCAGCCAATATTCAGCGGCATCTCTAAGAAGACCATCCAACAACTTAAACCAAGAGTGGTATCCCTGGTGGGGCGTTGTGGTGTTTTTGTTTTAGTTTTTATTTCTTGATGGTTGGTTGCTATTTCTAAGATTGAATTGTCACATTGTTTGTCAATTGCGATATCGAGGGGTAAGAATCAGATATACCCGGTGAAGGTCTTTTCTGTTTTGAACAAACATGACAACCTTCTACCTGTTTTTAACATGTTTTACTATAACCGCATTATGTGGTTGAATAAGAAAAAAATATCATTGTGGAATTTAAACGACTTTATTTGGATAGCTCCTGGCTAGGTGTCTTATTTGAAAGAAACGACATCTGATGATGGTTTTTTATAGTATGAAACACTTTTCCAGACTCTTTTTTAGAGAAAAGAGTATCACAATGCTTTGATGTATGCTGAAGAGTCCTATGCTTGTGCTTTCTCTATTTCTTCATAAATTTCAATATCTGCAGCCGCTCGAAATGTCGCATCCATGAGGGCTTTTCGTCTAGCTAATTACTAAAAACTGTTAGATTCAACAAACCTCCTGATGGATGATTGCAAAAATAAGGAAATTGATGTTATAGAGAACTATTATAAAGAGGCCTTAACCTCTGCGTACTGCACAAATAACTTTTTGTCCTCTTTCGAAACATTGATAGCAAAGGGGGACTCTGCATTCGTTCTTTGAGATATAACAGGAGCACAAATGTCCTACCTTCAAGCTCTTGAACTAACAAAAAGAGAACTATACGGCTTAAGCTGGCGATAAAGAGCAAGTACATACATCAAGCTAGCTAGAGTGCTGTCATCGGCGATCTCAGAACCATTTACTCGCAATAGTACTGTGATATTTTAAGATTCCGAATCACATATTACAAGCAATTTCGATGAGGATGTTGTGGCCTAATTTAAGGCTGCCTATGCGCTTCATAAAAAATTCAACCCAACTTGTAAGGTTGAATTTCTTCATATATGGTCTGGGAAACAATGTGCATAGGAATAACTGCAATTTAACGAGCTTTGCTCGATAATCATATATACTGCGGGAATCATAGGTAGTGAAGACACGTATTTCTCATTATAACCACCCACTATCCAGTACTGGGTTCTTTTTCCAAATCAAGGTTTTTTTATATATGAGGTCCGACATATATTTGATAGCATCATGAATAAAAGGTCAATGTAACTTTAGTTAGTACGTGGTATAATGTTCTAGATATACTAATTAGTAATTTTAATGTCAGTGAAAAATTATATTTTTTAGCGTCTTAATAACAAACGAAATTGAACAAGCTTAAAAGGAGTGGCTCCCTAGGTGAAAAAAACGGGGACGGTTTTCAGGAAATGCATAACTAGATAATTTTCTCTAGCGCATTATATCGTGTCTATCCCTAGAAGAAATAACGGACTCGTTTCCCTAGGTACATTTTGGCGTTTTTCGCAATTTGTGAAATTGTGCCAAAGTCATAGAAGCGCATATTCAGCTAAGAAATATATTTCTGATTCTACTTTTTCTATCTTTTCTTCCTTTTTTAGTTTTTTCTACTTTTTTTATTTTTTCTATTTTTTCTTTTTTCTATTTTTCTGTTTCTTCCTCGCCAGCACCACAGCATGGTGGATTAAAGCTGTGGTAACCAGGAATTCCTAATGATGACCCCCTTTCGGGGGGGGGGGTAAGGCCGCCCGAACGCCCTATACGTCTGATTACTAAAAGAGACCCTTCGGGTCTCCTACCTTTCCCTTAAAAAAGGTTTTCTAGCCGGGTTAGGCTTCGAGAACCGCCCTCTTAAACCAACCAAATGTTTCATGAAACGCGTTTCACGAAACGCGTTTCATGAAACGCGTTTCATTGAAACGCGCGTTTCATGAAACGCTTTTTCATTTTAACGAGTGCTTTTACCGTCTAGAATCACCTCTTCCAGATGTTTTCCAAATGAAAAGGCAAATGGGCCAAGCCATTATCTGCACCAGATTTTAATCATCAAAATAAGCTGATTCTATCCTGCGGGAAGTTCATTATGTGGCAGAAGAAGCGCATTTTAATTAGAAGCGGTCTAAAAGAAATAAAGACGTGAAGGAAAAGACTAAGTGCGCGCCTATTTACAATACTTAAATTCAATCATGATATCAATGAAACAACACATCGGGGTGAGAGTCTGTACTGAAAAGAGGCGGAACGCCTAAGTACGCGAAACGCGTTGACAAATTTTTTTAGGAATCAACATTGGTTCGGCACAAAAATTTCAAATAATAATTCAAGGAATTTAATAGTGAATTTCCGGAACTAAGAAACGGTCTTTTGACCGCTTGAAAACAAATCACTTGTCTGTACACTTGTTAACCAAATGTTCTGAAACTGCCTTTTGACAGCTTGGAGAAAGATCGCTTGTCTGGACAGTTGTTAACAATAATTCAGCAAAGATCCGGTGAAACAAATCCCTTCCACGATTAGATTTTAACAACAAGAGAGTAACAACAAGAAAGTTGTTTCCGTTTTTTTGTAAAGTAAGCGAGGCTGTGCTTTTTGGAAATTTAAACAAACTGCAACCGAAAACCGCTAGTGAGATACTTGTCTCGGTGACGGATGCACTTGAACCAGATACAGTGACAGGTTTTAAAAAATATAATATATATAAAAGGGAAATTAAAAAAAAAAGGGGCTCTTGGGATCTAAACCCACAACCTTTTGCTATATGAAGACAGTAATGTCTCACTTTTATCAATGCAGAACCATCCGTGTCTCGAATATAAGAATACACACTGAATCGAAAAACCAACGACACACTCACAAAAAAATAAAATTTTGATCAGGATAATTATTTTGAAAAGCGCCTGGACGAAATGCCCCTGAAACGCAAACTAAACGCAATTACCATTCTAAAGTCTAAAAATCCATTTTTGATCAGGGCTGACATTCTAGAACGCGCCGAGGCGAAACGCTCTTGAAACGCAGATGCCAAACAAAGATTCTAGGGCGCAAAGGAAGAAAAATAAAACCCTGTCAGCAGCGGGATTCGAACCATCCGTGTCGCAAATTTTAATCAAATTTATTTTTTGACACATTACTTAACCCTCAATTTTCCACAACCAAAACTCAATTACCATACTGTACTCTAAAAATTCATTTTTGATCAGGGCTGACATTCTAGAACGTCCTGAGGCGAAACGCTCTTGAAACGCAGATGCCAAACAAAGATTCTAGGGCGTAAAGGAAGAAAAATAAAAGCCTGTCAGCAGCGGGATTCGAACCATCCGTGTCGCAAATTTTGATCAAATTTATTTTTTGACACATTTCTTCTTTTCAATTTTCCACTACCAAAACGCAATTACCATAGTCTAAAAATCCATTTTTGATCAGGGCTGAAATTCTAGAACGCCCTGAGGCGAAACGCTCTTGAAACGCAGATGCCAAACAAAGATTCTAGGGCGTAAAGAAACAAAAATAAAAACATGTCAGCAGCGGGATCCGAACCATCCGTGTCTTAAATAAAATAAATATCTTGAAACGCCCCTGAAACGTCGCTGAAGCAAAGACTAAAAACAAAGATTCTAGGCGGCAAATGCACAAAAATAAACATATTGAAACGCCCCTGAAACGAAGAATAAAAACAAAGATTCTAGGCGGCGAAAGCACAGAAATAAACATCTTGAAACGCCCCTGAAACGCAGACTAAAAACAAAGACTCTAGGCTCGGAAAGCACAAAAATAAACATCTTGAAACACTTTGAAACGAAGACTAAAAACAAAGATTCTAGGGGGGAAAGGGAGAAGAAACGCGAAGTGAAACGCGTGAAACAGACGTATAGGGCGTTTGCGCTGTCCTACGGGGGGGGGGGGGGTGGCGTAAGGCCGCCCGAACGCTCTATATGTCCGTTTCATAAAAGAGATTCTTCGGGTCTCCTCCCTTTCTCTTAAAAAAGGTTTACTAGTCGAGTTAGGCTTCGAGAATCACCCTTTTTAAAACAACCAAAGCGGAACGCTCACGTTTCATGTAACGTTACATGAAACGCGGGCGTTCCACTTGGGTGCATTTCATGGAACGCTTTTTTATCTGAAAGAATTCATTTGCGGCCTAGAAGCACTCCATTCAATCATTTTTTGAACAAAAAACACCAATGGGTCGAACCATTATCTGCACCAGATTTTGAATAGCAAAATAAGCTGATTCATACCTACGGGAAGTTCTGTATGTGAAAGAAGAAGCGCATTGTAATTACCAGATCCAGAAGAAGTATAGGCGTTAAAGATTAAAGACTAACTGTGACAATGGTTCTATTGAAGTTCAATTGAATGTCATTTGAATTCAAACCACAAAATATTGATATCAGTTTGACATTTAATTAATTTGATTTTAAAAAGGTTTGAGATTCTTTTAAACTTTAATATTAGCATCTTTCCATTTAAGATGACATTTCATTGAAATCAATTTAAAATTCAAACTTCTTTTCAAATCTATTTTGAAAATCAATTGACTTTAAGTATCATAAAAAGGCAAGCCCCTCCCCCCCTCCCCCCCCCGGGGTAATATGAAATTGATTTTGAAATTTGATTAGTTTAAAAATTCAATTGTTATGAAGTTGACCCCTCGATCATTTAATTGATGTTAATCTAAATCAAATTTGACGTTCTTTTGGTTTTCAATTGACTTTACCTAACATTAAACTGATGTTAGTTTGAATTTACTTTAACCATCATTTGTCTTTATTTGACCTTTATATGATATCATTTTAACGTGGTTTTGAATTCAAATATCAAAATTTTTTTCAATTGAACCTACCTGCTAACTGTCCGCCATTTAACAATATCTAAATTTAGCATCAAATAATATTCAAACCAATATAAAGATTTCTACAGGAAAAAAGGCGGAACACCTGTATTCACCGACCACGTTTACCACACTAGGATGTGTTCATATATAAAAACAATCTCTCTGGTTGCCGAGAAAAGTGAGATAAAGACGTTTTACGTCGCATTCAGACAGTCTAGCATTTGATTATAACCTCGCATGAGCAAAATTAGAGCCCTGTAGCTCAACTTTTCGTCATTGAACTTCGATAGCATTTGAAAATCTGTTGAAAAATTCTGAGTCCTGGTAAGGCGACATTACCTACGCTCCGCCTTTACAAAAGAATTTCTGATAAATTACAAAATTTTAAAAAGCTGGGCTGAGTAATAGCGGTGGTAATAGAATGCAATATGAAAATATTAAATGACCATGAGAATCCGAGACAGCACACATGCCAGAAAAATCCATATTTGATTAAGGCTGACATTTTAGAACGCCCTGTGGCGAAACGCCCTTAAAACGCAGATACCATAGGGCGTAAAGGAAGAAAAATAAAAACATGTGAGTAGCGGGAGTCGAACCATCCGTATCTCCAATAGAAGAATACACACTCACTAAAAAGTAAAATTTTGATCAGGATAATTATTTTGGTCCTTGGAGTGCGTTTGGACGAAATGCGCCTGAAACGCAGACTAAAGCAACACCCCCGGCTATGAAGGGGGAAAAATAGAAAGATGTCAGAGACATAATTTTTGAAACGTTCTTGAACGGAACGCCCCTGAAACGAAGACTGGAAACAAAGACTATAGGCGGAAAAAGCATAAAAAATAAGCATAGTGAAACGCCTCTGGAACGCCCCTGAAACGAAGACTGGAGACACGGATTCTAGTCGGCAAAATCACAAAAATAAACATCATGGAACGCCACTGGGACGCCCCTGAAATGAAGCTTAAAAACAAAGATTCTAGGACGGAACGGGAGAAGAAACCCGAAGTGAAACGGGTGAAACGGACATATAGGGCGTTCGCGCTGTCCTACAGGGGGGGGGGGGCATTTTACCCCCACAAGGGGAAAAAAAACTCCAGTACCAAATTTAAATATGAAAAAATGACTTATGCTAAAATTATTTGTCAAATAAGTTGCCTGAAAAGAATGCCATTACCCAATTCCCAAAAGTGCTATGCCGATATTGCTATAAAAACAATGTATGTTATGTTTGACCAGTTCTTTGTAAGGTTAAGATCTGTAGCAAGATTTTGATGAGTTATTGATGCGTAGCATTAACCGACACCCGTCAAGATTTGCATAACCAGCCGATATCCGTGATGTATGTGAACTTGTATCTCTTCTCAAAGAATTTGGTCGTTTCATGATCAAGAAAAGGAAAACTGTTGCCCTGCAGCTCCTAGTCCACGCTCATCATATAATTCTGGTTGCAAGAAAGCATGGTATGGAAATTTTTAATTCAGAGTAGTATCATGATAATAGACTTTCACCGATACTTGGGTGGGGATAAGCCAGAATTTTTGATTTTCCAAATACAATAACAATGATTAAAAAAAGTACTCCACAAAGAAAATGATTGAGCTCGTGCCGCTTGAATGTTTATTATCCAAAAATTATTCACATTACTACTGTGAAAGATAGAAATGGCATTGACATGTACGATTTTGTATGCTCAGAACTGTGTCTGGATTTGATATTTGCGAGGTCCATCGGTAATCTGTTTTTTTCGAGATACTTTGCGGTCTATGACATGAGTGTCATTGTATGTTTGAGGCAATTTGTGGTCGAGAGACGTTGGTGGTCAGATGCTTTGATGGAAGCCTTTGGTGGCTTCGTTTTGTAGAAATCTTTGGTGGTCTTGCTTGCAGGAAATCGCTGGTGGTTGCGTCTGGGGAAACTCATTGCTAGAAGTCTCGTTTGGCAATAGAGAGCATAAATAGATACATATATCCGGCGAGATGGTTAAGGCAACTCAATACTGAAGGGACCCCTATTAAAAAGAGTCCTTTCATTTGTGCTTTCGTTTGCTGCGAGGCCTGGATTTTTTTTCGATGGAAACCATTAGTAGGCTCGCCCAATATGGTCTTGTTTTCTACAAACTTTTGATGATTCAGTTTGAGTTTGCGAAAAATTGGTTTCGCCAGTTGGCAGGAAAGCTGGTTTCATCTGGTGAGGACCACTGGTGGTCTTGTTTGGCTTTATGGATTCGGATCGTCGACTCGGAGAGATCTGCGACCAGCATGCATGCGTAAACTAATCAAGCGCCTGCGGGCCTTTGAAAAGTTTCTGGTGGTGCTATTGCTATTATTTCAATAACTACCAATGAGCGATCACTTTTGCGAACACCTTAAAATTCGCTTCTTGGCTCATCAATTCCCCCTTCTATATTTTTTTACCAATTTGCTCTTAAAAGTTCTCTTTTGCTGTTCGTATGTTTTGTCGTTAGGCTTTAGCCTCTCCGTGTTTCAAGTTTTCCTTGAGAGAAAGTGGGGGGAAGGGGACGGCCCGGAAGCCAAAAAAAGGCGTTCGTATAACATCAGTAGTATTAGTAAGTACGACTACGGTCCGACGCGTGCACGCGGCCCGCCGTATCATCTAATAGAAATCTGGGAAAACGCCGTCCCGGCTTCAACTTATCGAAGTCAGAGAAGGAATTAAAAAATGAAAAGTGTTTTCAAAGTTAAAAAAAGCAAAAATATACCATGTATTTTGTTGAAGTCTTTTTTATTTCGTCGAGAGTCATGGCTTCACCAGGGTAATGGTTTATGGTTTTGCTTCAGTTTTTGGTTTTGCTAGGGCTTATGCTTTTGCCAAGACTTATGCTTTATCCAGGATTTATGCTTCTGCCAGGGTTTTCTGTAATTTGTCACAGGAAACTAGATAGGGTGGTGTCCAGCTCTAGAGCTCGAAAAATGTAGCCGTCTCAATAATGAAAAAGACCTCCCTGGTGTGACTTTGAGAAATTTCTTGGACCACTGGCGTTTTGATGGTTCAGAGAGAAAAGAGCCAAGCATAGCTGTTTCTATTTTTTCATGCCACCAATGGCTTTTTGGTAGTTCAGACAGAAGCCGCCACAAACAGGCTTCTCAATCTTAAATAAGACCACTGTGGTATCATTTGGGAGCTTTTTCAGAAAAGTGGCTTTTTTGTAGTTCAAACAGAAGCCGCTAGATGTAGCATTTTCAATTACGAAAAAGGCCTCTGTGGTGCGATTTTTGTAGAGGAATCAGGGTGCTAGCTGTTTGTGGCCTGCCGCACCCAAAAATTGCCTTTTCAACAATGCAAACAACCTTCTAGGGTGATTTGGGGATATTTTTTAGACTACTGGCATTTTGATGAAGCCGCCAGAAATGGGCTTTTCAATCATGAAAAGGCTTCTGTGGTGTGATTTTGGGATGATTTTAAGGCCACGAGTTTTTTAGTAGTTCAGACATAAGCCACCAGAAATGGTCTTTTTAATCATGAAAAAGACTTCTGTGGTGTCATTTTGCAAATGAAATCGGACCAGAGATACTCTTTTCAATCATGAAAAAGATTTCTGAGGTGTCATTTTGGAAATGTTTTCAGGAATCTGCCTTTTTGATAGTTCAGACGGAAGCCACCTGAATTAGCATTTGCACTTTCGAAAAAGGCCTCGAAGGTGTAGTTTTGGAATAATTTTCAGGTCACGGGGCTCTTGATGGTTCAGACAGAAGCCACCAGAGACGCCTTTTTCAATCATGAAAAAGGGTGCAATGCCGCCAGAAATAGCCTTTTCAAGGCTTAAAAACGCCTCTAATTTGTAGCGAATAATTTGTCTCGAGAAGCTAAAAGTGTATTTTCATCATTGAAACCACGGCTTCTGGCTTGATCTTGGGCCAAGTGATGAAAAGTCCCATTTTAAAATGGCCGATTCCAGAGCTTAAACGAGGTTTTAGGGCCAGAATATTGTAAATGTTGCATCAAGTTTATTTCATCTGCGCTTATGCGCCTAGAAAATGAAGACGATCTCACAAAGGACCAAAAACGCAAAAATGCACCCAGGGGAAAGAGTGCGTTATCCTGACTTTCCCTGACTTTTTTTTGAAATTTCTGACTTGTTCTGACTCTTCCTGACTTGTCCTGACTTTCATCGGTTTTTCAATTTTTTGACTTCGCTGACATTCCCTGACATTCTCTGAATTTAAAAGTCAGGACAAGTCAGACAATTTGAAAAACATGGTCCAAAAAAGTCAGGAAAAGACAGACAAAAATAAGAGAAAGTCAGAGCAGAAATGGACTCACTCAAAAATGGGGTGGTCGGATTTCTTTTAGAATTTTACGGCGTTCTATTTGAATTACTATTTACTATTAGCAATTTTGCCGCAGCCCTCTATCCACTTGATATGAATTCCAGGTTCGGTTTGTGGTTGGTCTAAAGGGCTTAGTTTGGTTGGTTGGTAGGCCCGTAAGTGTAAGGGCATTGGGTTGGGTGGAGGATGGTCGGTTGAGGGCGGTGGGCTAAAAGAGTTCTACAATGTGTCGGGAGGTGCCATCAGACCAA